>Ga0210077_1000257_pt1 | contig 22545 bp, 17 predicted proteins | sample RushMan_CattailN_5_FD_185556 | JGI IMG/M metagenome (GOLD analysis project Ga0210077, IMG submission 185556) | Wetland microbial communities from San Francisco Bay, California, USA, that impact long-term carbon sequestration -... | ecosystem: Environmental > Aquatic > Marine > Wetlands ... | reverse complement strand
CCGCCGCAGCGAGATGCCGCACCCGGGCGCCAGGCGCGGCGCAGCGTCGGCGTTCGCGAGCACCGCGACCGGCGCGGCAGCGATCGCGTAACCCGCGGCGTCGCGCGCGGTCCAGCCGCCGTCCCCTCGATCGAGCGAAGCGACTTCGACGCCGAAGCAGGCCTCGGCCGCCGAATGCGCGAGCTGCGCGCGCGCGAGGCTGGGCGGGCGCGCCCAACCCGCGGGCGCGAACCACAGGCCGCCGGCGGCGAGCTCGACGCCCGCCAGCTCCGAGGCTTCGGCGCGAGTGACGCGGCGCATGTAAGCGGGGTTCTCGCCGAGCGCGGCGAGGGCGCGCGCCTGCGCTTCGTCCTCGCGCTCGTCGCGCGCGAGCTGCAGCGCGCCGCAAGCCGCCCAGGCCGCGCCGTCGAGCTCGCGCCAGCGCGCGAGCGCGTACAGCGAGCCGGCGCGGGTCAGCCGCGCGAGCAGGCTGTCGTCGGGCGTCGCGACCGGGTGGAACAGGCCGGCGTGGTTGCCCGAGGTCTCGGCGCCGGGCTCGCGCCGGCGCTCGAGCAGCACGACCTCCCAGCCGCGGGCGGCGAGGCGCTCGCAGGCCGCGGCGCCGGCGATTCCCGCGCCGATCACCAGCGCGCGCCGCTCGGGCCAGGGCGCGGGACCCGGCCGCGCGCGGCCGCGCGGCGCGTAGCGCGCGACCAGCATCTCGCGCTTGGCCGCGAAGCCGGGGCGTTTCTCGGGCTCGAAGCCGGCCGCCGCGAGCGCCTCGCGCACCGGCGCGGCCGCGCTCCAGGTCGCCGCGGTGGCGCCGGGCGCGGCCAGGCGCGCGAGTGCCTTCATTGCCGTGCGCGACCACATGGCGGGGTTCTTCGCCGGCGCGAAGCCGTCTAGGTAGATCGCGTCCGCGGCCAGGCGCAGCTCGCGCAGGACGTCCGCCGCGTCGCCGAAGGCGAGCGTCAGCACGGCGCGCCCGCCGTCCAGCTCGAGCCGGTGCACCCCCGGCAGCAGCGGCGGCCAGATCGCGCGCAGCGCGGCGCTCTCGTCGGCGAGATCGGGGTAGCGCGCGTGCAGCCGCGCCAGATCGGCGCCTGAAAACGGGTGCTTCTCGACCGACGCGAAATGCAGCCGCTCGCAGCGCGCGGGATCCCCGCGCCAGGCGCGCAGGGTGGCGAGGAAGTTCAGCCCGAAGCCGAACCCGGTCTCGAGCACGGTGAACGCGCGCCGCCCGCGCCAGCGCGCGGGCAGCCCGTTGCCGGCGAGAAAGACGTGCTGCGCCTGCGCCGGTCCGCCCGCGGCGCTGTGGTAGACGTCGCCGTAGGCCTCCGAATACGGCGTGCCGTCGGGGGCCAGGGCGAGCGTGGCGGGCACGAGCGGCGCGGTCATCGGCCCAGTATATCGATCGGCGTAAAATGGAACGCCCCGAGGAGGCAGACATGAACAAGCCCGCAGACATCAAGCATCACACCGTTCCCCTCTGGATAGGCGGCAAGGCGGTGATTCCGGCCGGCCGCACCGGAGACGTCTACAACCCGGCCACCGGCCAGGTCTCGAAGAAGGTCCCGCTCGCGGACGCGAAGACGATCGACGCCGCGGTCAAGGCCGCCGCCGCCGCGCTGCCCGCCTGGCGCGACACGCCGCCGCTGCGGCGCGCGCGGGTGATGCAGAAGTTCCTTCAATTGATGCAGGACAACCAGCAGGACCTGGCGCGCCTGGTGAGCGAGGAGCACGGCAAGACCCTGCCCGACGCCGCCGGCTCGGTTCAGCGCGGCATCGAAGTGGTCGAGTTCGCCTGCGGCATCCCGCAGCTGCTGAAGGGCGAGTTCTCGGAGAACGTCGGCACCGCGGTCGATGCCTACACCCTGCGCCAGCCGGTCGGCGTGTGCGCCGGCATCACGCCGTTCAACTTCCCGGTGATGGTGCCGATGTGGATGTTCCCGGTCGCGATCGCCTGCGGCAACAGCTTCGTGCTCAAGCCCTCGGAGAAGGTGCCCTCCGCGTCGGTGCGCATGGCCGAGCTGTTCAAGGAAGCGGGGCTGCCCGACGGCGTTTTCAACGTGGTGCACGGCGACAAGGAGGCGGTCGACGCGATCCTCGCCCATCCCGGGATCGCCGCGGTGTCCTTCGTCGGCTCGACGCCGATCGCGAAATACATCTACGAGACCTGCGCGCGGAACGGCAAGCGGGTGCAGGCGCTGGGCGGGGCGAAGAACCACGCCGTGGTGCTGCCCGACGCGGACCTGGAATTCGCCGCCGACGCGCTGATCGGCGCCGCCTACGGCTCGGCGGGAGAGCGCTGCATGGCGATCAGCGCGGTGGTCGCGGTCGGCGCCGCGGGCGACCCGCTGGTCAAGCTGCTGGCGAAGAAGGCGAAGGCGATCAAGATCGGACCCGGGGACGCGCCCGGCATGGACATGGGGCCGCTGGTCACCGCCGAGCACCGGGCGAAGGTCGCGGGGTTCATCGAGAAGGGAATTTCCGAGAAAGCGGAGCTGGTGGTGGACGGGCGCACCCCGCCGCACAAGGAGGGGTTCTTCCTCGGCACCACGCTGTTCGACCACGTGACGCCGCAGATGGAGGTCTACAAGAACGAGATCTTCGGCCCGGTGCTGATCGTGCTGAGGGCCGACACGCTGGAAGAGGCGATCGCGCTGGTCAACTCCAACCCCTATGCCAACGGCACCGCGATCTTCACCGAGAGCGGCGGCGCGGCGCGCCGCTTCGAGAACGAGATCCAGGTCGGCATGGTCGGCATCAACGTGCCGATCCCGGTGCCGGTGGCGTTCTACTCCTTCGGCGGCTGGAAGAACTCGCTGTTCGGCGACCTGCACGTGCACGGCATCGAGGGCGTGAAGTTCTATACCCGCACCAAGGTGGTCACCAAGCGCTGGCCGCACCAGGACACGCCCGCGCCGGGCTTCCACATGCCGACGCTCGGCTAGCTTTCAGCCCGCGTAGCGCGATTCGGCAAGGCCCCGCACGCCGGGGCGCAGCGCGAGCACGCTGCCGGCGAGCGGCTGGCGCGCGAGATCGTCCGGCGCGAGCTTCTGCGTGGCGGTGCTGACGTACAGCGTATCGAGCGCCGCGCCGCCGAAGCAGCAGCAGGTCGGGTTCGCGACCGGCAGCTCGAGCACGCGGTCGACCTTTCCCCCGGGCGTAAAGCGCAGGATGCGCCAGCCGCCGTACTGGCAGCTCCAGACGCAGCCCTCGGCGTCGACGCAGGCGCCGTCGGGGCGCAGATCGTCCCCCTCGGCGAACACGCGCTCGGAAGAGATCGCGCCGCTCGCGCGCTCGTAGTCGAAGGCCCAGATGACGTGCCGGTGCGTGTCCGACAGGTACATCGTCCGCCCGTCGGGGCTCCAGCAAAGGTCGTTCGGGACGTACAGGTTCGTGCGCATTCGCGTGCAGCTTCCATCGGGATCGAGCCGGTAGAGCGAGCCGGACGGCTCGCGCGGCCCTTCGTCCTTCATGGTGCCGGCCCAGAAGCGCCCGTCGCGGTCGCAGCGGCCGTCGTTGAAGCGGTTCGAGGCGAGGCCCGCTTCGGGCCGCGCGACGGCCTCGAGCGCGCCGTCGTCCGGATCGAGGAAGTAGAGACCCGATTTCATCGCGGCCAGGATTCCGCCCGCGCGGCGCAAGGCGAAGCTGCCGATCGGCTCGGGCAGCGCGAGCGCGCGCTGCGCCCCGCTTGCCGGGTCGAGGCGCTTGAGCGCGGGGGCGAGGATGTCGACCCACCACAGCTCGCGCCCGTCCCACAGCGGGCACTCCCCGAGCAGGTCGGGGCCGCGCGCCGCGCAATCAACTTCGATCGGCATGGCTCGAATCCCACTCCAGGCGCCAGCGCGTGGCGAACTTGAAGCGGTGCCCGGGGTAGACGTTGAGCGAGACCGAGAGCAGGCGCTCGTCGGCGCCGTAGTAGTAGCGCAGCACCTGCAGCGCCGGGGCGCGCGGGCGCGTGCGCAGCAGCCTGGCGGCGCGCGCCGGCATGGCGACGGCGCCGACCTCCTGTTGCAGCTCGACGATGCGCTCGCCGTAGTGCTCCTCGACCAGGCCGTACACCCAGACGCCCTCGCCGGCGAGCTTGTCGCGGATCCCCTCGTAGGCCGCCTGCACGTAGATCTCGGTGTACGAGATCGGCGTCGTCGCGCCGATCGGGTAGCGGCAGGTGTCGAACTTGATCCAGCGCTGCCCGGGCTTGCAGCGCAGCAGCGCGGCGAGCGCGTCGCCGGCGGTGAGGCCGCGCTCGGCGAGCAGCTTGAGGCGGGTGCGCTGCGTGTACTGGAACAGGTCCGAGATGCTGGTGAGCGAGGCGACGAAGCGCGCCTGCGCCTGGCGCGCCCGCACGCGCGTGCCGACGCCCTGCCGGCGCGAGATCAGACCCATGTCGGACAGGCGGCGGATCGCCTCGCGCACGGTGTGGCGCGATACGCCGTACTGGCGCGAGAGCTGCAGCTCGGGCGGCAGCAGCGCGCCCACCTTGTAGCGGCCGGTCTCGATGTCGCGCAGCAGCGCGTCGGCCAGGCGCCGGTAGCGCGGCGCTTCGGCGCCTAGCGAGGTCGAAGTGGTCATGCCGTGCCGGGGCCTCAGTACATGTAATGGCCGCCGTTGACGTGGATCACCTGCCCCGAGACGAAGCCGCCGCCCTCGGAGGCGAGGAACGCGCACGCGGCGGCCACCTCGTCGACGCGGCCGAAGCGCCCGAGCGGGATCTCGCGCGCGATCTGCTCGCGCGGCTGGTGGCGGTACTGCGACCAGTCGCGCACGGTGTCGATCGCCCCGGGGGCGACGGTGTTGGCGGTGATGCCGTCGGCCCCGAACTCGCGCGCGAGCGCCTTGGCCAGGCCGTGCAGCCCCGCCTTGCAGGTGATGTTGTGCGCGCGCTGCGTGACCTGCCCCCAGAAGCCGTCGAAGCCCGAGATCAGCACGATGCGCCCCCACTTGCGCTCGCGCATGTGCGGGATGACGTTGCGCGCGAGGTAGAACGCGGGCGTCAGGTTGGCGGCCAGCACCTCGTCCCAGTCTTCCGGGGTGATCTCGAGGAACGGCTGCATGCGGCGGATGCCGACGTTGGAGACCGCGATGTCGGCGCCGCCGAAGGCGGCGACCGCGGCCTCGACCATGCGCGCCACGTCGGCGTGGGAGGAGACGTCGGCCATGACGCCGAGCGCGCGCCCGCCGCCTGCCTCGATCTCGCGCACCACGGCCTCGACCGCGTCGCGGTCGCGGTGGCCGTTGATCACCACCTGCGCGCCGCCCGCGGCGAGCGCGAGCGCGATCGCGCGCCCGATGTTGCGTCCCGAGCCGGTGACGATCGCGGTGCGCCCGGCGAACGGCGCATCGGCCTGTTTCACTTTTTCGCCTCCCGAGAGTTGACAGCGCGCAGTGCGCTTCGGTTAAATGTACGGACATCCTTACCAGTGCGCAAGCGGCGCCCGCAGCGGAGGCGAAAGCGGCATGCAAGCAGGGACGCTCGCCGGCATCGTGGTGGTCGAGCTCGGGCACAGCGTCGCCGCGCCGTACGCCGGCCAGGTGCTCGGCGACCTCGGTGCCGAGGTGGTGAAGGTCGAAAAGCCGGCCGGCGACGACGCGCGCAAGTGGGGCCCGCCGTTCGTCGACGGCGCCGCCGCCACGTTCCAGGCGCTCAACCGGAACAAGCGCTCGGTGGTGTGCGAGCTGCGCGACGAAGCGCAGCGCGCGCGCCTGGTCGAGTTCATCGCCGGGCGCGCCGACGTCGTGCTGCAGAACCTGCGCCCCGGCCAGGCCGAGGCCCTCGGCCTGGGCGCCGAGGCGCTGCGCCGGCGCAAGCCCGCGCTCGTCTACTGCAACCTCGGCGCCTTCGGCGCGCACGGGCCGCTCGCCGCGCGTCCCGGCTACGACCCGCTGATGCAGGCCTTCGGCGGCATCATGAGCGTGGTCGGCGAACCGGGCCGCCCGCCGGTGCGCGTCGGGCCTTCGATCATCGACATGGGAACCGCGCTGTGGGCGGTCGTCGGCATCGTCGCCGCGCTCTACCGGCGGCGCGCCAGCGGCGAGGGAGGCGTGGTCGACGTCTCGCTGTTCGAGACCGCGGCGGCGTGGATGAGCCTGTACGCGGCGCAGTACCTCGCCTCGGGCGAGCTGCCGGGCAGGAACGGTTCCGGCCAGGCCGGCATCGTGCCGTACCGCGCCTACCGCACCGCGGACGGCGACCTGGTCGTCGCCGCCGGCAACGACGCGCAGTTCGGCGGGTTCTGCGAGGTGCTCGGCCATCCCGAGTGGGCGCGCGAGGCGCGCTTCGCGACCAACCCCGAGCGCGTGCGCAACGCCGCGGCGCTCTATCCGCTGATCGAAGCCGAGATGGCGCGGCGCACGAGCGCGCAGTGGAGCGCGGCGCTCGACGCCGCCGGCGTGCCCTGCGCGCCGGTGCAGGACGTGGCGCAGATGCTCGAGCACGAGCAGCTGCGCGCGCTCGGCCTGCTGCAGGCGGTGCCCGGCTCGAGCGTGCCGCTGATCGGCCTGCCGGTCTCGTTCGACGGCGCGCGTCCGGCGCCGCGCGCGGCCTCGCCCGCGCTCGGCGCGCATACCGATGCCGTGCTCGGCGCGGCGAAGGCGGGCACATGAGCCTGCCCGAGTGCCGCACCATGAGCCTCGCGCGCGAGGGCGAGCACGTCCTCGTCGTGACCCTCGCCCGCCCCGAGGTGCTCAACGCGATCAACACCCGGATGGGACGCGAGCAGCTCGAGCTGTGGACGCGGCTCACCGCCGATCCGGGCGCGCTGCGCTGCGTGGTGCTCACCGGCGCGGGCGAGCGCGCCTTCTGCGCCGGCGGCGACCTCAAGGAGCGCGACGGCATGAGCGAGGCCGACTGGCGCGCGCAGCACGAGATCTTCGAGCGCGCCTTCGTCGCCCTGATGGAGCTGCCGCTGCCGGTCATCGCCGCGGTCAACGGCCACGCCTACGGCGGCGGGCTCGAGACCGCGCTCGGCTGCGACTTCATCTACGCCTCGCGCAACGCGCGCTTCGCGCTGTCCGAGCTGCGCCTCGGCATCATGCCGGGCGGCTGCGGCACGCAGAATCTGGCGCGCGCCGTCGGCGAGCGCCGCGCCAAGGAGCTCATCCTGAGCGCGCGCGCCTTCGGCGCGGAGGAGGCGCAGGCCTGGGGCCTGGTCAACAGGGTCTGCGAGCCGGGACAGCTGCTTGCCGAGGCGCTCGCCACCGCGCGCGAAATCGCGGCCAACGCGCCGCTCGCGGTGCGCCAGGCGAAGAAGTCGATCCACTACGGCCTGCAGATGGACCTGCTCACCGGCTATCGCTTCGAGATCGAGGCCTACAACCGGCTGGTCGACTCCGAGGACCGGCGCGAGGGCGTCAGGGCGTTCAACGAGAAGCGCAGGCCGGAGTTCAAGGGGAGGTAGCGCCGCATGACCGATGCCGCCCGCGACGTCACCCTGTGCGAAGTCGGCCTGCGCGACGGCCTGCAGCTGGTGGCGCAGTTCTTTCCCACCGCCGAGAAGCTCGCCTGGATCGCGGCCGAGGCCGCCGCCGGGGTGCCCGAGTTCGAGGTGACCTCTTTCGTGCCGCCGAAGCTGGTGCCGCAGTTCGTCGACGCCGAGGAGGTGGTGCGCGGCGCGCTGGCGCTGCCGGGGATCGAGGTGGCCGCGCTGATCCCGAACCTGAAGGGCGCCGAGCGCGGATTCGCGCTCGGCGTGCCTAAGCTCGATTTCGTGATGTCGGTGAGCCGCACGCACAACCTGAAGAACGTGCGCCGCGAGCGCGAGGAGTCGCTGGCGGATTTCCGGCGCATCGTGCAGGCGCGCGACGCGCTGCCGGCCGGGCGCCGGCCGAAGCTGATCGGCGGCCTGTCGACCGCGCTCGGCTGCTCGTACGAGGGGCGCGTTGCGGTGGACGAGGTGCGGCGCTACGCGGCCGAGCTCGCGGCGGCCGGCGCGGACGAGCTGACGGTGGCCGACACGGTGGGCTACGGCGACCCGGCCCAGGTGCGCGCGGTGTTCAAGGCGGTGCTGGCCGAAGCGGGGGCGCTCCCGGTGGGCGCGCACTTCCACGACACGCGCGGCACGGGGCTGGCGAACGTCGCCGCCGCGCTCGAGTGCGGCGTGCGTCGCTTCGATGCCTCGCTCGCGGGGCTGGGCGGCTGCCCGTTCGCGCCCGGGGCGACCGGCAACATCGTGATGGACGACCTCGCCTTCATGCTCGACTCGATGGGGCTGCGCACCGGGGTCGACCTCGAGAAGCTGCTCGCGGTGCGCGCGATCCTCGAGCGCAACCTCGCCGGCGCGGAGCTGCACGGCACGCTCGCGCGCGCCGGCCTGCCGACGAACTACGTGCCCGCGCGCCTGCGCGCGGCCGCCTGAGGCGACGCACATGAGCCTGGACCAGGTGAGCGTGCCGCTGGGCGAGGACCACGGCGAGATCCGCGACGGCGTGCGCCGCATCTGCGCCGACTTCCCCGGCGCCTACTGGCGCGATCTCGACGAGCGCTCGGCCTACCCGACCGAGTTCGTGCGCGCGCTCACCGAGGCGGGCTACCTCGCGGCCCTCATCCCCGAGGAGTACGGCGGCGCCGGGCTGCCCTTGCGCGCCGCCGGGGTGATCCTCGAGGAGTGCCACGCCGCGGGCTGCTACGCCGCGGCGGCGCACGCGCAGATGTACACCATGGGCAGCGTGCTGCGCCACGGCAGCGCCGAGCAGAAGGCGAGAGTTCTGCCCGCGATCGCGCGCGGCGAGCTGCGGCTGCAGGCCTTCGGCGTCACCGAGCCGACCACGGGCACCGACACCACCCGGCTCAAGACGCGCGCGGTGCGCGACGGCGACCACTACGTGATCACGGGGCAGAAGGTGTGGACCTCGCGCGCGCTGCACTCTGACCTGATGCTGCTGCTGGCGCGCACCACGCCGCGCGAGGAGGTGGCGAAGAAGACCGACGGCCTGTCGGTGTTCCTGGTCGACATCCGCGCCGGGCTCGGCAAGGGCCTCGAGATCCGGCCGTTGAAGGCGATGATCAACCACAACACGACCGAGGTGTTCCTCGACGGGCTGCGCGTGCCGGCGGAGAACCTGGTCGGCGTCGAGGGCAGGGGCTTCCGCTGCATCCTCGACGGCATGAACGCCGAGCGCATCCTCGTTTCGCACGAGTCGATCGGCGACGCGCGCTGGTTCATCCGCACCGCCTCGAAGTACGCCAGCGAGCGCGTCGTCTTCGACCGCCCGATCGGGCAGAACCAGGGCATCCAGTTCCCGATCGCGCGCGCCTACGCCTCGACCCAGGGCGCCGACATGATGCTGCGCAAGGCGGCGGCGCTGTTCGAGGCGCAGCTGCCCTGCGGGGAGGACGCCAACGTCGCCAAGCTGCTCGCCTCGGAGGCCGCCTGGGAGGCGGCCGAGGCCTGCATGCAGACGCACGGCGGCTTCGGCTACGCGCGCGAGTACGACGTCGAGCGGCGCTGGCGCGAAGCGCGCGTGCAGAGGATCGCGCCGATCTCGACCAACCTCGTGCTCGCCTACATCGGCGAGCACGTCCTCGGCATGCCGAGGTCGTACTGAAGGCGATGGACGGGCTCACGCACGCGCTGGGCGAGTTCGTCGCCGGCATCGAGCTCGCCGCGATCCCCGCGCCGGCCCTCGACACGGTCAAGCGCGGCGCGATCGACTGCCTCGGCGTGATGCTCGCCGGCCGCGACGAGCCGGCGGCGCGCATCCTGCGCGGCTTCGTGCGCCCCGGGCGGGCGCGCGGGGAGGCGCGCGTGCTGCTCGACCGCGGCCGCGCGCGCGCCGAGGACGCTGCGCTGGTCAACGCCAGCGCGGCGCACGCGCTCGACTACGACGACACCGGGCTCGCGGGCCATCCCAGCGCGGTGCTGGTGCCGGCGGTGCTCGCCGAGGGCGAGCGCACGGGCGCCGGCGGCGGCGATCTCGTCGCCGCCTACGTCGCGGGCTACGAGACCTGGGCCGAGCTGCTCGGGCGCGACGAAGACAGGCACCACGTCAAGGGCTGGCACCCGAGCGCGGTGTTCGGCTGCCTGGCGGCCGCGGCGGCCGCCGCGCGCCTCGCGCGCCTCGACGCGGCGCAGGCGGCGCACGCGCTCGGCATCGCCGCCTCGATGGCGGCCGGCGTGGTGTCGAACTTCGGCAGCATGACCAAGCCGGTGCAGGTCGGGCGCGCGGCGCAAAGCGGCATCGTCGCGGCGCGGCTCGCCGCGGCCGGGCTCGGCGCCGCGCACGACGCGCTCGAGCACCGCGCCGGGCTGCTGCAGGCGGTCTCGCCCGCGGGGCGGGTGCGCCTGGACGGCGAGCTCGCCGCGGGGCGCGAATGGCACATCCTGCGCCAGGGCCTCAACGTCAAGCGCTACCCGGTGTGCTACGCCCTGCACCGCGCGATCGACGCCGTGCTCGAGCTCGCCGCGCGGCACGACCTGCGCCCCGAGGCGGTGAGCGAGGTCGAGGTGCGCATCGGCCGGGCGCAGGCGGGCATGCTGCGCCACAGCCGGCCGCGCAGCGCGCTCGAGGCGAAGTTCAGCGCCGAGTTCGCGATGGCCTGCGCGCTCATCGCGCGGCGCGTCGGCCTGGCCGAGCTGCGCGACCGCTTCGTGCGCTCGGCGCCGGTGCAGGCGCTGCTCGCCAGGGTGCGCGTGACGCCGCTCGACGAGGTCGACGCCGAGGAGGCGCTGTTCGCGCCCGCCGACAGCGTGGTGCTGCGCCTCGCGGGCGGCGCGACGCTCGAGAGCGCGCCGGTGCGGCGCGCGCTCGGGCACGCGCACAATCCGATCGGGCTGGACGCGCTGCGCGCGAAGTTCGACGATTGCGCCGCGGCGGCGCTCGCGCCCGAGGCGCGCGCGGCGCTGTTCGAGCGGCTGCTGCGGCTCGACAGCCTGCCGGGCGCGGCGGCGCTGTACGGGCCTGCGGCGCGGCCATGAGCGTCGCGCGCTATAGTGCGGCGTTGGCGCCGCCGCGGCGGCGTCAGACGAATGCAAAGAAGAGAAGCTTGTTAATTCGGAGGAGGAGACGAGGATGAAACGATCGCATCGATGGATGGCCGCGGCAGCCGCCGCCGGTATCGTGTTTGCCGCGCAGCCCGTCGAGGCCGGCACGACGCTGACCATGTCGTCGTGGCTGCCGCCGAGCCACGAGCTGACCAAGTATTTCCTGCTCGGCTGGGCGAAGAAGGCCGAGGAGGTGACCGGCGGCGACGTCAAGTTCCAGATGCTGCCGAAGGCGCCGGTGCATGCGCCGGGGACCCTCGACGGGGTGCACGACGACCTCATGGACATGTCGTTCACCACCACCAGCTATACGCCCGGGCGCTTCGTGCTCTCGGGCATGGCCGAGCTGCCCGGCGGCGGCCCGACCTCGACGATCAACTCGCTCGCCTACTCCAAGATCTACTGGAGCGAGTTCCGCAAGGCGAACGAGTGGAAGGGGGTGCACGTGCTCGGCGTGTTCACGCACGGGCCGGGGCAGCTGTTCAACGACAAGCGCCCGGTCACCAGGGCCGCCGATCTGAAGGGCCTCAAGATCCGCACCGGCGGCGGCGTCGCCGCCGAGATGGGCAAGGCGCTCGGCATGACGCTGCTGTTCAAGCCCGCCCCGGCCGCCTACCAGCTGCTCAAGGAGGGCGTCGCCGACGGGGTGACGTTCCCGCTCGAGGCGATCCACTCGTTTCACCTGGAGCACCTGATCCGCTACGCGACGCTGTTCCACGGCGGCTTCTACTACTCGGCGTTCGGGTTCTTCATGAACCAGGACAAGTGGAACGCGCTGCCGCAGCGCGACAAGGACGCGCTCGACAAGATCTCGCGCGCCTACGTGGCGCAGCTCGCGGGACACGTCTGGGACCGCTTCGACAAGATCGGCCTGGCCGATCTGAAGCAGGCGGGCGCGCATATCACTTACGCCAGCCCGGCGTTCGAGCGCGAGGTGGACGAGGTCTCCAAGCCGATCGTCGCGGACTGGATCAAGAAGGCGAACGCGAAGGGCGTCGACGGCGCCAAGGCGCTCGCGGACTTCCACGCCGAGGTGCGGCGTCTCGAAAGAACGGAGAAGTGATGCCCGGCGGCGCGGCCGGCATGCGCCGGCCGCGCCGCTCGGCGACCATGCCGACGTGAACACCCCGCCTCTTTCGCGATTTTCGCGTTTTGCGCTGCGGCTGGAGACGCTGCTGGGTCTGGCGGCGGGGCTGGTGCTGTTCGCGATGATGCTGCTGACCTTCGTCGACGTGGTGGGCCGCTACGTGCTGAACAGCTCGATTCCCGGGGGCTTCGAGATCCAGCAGATCATGATGGCGATGCTCATCTTCGCGGGTCTGCCGCTGGTGTCGCGGCGCGCGGAGCACGTCACGGTGGATCTGGTCGATCACGCGCTGCCGGCGCGGGTGCGCCGGGCGATGCGCGTGATCGTCGAGCTGGCGTGCGCGGGGCTGCTGCTGGGGCTGGCGCGCCTGATGTGGCGCAAGGCCGGCAGCGTGGCGGCCTACGGCGACACGACGACCGTGCTGCTGATCAAGTACGCGCCGTTTGCCTACGCCATCTTCGCGTTCCTGCTGCTGGCGGGGGTGGTGCACCTGATCAACCTGTTTTCCCCGCCGCGCGACGGCGCGGCGCCCCCCTCCGAGCCGCTCTGAGCCGGCTGCCGCTGCGATGACCTACGCTCTGCTTGCGTTTGCGGCGATGCTCGCGCTGACGTTTCTGCGCCTGCCGATCGCCTTCGCCATGGGGCTGGTCGGGGTGGTGGGCACGGCGCTGATGAAGGGCTGGGCGCCGGCGCTGGCGATGGCCACGGAGACGACCTACGAGACGGGGTTCAGCTACCTGTTCTCGGTGGTGCCGCTGTTCATCCTGATGGGCACCTTCGTGGCGCGCGCGGGCATGGCCGAGGAGCTGTACGCGACCTGCTACGCGTTCATCGGCCACCGCCGGGGGGGCCTGGCGATGGCCACGATCGGCGCCTGCGGCGGGTTCGGGGCGATCTGCGGCTCGAGCCTGGCCACGGCGGCGACGATGTCGCAGGTGGCGATGCCGCCGATGCGCAAGTTCGGCTATTCCAGCGCGCTGTCGACCGGGGCGATCGCCGCCGGGGGCACGCTGGGCATCCTGATTCCGCCGTCCACGGTGCTGGTGCTGTACGGCATTCTCACCAACACGAGCATCGGCAAGCTGTTTGCGGCGGGAGTGCTGCCGGGACTGGTGGGGGTGCTGTTCTATCTCGGCGCGGTGCAGTGGACGACGTGGCGCGACCCGAAGGCGGGCCCGCCGGGCGAGCGCCTGAGCTGGAGCGAGCGCATGGCGACGCTGCGCGGCGTCGGGCCGTTCGCGGTGCTGGCGGCGGTGCTCACGCTGCTGACGCAGGTGCACGTGCTGCACGGCAACGACGCGATGGTGCTGGCGGCCGTGGGCACGATGGCGCTGGCGTTCGTGTACCGGGGCGTGGTCGGGGTGATCGCGCTGTTTGCGCTGGTGATGGGAGGCATCTACGGGGGGGTGTTCACGCCCACCGAGGCCGCGGGGGTGGGCGCGGCCGGCGCGTTCGCGCTTGCGCTGGCGCGCGGCAAGCTGAGCTGGCGGGTGCTGTTCGGGGTGCTGGCGGAGTCGGCGCGCACGACCTCGATGCTGTTCGTGATCCTGATCGGGGCGTTGATATTCGCCAACTTCATCAATTACACGAGCATGCCGGAGGACCTGAGGCACTTCGTGCACCAGTTCGAGATCCGGCCGGTGGTGGTGGTGGCGGCGATGTGCGTGATCTACGTGCTGCTGGGCTGCGTGCTCGAGAGCATCTCGATGATCCTGCTGACGGTGCCGGTGTTCTATCCGCTGGTGCAGCACCTGGGCTACAGCCTGGTGTGGTTCGGCATCATCGTGGTGGTGGTCACCGAGATCAGCCTGATCACTCCGCCGGTCGGAATGAACCTGTTCGTGCTCAGGAGCCTGTTGCCAGAGGTGCCCACGCGCACCATGTTCCGCGGCGTGGCGCCGTTCATCGTCGCCGATTGCTTCCGCCTCGCCGTGCTCGTCGCGTTCCCCGCCATCTCGCTGCTGCTGCCGCGCATGATGGGCTAGCGACGCAGGAGGTTCGCAGGGCGGCTCGCGAAGGCGGGCGCCGCCTTGCTACGATTCCCGCCCAGGAGGTAGCCATCCCAATGCAAGACACGACCATGCTTCAGCCAGGCGCCAGCCAGTGGATCGGCAAGCCGGTGCGCCGGCTCGAGGACCAGAAGCTGCTCACCGGGCAGGGCCGCTTCACCGACGACGTCGATCTGCCGGGCCAGGCGCACGCCGCCTTCACGCGCTCGCCGCACGCGCACGCGAAGATCGTCTCGCTCGATGCCTCGGCCGCCCGCGCCGCGCCCGGCGTGATCGCGGTCTACACCGGCGAGGACATCGTCGCCGCCGGCCTCGCGCCGGTGCCCTTCACCCAGCTGCACAAGCGCCCCGACGGCGCCGACATGACGGTGCCGCCGCGCCACGCGCTGAGCTCCGGCGTCGCGCGCTTCGTCGGCGACGCGGTCGCGATGGTGGTCGCCGGGACGCGCGACCAGGCGCGCGACGCCGCCGAGCTGATCGAGATCGACTGGGAGCCGCTGCCGGCGGTAGCGGACCTTCCCGCTTCCGCCAGCGGCAAGGGGCCGGTCGTGTGGGAGCCCGCGTTCACGCCGGAGTACGGCAACATCGCCGCGATCTACCGCATGGGCGAGCGCGCCAAATGCGACGCCGCGTTCGCCGCCGCGGCGCACGTGGTGAAGCTGCGGGTGGTCAACAACCGCGTGGTCGCCAGCCCGCTCGAGCCGCGCGCGCTGGCGGCGCAGTTCGACGCGGCGAGCGGGCGCTTCACGCTCTACTGCCCGACCCAGAACACCCACACGGTGCGCGGCCAGCTGGCCAAGGTGTTCAAGCTCGAGGAGAAGCGGCTGCGCATCGTCTGCACCGACCTCGGCGGAGGCTTCGGCGCGCGCGGCTACGCCTATCCCGAGCACGCCGCGCTGTGCTTCGCCGCGCGCGCGCTCGGCCGGCCGGTGAAGTGGCGCGCCGACCGCTCGGAGAATTTCCTCGCCGAGGTGCACGGCCGCGACAGCGTGACCGAGGCCGAGCTCGCGATCGACGCCGGCCAGCGCTTCACCGCGCTGCGCGTGCGCACGCTCGCCAACATCGGCGCCTACGCGTCGAACTTCGGCGCCTGCGTGCCCGCGATGTCGGGGGTGAGGGCGCCGACCGGCGTCTACGCGATCCCGAATCTCGATCACGAGGTGCGCATGCTGTTCACCCACACGGGTCCGGTCGACGCCTACCGCGGCGCGGGGCGCCCGGAGATGGGCTACCTGCTCGAGCGGCTGGTCGCGCGCGCGGCGCGCGAGCTGGGCGCCGACCCGGTCGAGCTGCGCCTGAAGAACATGATCACGCCGGCGCAGATGCCCTACAGGAATCCCGCCGGGCAGACCTACGACTGCGGCGACTTCGCGAAGGTGCTGAAGGAGGCCATGGCGGCCGCCGACTGGGACGGCTTCGCCGCGCGCAAGGCCGCCGCGGCCCGGCGCGGCCTGCTCTACGGCCGGGGCCTCGCCTGCTACATCGAGATCACCGGCAGCGCGCGCGTGACCGAAGCGGTGACGCTCACGGTGGAGGGCGACGGAACGGTGACCCTGACCTCGGGCACGCAGCAGATCGGGCAGGGGATCCAGACCTCGTACGCGCAGATCGTGGCCGAGCTGCTCGGGGTGCCGCCGGAGGCGGTGCGCGTGATCCAGGGCGACACCGACATCGTGAACGCGGGCGGCGGCGCGGGCGGCTCGAGGAGCCTGCAGGTCGGCGGCAGCGCGACGCTGATGGGCTCGCGCAAGCTGGTCGAGACGGGCAAGGCGCTCGCCGCGAAGGAGCTCGAGGCCGCCGCGGTCGACATCGAGTTCGTCGCCGGGCGCTTTCGCATCGCCGGCACCGACCGCTCGATCGGGCTCGCCGAGCTCGCCGCGAAGCAGCCCGAGCGGCGCATCGGCATCTCCCACAGCGAGACCGTGAAGGGACAGACCTGGCCCAACGGCTGCCAGATCTGCGAGGCCGAGGTCGACCCCGACACCGGCGTGGTGCGCCTCGCGCGGATGGTCGCGGTCGACGACGTCGGGCGCGTGATGAACCCGCTGATCGCCGAGGGGCAGGTGCACGGCGGCATGATGCAGGGCATCGGCCAGGCGCTGATGGAGCAGTCGGTGTACGACGAGACCGGGCAGCTGCTCACCGGCTCGTTCATGGACTACGCGATGCCGCGCGCGGACCTCGCGCCCGAGCCCGCGGCCGCCTTCGACGAGTCGGTGCCGAGCGAGCTCAACGCGCTCGGCGCCAAGGGCGTCGGCGAGGCCGGCTGCCACGGCGCGATGCCGGCGGTGGTCAACGCGGTGCTCGACGCGCTCGCCGAGCGCGGCGTCGCCGCGCTCGACATGCCGCTCACTCCGGAAAAGGTCTGGCGCGCCCTGCGCGGTTGATCCGCGCGATCCGCTAGTCGGGCCGAGCCGGCTCCGGCGGCCACAGCTCGCCTGCGTCGATCAGCAGCCGGTAGCGCGACTCCGCGGCGCCGAGCCGCGCAAGCGTCGCCGCGAGCCGGGCCTCTATCGCGTAGCGCTGCGCCAGCAGGACGTCGGCCAGGTTCGACTCCCCGAGCGCGTAGGCGCGCTCCGCGAGCTCGCTGTTGCGCCTCATGCCCTCGGCGGCGAGCGCCGCGCGCTGCGCGGCCTCGTGCGCGGCCGCGGCGCCCGCGTACAGCGCGGCCGCTTCCGCCTCGACCCTGCGCCGCAGCGCGGCCTCGCGCTGCGCGGCCGCGTCCGCCTGCGCGAGCGCCTCGTCCGCGGCCGCACTGCGCGCCGCGCCGGAGAAGGGCACATTGAGCACCAGGCCGATCACGCGTTCGCTGTCGTCGCGCTCCGAAGCGTAGCGCAGGCCCAGCGTCGGGTCGGGCGTGCGCTCGGCGTCCGCCCGCGCCGTGAGAAGGCGCAGCCGCCGCTGCTCCGCTCGCGCCATCTCGAGCGCGTGGTTGTGCTCGAGCATGCGTTCGCGCCACCAGCCGGGGTCGTGGCCGAGCGGCGGCACCTCCGCCTGCGGGAGCTCCGCCGGCAGCTGCAGCGCCGGGAAGCTGCGCGTCAGCTCGGCGCGCGCGACATCGGCCCGCAGCCCCGCCTGCAGCTGCGAAGTCTCGGCCTGCGCCAGCGCGGCCTGCGCGAGCAGCCGCTCCTGGCGCGGCGCGTCGCCCAGGCGGACGCGCCGGTCGACCGACGCGAGCTGGCGCTCGAGCAGCGCGGTCTGGTCTGCCCAGTCCTCGGACTCGGCCCGCGCGCGCATCCAGGCGAACCACATCCGAAGCAGGCCGCGGGCGGTCTCGTGGATCGCGTCGCCGACGGCGAGCCGCGCGCGCGCGACGCTCTGCTCGCCGATCTCCCGGTCGAGGCGGCTCTTGTCGCCGATTCTGAGCGGCCGCTCGATGCCGAGCTCGTATTCGCTCAGGTCGCGGGCGAGCGCGCGGTCGCGGCGCCGCGCCGCGCCGAACCGAAGCTGGGTCTCGTACGGTCCCGCCTCGAGGGCGCGCTGCTGCGCCCGCGCGGCGGCGACCGCGGCTCGCGCCGCAAGCACGTCCGGGTGCGAGGTGATCGCCGCGCTCGCCTCGGCCGCGGGCGGCAGGTCGGGGGGCTCCGCGGCAGCCGCGGCGAGCGGCAGCAGGATCAGCAGCGCGAGCGCGGGCGTTCTCATGCCAGCCTGCCGTACTGTGCCAGCTCGACCACCCAGTAGGCGACCTCGTGGCTCGGCACCGATTCGCGGAACGCCGCGAGCAGGGCGCGCACCTCGTCGTGGCCGGTGACGAGCTGAACCATCAGGCGCGGCGCGCGGCCGCGCACCAGGTCCGAGCTCGCCGAGAGCGTCATCGCCTGTCCGTGCCCCTCGACGTGGGCACACACGAAGCGCGCCGCCCACTGCGGATGCTCGAGCAGCAGCCCGATCACGTTCTCCTCCAGGCTGGGCGGAAACACCAGCGTGAGCAGACAGTCGACGTTCTTCACTTCGCGGTCGCTCATCGACCTTCCTCCCCGGTTGGCTCGACCCCGAAGCGCTGGTACAGGATCGGCAGCAGCACGAGCGTCAGCAGCGTCGAGCTGACCAGCCCGCCGATCACCACGATCGCGAGCGGGCGCTGGATCTCCGAGCCGGGTCCGCTCGCGAACAGCAGCGGCACCAGGCCGAAGGCGGCGATGCTCGCCGTCATCAGCACCGGCCGCAGCCGCCGCTTGGCGCCTTCCACGACCACCTCGGCGAGCGGCATGCCGCGCGCGAGCAGCTGGTTGAAATAGGTCACCATGACCACGCCGTTCAGCACCGCGACGCCCAGCAGGGCGATGAAGCCGACCGAAGCCGGCACCGACAGGTATTCGCCCGACAGCCAGAGCGCGAACACGCCGCCGATCAGCGCGAACGGCACGTTGGCGAACACCAGCACCGCCTGGCGCAGCGAGCCGAAGGTCGCGAACAGCAGCAGGAAGATGAACGCGAGCGCGACCGGGATCACGAGGGCGAGTCGCGCCGCGGCGCGCTGCTGGTTCTCGAACTGCCCGCCCCAGACCGCCGAGTAGCCGGCGGGAAACGGCACCTCGCGCGCAGCCGCCTGCGTCGCCTCCTCGACGAAGCCGACCAGGTCGCGGTCGCGCACGTTCGCCTGCACCACGACGTAGCGGCGCGCGTTCTCGTGGTCGACCTTGACCGGGCCGTCGACCCGCTCGAGGCGCGCGACCTGCGTGAGGGGAACGGCGTGTCCGTTCGGCAGCGTGAGGGTGAGGGCGGAGAACACCGCCGGCGAGTTGCGCACGCGCGGCGCCGCACGCAGCAGCAGCGGGGTGCGGCGGCCCTGTTCGAGCACCGTGCCCACCACCTTGCCCTCGACCTCGGCCCGCAGCGCCTCCTGGATGTCGTCCACGGAAAGGCCCAGGCGCCCGGCCGCGAGGCGGTCGATCTTCACCGACTCGTACTGCACGCCTTCGTTCATGAGCGTGAACACGTCCTCGGCGCCGCGAATGCCCTTGAGCGCGCCGACCAGGCGCTCGGCGAGCCCGTTCAGGGTGGCGAGATCGGGGCCGAAGATCTTGATCGCGACGTCGCCGCGCACGCCCACCAGCATCTCGGCCACCCGCATCTCGATCGGCTGAGTGAAGCTGTAGGACACGCCCGGAAACCGCGCCATCACCTCGCGCAGCCGGTCCTGCAGCCAGGTCTTGTCCGGCACGCGCCATTGCGACTTGGGCTTGAGCACGAGGAAGGTGTCGGTCTGGTTGAGGCCCATCGGATCGAGCCCGAGCTCGTCGGAGCCGGTGCGCGCGACGATGCGCGTCACCTCCGGAACCGCAGCGAGGATTGCGCGCTGCACCCGCAGGTCGGTGTCGGCGCTCGCCTCGAGGCTGATCGAGGGCAGCTTCTCCAGCCCGATGATGAGGTCGCCCTCGTCCAGGGTGGGCATGAAGGTCTTGCCGATCAGCAGGTAGACGCCGAGCGTGGCCGCGAGCGCGGCGAGCGCGCCGATCACGACGCCGCGGGCATGGCGCAGGGCCCAGCCGAGCATCGGCGCGTAGGCGCGCAGCGCGAGGCGCACCAGCCAGGGCTCGCCGTGGCCGCCTTCGCGCAGCAGGAACGACGCCAGCACCGGCACCACGGTGAGCGAGAGCACGAGCGAGGCGGAGAGGGCGAACACGATCGAAAGCGCGACCGGGATGAACAGCTTGCCCTCGAGGCCCTGCAGCGTGAGCAGCGGCAGGAAGACAATCACGATGATCGCGATGCCCGAGGTGACCGGCAGGGTCACCTCGCTTACGGCGCGGTAGATGATGTTGAGCCGCGGCAGCCCGCGCCGCGATTCCTGGGAAAGATGCGTCACGACGTTCTCGACCACCACCACCGCGGCATCGACCAGCATCCCGATCGCGATCGCGAGGCCGCCGAGGCTCATCAGGTTGGCCGACATGCCTGTCACGCGCATGAGGACGAAGGTGGCGAGCGCGGCGAGCGGCAGCATCAGCGCGACTGTGAGCGCCGCGCGCAGATTGCCGAGGAAAAGCACCAGCAGCACCAGCACCAGCACCACCGCCTCGGCGAGCGCCCGCGAAACCGTGCCGACCGCGCGCTCGACCAGGCTGCCGCGGTCGTAGAACACGCTCGTGCGCACGCCGGGCGGCAGGCTGGGTGCGAGCTGCGCGAGGCGCGCGCGCACGCCCTCGACCAGTTGCTTCGCGTTGGCGCCGCGCAGGCCGAGCACGAGGCCTTCGACGGCCTCGCCGCGGCCGCTCTGGGTGACCGTGCCGTAGCGGGTGAGGTTGCCGATGTGCACCGCGGCGACGTCGCTCACGCGCACCACGCCGCCGTCCCGCGCCGTGATCACGATCGCCTTGACGTCGTCGATCGTGCGCACCGCTCCTTCGGCGCGCACCACCAGGGTCTCCTCGCCGTCGCGCACGCGGCCCGCGCCGTCGTTGCGGTTGTTCGCCTCGAGCGCCTGCGCCAGCGCCGCGAGCGTCACGCCGTGCGCGGCGAGCGCGGCGTGGTCGGGCACCACCGAATAGGTGCGCACCATGCCGCCGAGCGCGTTGACGTCGGCCACCCCCGGCAGCGTGCGCAGCGCCGGCCGGATGGTCCAGTCGAGCAGCGTGCGCTTCTCGGTCAGGGACAGCCGGTCGCCTTCCACGGTGAACATGAACATCTCGCCGAGCGGGGTGGTAATCGGGGCGAGTCCGCCCGACACGCCGGGCGGCAGGTCGCGCGCGATGGCCGAGAGCCGCTCGGCGACCTGCTGGCGCGCCCAGTAGATGTCGGTTCCGTCCTCGAAGTCGAGGGTGATGTCGGCGATCGCGTATTTCGACACCGAGCGCACGACGCGCTTGGAGGGGATGCCGAGCAGCTCGAGCTCGATCGGCGTGGTGATGCGCGCCTCGACCTCCTCGGGCGTCATTCCCGGCGCCTTCATGATCACTTTGACCTGAGTCGAGGACACGTCGGGATAGGCGTCGATCGGCAGCCCGCGGAACGCGAGCACGCCCGCGGCCACGAGGCCCACGGTCGCGACCGTCACGAGCAGACGCTGGGTGAGCGAGAACTCGACCAGCCGGTTGAGCATTTACTGCGCTCCGACGCCGAGCAGCACCGCCTTGAGCGCCGCCACGCCGCGCACGGCGACGCGGTCTCCCGGCTCGAGGTCGCCGGCGACGATCGCCTGCGCCCCCGTCTCGTTGATCACCCGCACCGGCTGCGCGCGAAAGCCCGCGGCGCTGCGCACGAATACGAGCGTGCGCCCCTTCGCGCGCGCGAGCGCCGCGCTCGGGACTTCCCACTGCGCGCCGGCGCCGGCGGCCGCGACGGATGCCTCCACGAACTGTCCGGGACGCAGCCGGTGCGCGCCGTTGGCGATCTGCGCGCGCACCATCACGGTCTGGTTGGCGCGCGAGACGCTGCGTCCGATCGCGATCACCTTTCCGGAGGCCTTCTGCGCCGGCACGCTCACCGCCGCGTCCACGCGCACCTCGCGCAGGCGCGCCATCGGGAGCTGGATCTCGAGCCACAGCGGATCGAGCCGCGCGATTTTCAGCACCGGCGCGGCCGCCTCGAGCCGCTGTCCGGCGACCGCCATCTGCTCCAGCACGACGCCGTCGAATGGCGCACGCAGGTCGATTGCGGTGCCGACGCGCTGGCCGGCGCGCAGCCGCCGGATCGCCGCGTCCGTCATTCCCGCCACGCGCAGCGCCTGGGTGCGCTCGGCGAGATCGGCGCTGACCTCGGTATAGCGGCCGCGTGCGGCGAGCAGCCGGCTCTCGGCGATGATTCCCTCGGCAAAGAGCTTCTCGTCGCGCTCGAGGCTGGCCCGCGCCAGTCCGAGCTGAGTCGACGCCTGCAGGAAGGTGTGCTGCAGCTCCGCCAGGCCGGGACTTTGCAGGCGCGCGAGCAGCTCGCCCTCGTGCACCAGCTGCTCGGTCGATACCAGCACGCGCTCGACCAGCGCGGGCAGCGGCGCGCTGACGACCTGGATCTGGTGGTTCGGCACCACCACGTGCGCCGGCAGGCCCTGGATGGAGCCGGCGTGGCGCGCCTCGAGCGCCGCGGTTTCGACGCCGAGCGCCTCGATTTGCGCGGCATCGATCTTGAGCTCGTCCGCGCCGAGCACGGAAACAGGCACGAGGAGCGCCCCGAGGAGCGACGCCCAAGCCGGAAACGGAGACATGCGGAGGATTCCTGCGGTCGACTCTCGCAGGATACGGAGCCGCGCGCGGCGGCTCTTGACTTACGTCAAGCTGACGCTTCGCTCGCGCCCGGCGCCATCGTCGCCGCGAGCGCTGCGGTGAGACCCCCGCCGCCGCCGCCGGACGGCGGCGGCCTGTTGGCCAGCGCGATCGCTGCATTGCCGCGCTCGATGAGCAGCTTCGCGTGCGGCTTGTCGGCCGTCTCGATGTGGTGCAGGAGCCAGAAGTTGAGGTAGCGCATGGTGAGCGACATGCTGCGGCCCTCCAGGGCGTTGGCCTGGCCCTCGAGCTCCTCGAGCAGGCGGCGGTGCTCCTGCTTGTGGCGC
>Ga0210077_1000256_pt1 | contig 22683 bp, 23 predicted proteins | sample RushMan_CattailN_5_FD_185556 | JGI IMG/M metagenome (GOLD analysis project Ga0210077, IMG submission 185556) | Wetland microbial communities from San Francisco Bay, California, USA, that impact long-term carbon sequestration -... | ecosystem: Environmental > Aquatic > Marine > Wetlands ... | reverse complement strand
ATATCCCGCACGCTATGCACATACATTCCATTTCATTGCTCATTTTACCGCTTTCTCTCTCTTGTAATTATTTACTCGACAGGTTATTGTTTATAGAAAAGCACACCCTGTGAACGCGTATAAAAATTTTATGGATCTTCTCGATTTTACAGTTTAAAAAATATAATATAACAAATTCATCCGGTTTATTCCACCGAAAGGAGCACACAATGTATGAAATAATTGCCGCCCCCGATGACTATGCCATCGGGGCGTTGGAAGAAGGTCTCGGGCATCGGCAAATTTTTTTCCCCGATGATAAACGAAAAAAGTGGGCCGATGAAATCCGCGCTTTTGCACAAAAACTGGACGACTTGTCCGAAAAGGCGAAAGGGCTTCAAAAACTTCTTATGAGTGATGCCGACATCACGGCGACGCCCGCATCCCTTAAAACATTTAAGATTCAACTGTTTAAAATTAATGAAGCATTAAATATTGCATTCAATTTGGCGGAAAAACTTGAATCCGAAATTATAAAAAAATAAGGCGAAAGGTTGATTTATATGAAACAAGACGTTATCGTTCGTTTTGCGCCCAGTCCCACCGGCTACCTGCATATCGGCGGCGCTCGCACAGCCATTTTTAACTGGCTTTTTGCTCAAAAGACCGGCGGCAAACTGATTCTAAGAATCGAGGATACGGATGCCCAAAGATCAACGGAAGAATCGATCAAAGGCATTATCGACGGCTTGAATTGGTTGGGAATCACCTGGGATGAAGGGCCGTATTTTCAGACGCAGTTCATCAATGAACACCTGGCGACGGCGAAAAAACTTCTGGATTCAGGTCATGCCTACAAATGTTTCTGCTCAAAAGAAGCGCTTGAAAATAAACGAGCAGCGGCGTTGAAACTCAAAAAAGATGTGAAATACGACGGTACCTGTCGACAATTGACAGAGGATGAAATTGCCGGAAAAGAAGCCGCCGGCATTCCGTACACCCTTCGCATGAAAGTTCCGAATGAAGAAGGTTGTGTATCTTTCGAAGACATTGTCTACGGAAAAATCGATCATAAATACCAAGATATTGAAGATTTTGTGATTGTCCGCTCCAACGGCCAGCCCCTGTATCTGCTTTCGAATACCGTCGATGACATCCGGGATCGGATTACCCATGTTATTCGCGGGCAGGACGGGTTATCGAACACGCACCGGCAGATTTTAATCTATCAGGCCCTTGGAGCGCCGGTACCGCGGTTCGCTCATATGTCGCTCACCTTAGACCCTAAAAAAGCCAAAATATCAAAACGAAAACATGGTGAGTTGGTGGCGGTTCATTTTTACAAAGAACACGGTTTTTTGCCGTGGGCATTTTTGAATTTTTTAGTCCTTTTGGGTTGGGCGACGCCGGAGTCGAGAGAAATTTTTTCTCAAGAGGAATTGATCGAGGCGTTCTCTTTAGAAGGAATCGGTCGTGCAAATTCCATCTTTAATGTGAACAAGGACGATCCAAAATATTTTACGGACCCGAAAGCCGTCAACATCAACGCCCATTACTTGAGAACCATGCCGGTAGATCAACTCGCGCCTTATGTCCGGACTGAACTGCAAAAAGCCGGTATATGGGATCCCGAATATGAAACTAACAAACGTCGATGGTTTTTGGATACCATCGAACTGACTCGCAGCCGGTTTCATTTAACCACTGATTTCGCCACTCGAGGTCGTGCATATTTTTCAGACGATTTCGAGGTCGAGGACCGGGCCTTGAAAAAGAACATCGTAAAGTACCCGCAACTTGAAAAATGGCTTCCGATGCTGGCTGATCACCTGGAAGAAACAACGGAATTTACAGCCTTGGAAGCCGAGAAGGTTATTCGGGAAATGGCCGAAACTCTCGACATCAAACCGGGCGTGTTGATCAACGGCATTCGAACCGCTGTCACCGGCCAACTGGCCGGTCCGGGCATTTTTGATATCTTGATCACTATCGGTCAGCGCCTCGTGGCGGACCGGCTTCGCAATGCACCTGCACGTTTTAAGAAATATTGGTGAAAATTATGAGATCGGAGATCTGATTTTGGTAATCACAAAGATAGTTTGATTTGTTGAACGTTAGTGGACTTATTGAAATTCCAAAGGCCGAATTGTTGCACTGGTACAAAAAAATGAAATAATTGGAGCTATAAATATGCCGAAAACCGAGTCTTTCCCTCCTTCAGATTTTATCCGGAATATTATTGCCGAAGATGTAAAAAACAACAAAAACGACGGCCGTGTTGCAACCCGGTTCCCACCCGAGCCGAACGGATATCTTCACATCGGACACGCAAAATCCATTTGTCTTAATTTCGGCATTGCCAAAGAATTCGATGGGGGCACTTGCAATTTGAGGTTCGATGATACCAATCCCAGTAAAGAAGAAGTGGAATATGTGGAATCGATAAAAGAAGATGTTCGATGGCTGAGATTCGATTGGGAAGATCGTCTTTTCTATGCCTCGGACTATTTCGAACAGCTCTATGAATATGCCGTACAATTGATTAAATTGAGCAAAGCCTATGTTTGCAGTTTAAGTGCCGAAGAAATCAGAAATACCCGGGGAACGTTGACCGAACCCGGGATTGAAAGCCCTTTTCGCTCACGATCTGTGGAAGAAAATCTGGACTTGTTCAAGCGGATGCGGGCCGGTGAATTCGAAGACGGCGCCCACGTGCTTCGTGCCAGGATCGACATGGCGTCTCCCAATATTGTTATGCGCGATCCCACGCTGTATCGTATTCGACGAGTCCCTCACCATAGAACCGGTAATAAATGGTGCATTTATCCCATGTATGATTTCGCACACTGTCTTTCGGATTCCATCGAGAAAATTACCCATTCCCTTTGTACCCTGGAATTCGAAAACAATCGAGAATTGTATGACTGGATCCTCGATACCCTCGAAGTCGATTGCCATGCCCAACAGATCGAGTTTGCCCGTCTCAATCTCGGCTACACCGTATTGAGTAAACGAAAACTCGTGGAACTGGTGCAAGGGAAACATGTATCCGGATGGGACGACCCCCGAATGCCGACCATCAGCGGGCTCCGCCGCCGCGGCTATACGCCGGAATCGATCCGGAACTTTTGCGAACGCATCGGCGTTGCCCGGCGGGACAGTTCAGTCGACATCGCACTGCTTGCGTTCAGCATCAGAGAAGACCTGAACAAACATGCGCCTCGTGTCATGGGAATTTTGCGACCGCTGCGGGTTGTTATCGATAATTTTCCGGAAGGTCGGGTTGAAGAACTCGAAGCGATGAACAACCCTGAAGATATGGCGATGGGTACCCGCAAAATCCCTTTTTCACGGATAATTTACATCGAACAGGATGACTTTATGGAAGATCCGCCCAAGAAGTTCTTCCGTTTGGCCCCCGGCCGTGAAGTTCGGCTGCGATATGCATATTATATCACTTGTGTAAACGTCGTTAAAGATGAAAGGACTGGTCGGATCGTTGAACTGCACTGCACCTATGATCCGGATACGCGCGGCGGGTCATCTCCGGACGGGCGAAAGGTCAAAGCAACGATCCACTGGGTCTCGGCCCTCCATGCCATCAAAGCCGAGGCACGGTTGTATGATCATCTTTTTGTAAAGGAAAATCCCGACGAAGAAAAAGATGTTGATTTTAAAACAAATTTGAATCCAAATTCTCTCAAAATAACGCCTTTTCTCGTGGAACCCGGCTTGGCAGACTCGCTGCCGGGGGCCAGGTACCAATTCGAAAGACTCGGGTATTTTTGTGTCGATATGGTGGATTCTTCCAAAAATACCCTGGTATTCAACCGTACGGTGACACTGCGGGACACATGGGCGAACATCCAAAAAAAACAATAAAACCAAAAGTATATTTTTAATAAGAAATTGAAACGAGGTGAAATTATGCCCATCTACGAGTTTTATTGCGAAGACTGCAATACATTGTTCAATTTTTTTTCCAAAACCGTCAACACCACCAAAAAGCCCAAGTGCCCGAAATGTAAAAAAAAGACGCTGTCGAAACAAATATCCTGGGTCGCCTTTACCGGAAGAGCCAAAGAAGACGGAGATCTGGACGATCTTCCCTTTGACGGCAGCCAAATGGAACGGGCCATGCAAATGTTGGCTGGTGAAGCGGACAACATTAAGGAAGATGATCCGAAACAGGCGGCCAATCTGATGCGAAAACTGACCGATATGACCGGAATTAAACTCGGAGACGGTATGGATGAGGCGTTGAGACGGATGGAAAAAGGTGATGACCCCGAGCAGGTTGAAGCCGAATTGGGCGATATCCTGGAAGAAGAAGATCCGTTTTCCCTTTCCGGGAAAAAAACAATCCGCGGCAAAACAACCCGCAAAGAACCTTTTAAGGATGATACGCTGTATGACCTTTAAGTCGGATTTTTACTTTACCAAATTACGCAATGCTTTTCCAATATCCGGATACTGGAATTCGAAGCCGTTTTTTAAAAGCTTGTCCGGAACCACTCGCTGGCTGCCCAGCAATGCGGTTCCCATCTCACCCATAAGGGTCCGAATCATAAAGGACGGTGTTTTCATGAACGACGGCCTGCCGAGCACCTTGCCGAGCGCTTTTGCAAAATCACGATTCCTGACGGGATTCGGTGCGCAAAAGTTCACAGGGCCTTTCATTTCCTGATTTTCAATGATAAACATCATTGCTGAAATGAGGTCATCCATATGAATCCACGGAAACCACTGATCCCCGCTCCCGACGGGCCCCCCCGCAAAAGATTTAAACGCCGGAATCATTTTCGCCAAAGCCCCGCCGTTTTTCCCCAACACCACGCCAAAGCGCATAATTGCGACTCTGGCACCTTTTTCTTCCGCCAGGAACGCTTCTTTCTCCCAATCCATGGAAACAGTCGCCAAAAAATCATTCCCCGGAACCGCATCTTCTTTTAAGATTTCTTCCCCTCTGTCCCCATAATACCCTACAGCGGAAGTACTGCAAAGCACGACCTCTTTATTATCAGGTATGGCTTCGGCCAGGTTCCGCGTGGTGAGAATTCGACTGTTGTACATCTCTTTTTTATAGCGTTCACTCCAGCGATTGAAAATTGTCCTCCCGGCAAGATTGATCAGTGCATCAACGTTATTCAGTGAATCTTGCCAGGGTCCCTTTTTAGTGGTATCGGCCGAAATAAAAAGAAAATTTTCATGATCGACGCTTTCATGGGTTGAAGATGAGCCGGTCGCAATGACGCTGTGCCCTATATCTAAAAGATATCGCACCAGGGTAGTCCCCACAAAACCGGTTCCGCCGGAGATGAATATTTTCATGGTTCTGTTCCCCTTTAAAAATTATTTTAAAATGAACCATAGCTGTGTAGACCGGGCAGGAGATTCACGCCGAAATAAGTAAATAAAACCGCCATAAATCCGAAGATCGAAAGATAAGCAATCCGTTTGCCGTACCAACCCCGCATCATCCTGGCATGTAACACGGTTGCGTAGATAAACCAGGTAATTAGAGACCATGTCTCCTTCGGATCCCAGGACCAGTAGCTTCCCCAAGCCGAATTCGCCCAGACAGCGCCGGTAATGATCCCGATGGATAAAAATAGAAAACCAAACATGATCATCTGGTGATTCAACTCATCTAAAACCTGAGCTTTCGGAAAACGGGAGAGCAAATTGCTCGTATCCTGAACATCTCTTTGTTTTGCCAGATACATAATGCTGATGCCGAATGCAATGGCAAAGGCGGAATAACCTAAAAAACAGGTGATGACATGCGCAATCAGCCAATTGCTTTTTAATGCCGGAATCAGCGGTTGAATCCGATCACTGATGTTCGGAGACATGGAAGCATACGCCATAGCAAGGAATGCAATGGGGGTTGCAAACGCTCCGATGATCGAATTTTGAGTTTTTCGTTCTATGATAAGATAGATGATAACCAGGGTGCCGGCGAAAAAAACAAGGGATTCATACATGTTCGAAAGCGGGGCATGGCCGATGCCCATCCGATAAGATTCGATCCATCTCATGATTAATCCCGCAATATTGCCGGCAACGCCGATTAGAGCGGTCCATGTACCCAGTCTGCCCAGCAGTTCTTTTTTAAAAATCAAGTACGCCAAATAAAAAACCGCGGCAGCGCCGTATATGAACGTTGTAATCGACAACAGATTTGAACTGGTCATGATTTATCCCCCAACAACCGAAAGTAAAAATAAAAAATTGCCGTCATGAATCACGTGTTAAATCGGCCAATTGATCCGAAAGCTTTTTAATTCTTTGTTGCATCCCCATTTTATTCTTGTTGGCCGTCCCTGCGACAATGATTTTGCTTTTTGTCTTTCCCTTTATGATTTCAACACACACTCTTTGATGGGACATGAAAAAAGTAATGAAACACCCGATAATCATGACGATAAAACCTGCGTACACCACCAAAACCCCGGGATCTTTGGTTACCTGAAGGCCTGTATAGTACCGCACACCGGCCTGCGAGCCGGGATTGAATTTTTCCTCGGTCTGACCGGTTACGGAAATCACCACCTTTCCCTTTCTCATACGATCAAAATTCGGAAAACGCAGAGGCAATAAAACTTCTTTTGGTTTTCCGTTGATGGGTGTAAGGATCCCCACATAGGCTTCGCCGATGTTCTGACCGACAAATTCAGCAGTTTTTCTGTACTCGACAATCATAAATTTACCCAAACCTTCAGGAATTTCCACCGGCTTGCCAATGACGGTTTTTATTTGGTACGACTTGCCGGATTGTTGACTTAAAAAATTAAGTGTAATCATGCCGGAAGGTTTTTCGACTCCCGTCTTTTTTTCAGGATTAGCCTGAGGAGGGAGTTTGCCGTAACTCGATTGAAATATGCTATAGCCTTTATATCTCAAGGGGTCGTTGACAATAATATCCTTTTTATATACCGGTTGGCCCTTTTCGAGGATGGTTAAGCTGGAACGGTATTCTTTGGGTGCCCCGTTATCGTAAAAACTGACCTTAAAATTATTGCACTTGATTTCAAATCCGAGAGGTCGAATTTTACCGTCAGGTATGATTCGAATACTGTCAACCGCTTCACCTTCAGGGATATTGACATATCCCTTAAAGCCAAAGATGGAACCGATTAAACCGCCAAGCAGCAACAAAATGACGCTCAAATGTACTGTGTAGACGCCTAAACGGGTCCAGCGCCATTTTTCGGCAAAGATACACAGCCCTTTATCGGTCTCTTCAACCTTGGTATACCCAAAATGTTTTGAAATAAACGGTTCATAACTCTTTTTGAGCTCATTGGGCGGGTGGCTGCCGCTAAATGTCTCTTTTTGTGGCAGATTCCTGAATCTTGAAAGGTTAAATGAAGGATTTTTGGTAAATACAATCTTCCAGGTCGCGGAAAGACGATCAATGGAGCATACAATGATGTTCATGGTCAACAAAACCAGCAGAAACTGAAACCACCAGGAATGATACATGTCAAAAATATTGAGTACATTAAACAGCCTGTATAAAAATTCACCGTATGCCCTAAAGTAATCCGCAGGATTCTGGTTCTGCGGAATGATCGTACCGACAATCGATGTGAGAGCGATCGACAGCAACAGCACTACGGTCAGCCGAATAGATACGAAAAACTTCCAAAATGTATTTGAATACTTCAGAATTCACCTCCACCTTATAAGCTATCGGAGTTCCCTTTATTCTTTATCATCTCGGCATCGGGAAAATAAAGAAAAATGTGACCTGCCGATCTGTGCTAAAAAAATAAAATTTATATATAACAAAAATGTAATTCTTTCAACTTTATGTTAAGATGCAGCGGTTATGCCGATAAGATATAATCCAAATATCGGCAACTTAGATTTCAAAACATTTGGAAACCGGACCCCGTCGTGCCTGCCTGCCTTTGCGTATTTATTGCGTATAGACGCGATGTGGCTTCTCAAAATAAGATATTTAATTCAAACTCAACTACGCTTTATTGTTTTTAGTATTTTGCAATCCGTGCCTAATATTGACAAATACAATAACCATAACTAATTTTTTGAGGTATCAGGATTACTCAACCATATAAATATTCTAATCCAAGGAGAATATCATGCTTGAAATAACTAAATCAGCTACAGAAAAGATTGCTGAATATCTAAAAGGTAAAAAAGTTACACCGATCCGTATCTTCTTAAATGAAGGAGGATGAAGCGGACCGTCTCTTGCAATGGCTCTGGATGAGCCGAAAGATACAGACAATGTCTTCGACATCGACGGTTTTAAATACCTCGTTGACAAAAAGTTGATGAGAAAAGCAGACCCGATCAAAGTTGATTTTTCAGGATTCGGATTTCAATTTGATTGTGGAATAGATTTTAACGACGGATGTTCAGCCTGCGAAACATCAACCGCCTGCAGTTACACATCCTGAATATGATAAGCATGAAGGATAATACGAAATGTATTATGCTTTTTCTTTAGGTGAACTCGAGGCACTTTTCAGATGATAAATGCAGACGTATTGTTATATATTATAAAATACGGCAATTTTGAACAAAATAAAACCCCCTGAGTGTACCCGTCCGTACAGTCGGGGGTTTTTGGTCATCTATTGATAATATAATTAATATATTTAAAACTCAAAAGTGCCGAAGGGGAGACTCGAACTCCCACGGAGATACCCCCACTAGACCCTGAACCTAGCGCGTCTACCAATTCCGCCACTTCGGCATGTATCACGACATTTAAGATTGATTTAATCTAAAGAGTACTTTATATATATTTTTCTTTGTTTTTGTCAAGGCTGATATTCACAAGCGGAAAAAATTAGCATGGAACTCATTAATCATTTCGATAAAATTGAAAAACCATTTAAAAATGCCGTTATTACCATCGGCAATTTTGACGGTGTTCATCTCGGGCATCAAGCCCTTTTTCATGAGGTCATCGAAAAGGCTGATGCCATCAACGGCACGTCTATCGTTATGACGTTTGAACCTCATCCGGTTCGTGTATTGAAGCAAAACGGCCACTTGTCGCTGATTACCGTTTATGAACAAAAAATAGAGCTCATTGAAAACGCCGGAGTGGATGTTTTAATTTGTGTTCCGTTTACCAAAGAATTTGCAACAATATCGGCAAAAGATTTTATACAAGATGTTCTATTGAAATCCATCGGGATGAAAGCCATCGTTGTGGGAAAGGATTATACTTTTGGCAAAAATCGTGAAGGGGATATTGATCTTCTGAAAACCTACGCCAACAATTTAGGGTTTGAAGTGGTCGTTGCCGACTGGATTCAAACATCGAAAAATTGGCCGGGACGAATCAGCAGTACGCGGACACGTGAACTTGTCATGGCAGGAAAGGTGGATGAGGCTCAAAAATTGTTGGGCCGATATTATCAAATCAGAGGAAAGGTCACCTCCGGACGCGACAGGGGGGGGAAACTTTTAGGATTTCCCACGGCAAATATTACGCTGCAAAACGAGTTATGTCCAAAAAACGGCATTTACGCTGTTACGGTGGAATGTTCCGGCAAAACCTATCAAGGTGTTGCCAATATCGGTTTTAGCCCCACTTTCGATGATCATATATTTTCAGTGGAAGTCCATATCCTTGATTTTAATGAAAATATATATGGACAGAAAATCAGGATAAATTTCGTGCAGCGTATCAGAGGTGAAAAAAAATTTTCGAACCTTCCCGAACTTTCTGATCAAATTAAAAAAGATATTGTAAGAGCGCGTAACATCCTGTCTTGATCCTATGGTTTTGGTCCACTTTATTCCGATCCGATCTCTGATGATACTCGAATGAAAAATAAAACCGGCATTTCATTGATTCTGGGGCTTGCAGCGTCCGTGCTCGCAATGTATCTTGCTTTTAGAAATGTGCCGTTTAATGAACTTTTAAACTATTTTGAATCCATCAACTATGCCTGGTTATTTCCGGCTGTAGCAACTCTTTTAATCAGCTTCGCGCTGAGAGCATATCGATGGAAAATCATACTTGAACCGGCCGGCGACATCGGATTCTGGCAGGCATTCCATCCGCTGATGATCGGCTTTATGATCAACTGCATCCTCCCCGGAAGGGTGGGAGAGGTAGCCAGGCCGGCTATTTTGCAAAAAAAAGAAAAAATTCCATTTTCCACGGGCCTTGCGACAGTTGCCGCCGAAAGGGTCTTTGATGTCGGCATGCTGATTATCCTTTTTGCTGTGCTTCTGGGAACGATAAAGATAAATCCGAATCTTGATATCGTTTTTGGCAAGTACCATCTGAACAAAGCCCTGCTTACGGCCGTGGGCAAAGGAACCTTCAAACTGCTCTTACTGCTTATTGCCGGAATAATCCTGGTAAGTTTTAATAAAACCCGGAAAGGGGTGAATGCTGTTATCCGATGGCTGCCTCGATCGTTGTTTTTTGTCGGGCCTGACGTCCGGGAAAAAATACAAAATCGTATATGTGAACCCTTGGTGGGTTTTGTGGAAAATTTTGCCACCGGCTTTATGCTGATTAAACACCCTGCAAAAATGTGCGCCTGTATAGGACTTTCCGTTGTTATCTGGATCCTGGCGGCATTCTCATATTACCTGATGTCATTGGGTTGCCCGGGAATTAATTTGTCGTTTATTGAAATCACTGCAACCATGGTTATTCTTTGTTTTTTTATCGCCCTTCCTTCGGTGCCCGGTTACTGGGGAATTTGGGAGGCGGGGGGCGTCTTTGCCTTGCTGCTATTTGGCGTTTCGTCCAAGGACGCCGCAGGTTTTACCCTTGCAAATCATGCTGTTCAAGTATTTCCCATTATTATTGTGGGATTTATTTCCGCGATATTAACCAGTGTAAATATATGGCAGGTTTCATATGAAAAAAGACCAAACAGTGCGATGAACACAGACGATTCAATGCCCCAAAAGGGTCGATCGGGCAATTGAAGATTTAAGATTGTCGATTGCAGATTGGCGGAGTGAACCGATACCACAAATTTTTAATTTACAATCTTCAATCATTTATGATGAAATAGTTATACAATTTGATTTTTTTCATGAAACACACATGGATCACCCATAAGCACCTACAAAAGGTTCCCCTATGGCCGTATTAGAAATTGTAAAATACCCGGAAAAAATTCTCAGCCGGCCGACCCGGCTGATTGAAAAGATCGACGGTGATATCCAGAACTTGATTGAAAATATGGCACTAACGATGTATCAGGCGCCCGGCATCGGGCTGGCCGCAATTCAGGTGGGTATTAATAAAAGCCTGATGGTATACGATATATCACCGAAAGATAATGAACGGTCCTTACAGGTGCTGATCAATCCAAGAATCGTATCGAGTGAAGGGAGCCTGGTGTCTGAGGACGAAGGGTGCCTGAGCGTCCCCGATTTCAGATCCGATGTCAAGCGAGCGGCTGCCGTTACTGTGGAAGGCTTGGACAGAAACGAAAAACTCGTAAGGATAGATGCGGAAGGATTCCTTGCCATTGTTCTCCAGCACGAAATTGATCATTTGAACGGTATTTTGTTTATTGACCGCATCAGCGCTTTAAAAAGGGGGATATACAAAAGAAAGGTGTTCAAGAATTTAAAACAAAAATGAATAAACCGGCCAGAATTATATTCATGGGCACTCCGGAATTTGCGGTGCACGCTTTAAGCGCCCTTCATAAAAATGATCGAAATGTGGTTTTGGTCGTCACGCAGCCGGATCGCCGGAAAGGGCGGGGGCGGCAACTCTCGGCCCCGCCTGTTAAAAAAGCGGCCCTAAATTTTGGCTACAAGGTGATTCAGCCGCCAACCATCCGATCCGGCGAATTTTCAAATATCATTACAGAATACGAACCTGATTTCATTGTAGTGGTTGCTTTCGGACATATCATTGCAAAAAACATCCTCGATATTCCCAGAGTTGCCACTCTCAATATTCATGCATCCCTTCTCCCAAAATATCGCGGGTCTGCGCCGATCCAATGGGCCACCATCAAAGGTGAAGATAAAACCGGTGTGACGATTATGCTAATGGACGAAGGCATGGATACCGGCGATATTCTCCTTTCCTCCGAAATTGAAATAGGACCCGACGACACGTCAGGCACGCTGCATGAGCGTTTGGCGAATCTTGGCGCCGACCTTCTCATTCAAACCCTGAACGCTTTTGAAACCGGTGACATTCATCCGGTTCCTCAGGATCATTCCCAAGCCACTTATGCCCCTTTGCTTAAAAAAAACGACGGCCTTATCGATTGGAACGCACCGGCCCAATCCATTAAAGCGTTTATCCGAGGGATGACGCCGTGGCCCGGCGCTTTCACCTTCCATGGAGAAAAACGCCTTAAGATTTTCAAAGCCAAAAATATTTTCACGGACACAACCGATGTTCCCGGAACAGTGATGAAAGGGTTCCCCGATGAACTGTGGATCGCAACCGGCAAAGGCGTACTGTCTATTCTTGAAATTCAGGGTGAGTCGGGCAAGCGTCTTCTGATTAAAGATTTTCTGCGGGGATACACATTACCGCCCGGAACACATTTGCACTGATCTGAATATCCAGTAAGAATAAACCAATGGTGACGACTGCTCGCACAGCATCTTTAGATATCCTGAACACCCTTGATCAAGAAGACGACACTTTAGATCATATATTGGATGAGGTGCTCTCTCGCCACGCCTTTTTCTCGAAAAAAGACCGCGCATTGCTTCAGGCGCTTGTTTACGGTGTTCTTCGGTGGCGGGCAAGGCTCGATTGGGTCATTGCTCATTTCTCTGCAACCCGTTTGAACCGGATTGATCCCAGAGTCATGAATATTTTACGCCTCGGGCTCTTTCAAATCATTTATTTAAATAGGATACCGGTATCTGCGGCTGTCAACACATCGGTTGAAATGGCAAAATCCGTGAAGAAACCTTATGTGGTGCGCTTTGTCAACGCCCTGTTACGAAATGCAGCAAGAAGCTATCAACAGGTTTCATACCCGGATGCTGACCAAGATCCGCTGTCAGCCCTGGCAATCAAAAAATCATTCCCCGACTGGATCGTTAAAAGGTGGCTCAATCGGTTCGGATTGGAAGATACGGGGCGGCTGTGTGATGCCGTCAATACCATCCCGCCTTTAACAATACGTTGCAACACACTAAAGACCGACCGGAAAAAATTGTTGAAGTGTATTGAAAAAGATGTAGCGCATGTTGAATATACGACATATTCTCCTGTCGGCGTCTTGCTTTCCAATCCAAAACAATCCATTGGGGAGATAAAGGCCTTTGAAAAGGGAATGTTCCAAGTGCAGGACGAGGCCGCACAGTTGGTGACATTTCTGTTATATCCACGGCCGGGTGAAATAATCCTGGATGCTTGTGCCGGTCTTGGCGGAAAAACAGGCCATATTGCCCAGATGATGGAAAATCGGGGAAAGCTGATGGCTATGGATACCAACGAGAAAAAACTTTTTCGTCTGCTGCCCGAAATGCATCGTCTCGGAATTTCAATGGTTACAACCTGTGTTCATGACTTAAGTGATCCTCCTGACGAGAAATCCATGGGAAAATTCGACCGGGTCCTGTTGGATGCACCGTGTTCCGGTCTGGGTGTATTAAGAAGAAATCCGGATGCAAAATGGCGTACGAAAGAACAGGATTTGATTCGCCAGTCAAGAAGACAGGCAATATTTCTGGACCACTTGGCGCATCTTGTCAAGCCAAACGGTATCCTGGTCTATTGCGTTTGCAGCTTGGAACCTGAAGAAAATGAATCCGTGGTCAATGGGTTTTTGAATACGCATCCAAATTTTGCTATAGAAAACAATCGAGACAGAATGCCGGACAAAGCACGATCGCTATTAACCGGTAATGGATGTCTCAAGACCTTTCCCCATTTTCACAACATGGATGGCTTTTTTGCCGTGCGAATGAAACGGATGAAATGATTTCGCGAATCGTAAAAGTTGCAGCTCTCTTTTTGATCTTTATCCTCGTTGTAGGTGCAAGCGCCTACCTGACCCTCACGTTGATTGTAAAAAGTGAAGATACTGTGGTTGTACCCGACCTGATGGGAAAAGAGGTTGTTTATGCTCTTGAATTACTGTCAGATTTGGGGCTCAACACAAAAGTCGAAGGATCAGAATACAGCGCTGAAGTGCCCAAGAACAGCGTTATTTTTCAGGAACCTGAACCTGGATCGGAAATAAAAAAAGGACGTGATGTCAGAATTATCATTTCAAAAGGTCCAAAGTCCATTCTGATGCCTAATCTTGAAAATCTTCCTGTCCAACAGGCCCGGATCATCATCGAAGAAAACAGCTTGTGCCAAGGAGCGTTATCCGGCACTTACAGCGATCATATCAAAAAAGATTCGATTATTGCCCAGGTTCCGACCCGCGGATCGATGGCAACTCGAGGAGAATGCGTTAACCTGCTGGTAAGTATTGGAATTCGACCGCAAAAGTATGAGATGCCGGATATAAGGGGGCGCTTTCTGGACGATGCAATTCCCCTGATTGAAAACCATAACCTGACACTTGGAAAGATCACGTCTGTTTTTTACAACGACAAACCTTTAAATTCAATCGTTGCCCAAGAACCATTATCCGGCTATTGTGTCGCCGAAGGGAGTACGGTGGATCTAGTGGTTAACCGTAAACCCGGAAAGACAGGGCATGGGTATCTGCCGGGCACTCAAGGAGGCAGCCTTTTCAGATACCGGCTTAAAGACGGTTTTTTGAAAAGGCATATCCGGGTCGTGCTGAACAGTTTCGGCGTTTCAAATCCCATATTTGACGATTTCATGAAACCCGGAGAGGAAGTCTGGCTCATTATCCCCAGAAACAAAAATGCCACTGTTTTTCTTTATGAAGATGGTCAATTGATAAAAACGAGGGTTTATGAGAGTGAATAAGGTTTTTGTCCCTTGACACGGGGTATTCATCATGTCAATATCGTTAATAAAACTGTTTGATATTTATTGGTTTTTGAATTATCTGCCATTGGAGATTCAACAATGAAATATATCGCACCATCGATACTATCCGCTGATTTTTCAAAATTGGGAGAAGAAATACGATCCGTTGAAAAAGCCGGGGCCGACTGGATTCATGTGGATGTCATGGACGGTCATTTTGTACCTAACATCACGATCGGTCCTTTGATTGTCGAAGCTGCGCGTCGTGTCACTTCACTGCCCCTTGACGTTCACCTGATGATTGAGGATCCGGACAAATATATTGAAGATTTTGCAAAAGCCGGCGCAAATCTGATTTCGGTTCAGGTTGAAGCCTGTGTCCACCTAAACCGGACCGTCAGTATGATCAAAGAATTAGAATTGCGTGCCGGAGCGGTGCTGAATCCAGCGACACCGCTTTCCGCCCTGGAATGGGTCATTGAAGACGTGGATTTCGTTATGATCATGAGCGTAAATCCCGGATTTGGGGGACAAAAATTTATCCCCAACAGTATTGAAAAAATCCGTGCTCTTCGCAAAATTATTCAAGACCGGGGACTGTCTACTCTTGTCGAAGTCGACGGCGGTGTGAATGAAAATACCATTAAAAATATTTCAGATGCCGGAGCGGATGTCTTTGTGGCCGGGTCGGCTATTTTCAAGAGTCCGGATTATAAAAAAACCATTTCAACATTTCGAAAGCTTATTGGTGTATAATAAAAACCAGGGAATGGAAATTAGGAAATAGAAAACCGCTTTCGTCTTTCCTGCAATATGGAACAGGAAAGATTAACACGAACCCAGGAGTCAATAATCAGATGAATCAGGAGCAATACAAGCCGAATATTTTGGTCATTCACGGACCCAATCTGAATATGCTGGGCAAAAGAGAGCCTGAAGTATACGGCAATATGACCCTGGATGAAATCAATTCCCAACTTGAACACTTAGGAAAGGCACTGGGAATTTCTGTCGATACTTTCCAATCCAATCACGAAGGCGCCATTATCGATAAAATCCAGGAAGCCGCGACCACCCAAAAAGGAATTATTATCAATCCGGCGGCCTTTACCCATACCAGTATCGCCATCCGTGACGCACTCCTTTCCCTCGATGTTCCGATCATTGAAATACATATTTCCAATATTTACAAAAGAGAGCCGTTTCGGCACAAATCTTTAATATCGGATGTCGCAGACGCCCAGATCACCGGATTGGGAGTCAAAGGTTACATCATCGCATTAAAAGCTTTGGCGGAAATGCTCCAGGATCGTTAAAATCTTAGTAATGACACATACACATCAATTCACAATAGCCAAAGAGCTCGGTGTAAAAGCATCACAAGTTCAGGCGGTTTCAGTACTTTTCGATAAAGGTGCAACGATTCCGTTTATCGCACGGTACCGCAAGGAAGCGACAGGGAATCTGGATGAACTTGAAATCACAACGATTCGGGACCGGTTGAAACGGCTGAAGGAACTGGATGATCGCCGGGAAACCATATTGAAATCTCTCGAAAAGCACGGACATCTTACCGATGAACTGAAAGCGGCGGTTTTTTCAGCCGAAACCATGGCGATGCTCGAAGATATCTATCTTCCATACCGTCCCAAACGCCGGACCAAAGCCACTGTTGCCAGGGAACAAGGCCTTGAACCCCTTGCAAAGATCATATTTGAACAAACAGGAATAGACCCGTATGCGGCGGCCGCCAACTATGCGGACTCCGGGAAGAATGTCCATTCGGCTCAGGACGCGCTCACCGGCGCCGGGCATATCATTGCGGAATGGATTAATGAAGATCCTCCGGCAAGAAATCGGCTTCGCCGGTTATTTACGGAAAAAGGGACCATTAAGAGTGTCGTTGCAACAGGAATGGAATCAAAAGGCGTCAAATATAAAGACTACTTTAATTGGGAAGAACCGATTGCCAAGGCACCATCACACAGAATACTTGCCATGCGCAGAGGAGAGAGAGACGACATTTTAAACCTGACCATTGCCCCCCCTGAAGAAGATGCCATAAAGATACTGGAAGGTCTTTTTATCAAAGGTAACGGCGCGGATTCAAAGCAGGTTAAACTCTCGATTCATGACAGTTACAAAAGGCTCCTTTCACGATCCTTGGAAACGGAAATACGCTTGGTCTCAAAAGAAAGGGCCGATGCCGAAGCCATCAAGATTTTTGAAAATAACCTGCGCAAGCTCCTCTTGGCCCCTCCCCTTGGGGCCAAGAGGGTTATGGGTATTGATCCGGGGATTAGAACAGGATGTAAAATCGTGTGCTTGGACAGGCAAGGAAAATTCCTTTATCATGAGACAATATATCCGCATCTGACGGAAAAAAAGACCCAAGATGCCGCGCAAACGGTTAAGATGCTGTGTCAAAGATATCAAATCGAGGCAATTGCCGTCGGCAACGGAACAGCCGGGAGGGAAACCGAGGATTTCATTAAAAATATAGGTATCGACGATGTTCAGGTCGTTTTGGTCAATGAAAGCGGGGCTTCGGTTTATTCATCGTCGGCCATAGCGCGTGAAGAATTTCCCGATCTGGATCTGACGATAAGGGGCGCGATTTCCATTGGCAGACGTCTGATGGATCCGCTTTCCGAGCTTGTTAAAATTGATCCGAAATCCATCGGTGTCGGCCAGTATCAGCATGATGTGGATCAGGTCTCTTTAAAACAGGCCTTAGATGATGTGGTGATCAGTTGTGTAAATCGCGTCGGGGTGGATGTCAATCAGGCCAGCGTCCAACTTTTGACGTACGTCTCCGGACTTGGTCTGCAGTTGGCCAAAAACATCGTAGCTTATCGAGATGAAAACGGCTCCTTCCGATCCAGAATGGACTTAAAAAATGTGACGCGGCTCGGTCCCATGGCTTTTGAACAGTCAGCGGGTTTTTTGAGAATAATCCATGGCAGCAACCCACTGGACGCAAGCGCAGTGCATCCTGAAAGCTACCCTATTGTCAATGCCATGGCCCATGATCTTGGATCCAAGGTGACGGATTTAATGGCCGATGAAACACTCAGAAAAAAAATCGATATTTCAAAGTATGTCACAGACACGATCGGGATACCGACGTTAAACGATATATTGAATGAGCTTTCAAAACCGGGACGCGATCCAAGAGAGCCGTTTTCATCATTTGCTTTTGCAGATGGGATTAAAGAAATTAAGGATCTAAAGCCCGGCTTGAAACTTCCGGGCATCATCACCAACGTCACTGCATTCGGGGCTTTTGCAGATATTGGCGTACACCGGGATGGGTTGATTCATATCAGTGAACTTTCGGACAGATACGTGAAAAATCCGACGGATGTCGTCATGGTTAACCAGAAAGTCATGGTGACGGTCATCGACATCGATATTGACAGAGGCCGAATCTCTTTGTCTATGAAAATGAGACCGGGTAAACGTGTCCAAACGTCGGGAAAATAGATGCCTTATTAAATTTCCCTTTATTCCACTCTATAAAAGGATCCGTGTCGGTGATGAAAGGCGCTGCTTTCCCGCGTAGAACCAGAATGCCGCGGAGCCCTTGAGTATGAATGAACCGGATCTCTACTCCGTCCCGACTGTATTCACCGGCCGCTTCTATCAAAAGCTTTACTTCATCAAAGGATGCTTCAGGTTTGCCGTCAACAAGAAAAAAGCAGTTATTTTCTTCTCTCAAACCGGCAAAATGAGCATTCTCGCTCGGCAGGGCCTGGCCGAGCAGAGCGGCGTGATACAACCCGTTTGCGCCTGAAGCGGCAATTTTATCCATAAAGGGCGTGCGTGCCGCCTGCAGAGGCGTTTGATAAGCCAACTCGGCAAATGAGCGGTCTCCCACCCATCCAGTAGAATAAGAACGCATTTCTTTGACATAACGAAGGTATTATTATTGTGTCTGGGCGGCAGTCATTCCTTTTGTAATCCCTTTCCCGCTAACGATTTTGCATATGGAAATTTTCTGTTTGACTTTCACCACCCGAACGGTTCCCACTTTCTCAAGGCTCTGATCCAAGACCTCACCGGTGTCGGGATCCCTTAAAACTTCTGATTTTCCCACATCAAAGGTTTGGCCTACGGACACACCTTCTCTTGCACCGCGGTTGATATAAACACTGCTTTTTTTAGCTAAGATTACCGTCCCTGTCCAGGGGATGCTCTCCAATTTGGAGGTCAAAAACGCTACCCCTTCATCAACCGCCATTTCCATCGCTTTTCCGGCATTTGTCTTTTTGAATCCTCCGATATCACCACTGAATCCGCCTTTACTAAGACCGAGTTTGAGCCCGGTTTTGGATACTTTCCCGTAACACTTTTTTGAAGCCATGACCTGGCCTGTACTGGAATCAACAATGTACATCACAACATTTATCTCAGACTCACTTTTACCGCCGCCGATGCTTATACCCTTGAAGCTGAATCCGCCTGCTCCGCTTGATGTTGTATCGGAAAAATGGGTGATATCTCCTTTAATCAGGAGCTGCGCCGGTGTCATCTGCCCTGTCACCACCTTTTTTCCTCCGCCGGCGGCCCTTGAGCTCGCGGCAAAGTCTTGCTCCTGCATGGCTTCACCCCGCATATCTTTTTCTCCCAGGACAATAAATTTTCCTGTCTGATTCAAGGCATCGGTAAGGACCGCCCCCCAGGCATCACCCAGATTCCAGTGTCCGCTCCAATTGGATCGATTTTCAAATTTGGCGACACTTATGCTGTAACGCAGCCCCCCTTCAGCGGCAATGCATTTTCCAAAAGGTAACATTATCATGAAAAACAGAACCCACACCGCTAATACACCAAGACCTCTTTTCATTTTGCCCTCCTAGTATCTGTTTAATGCCGTGAATATATATGAAAACATTTTATCTGTCAATGTGGGTAACCGGATCCGGTGAATTCGCCCTGATAAACTCGGATCGTGTCATCAGAAAATTTTTATCCTATCGGCAAGTGCTCCGCCGGCTTCATAGGCTTCTTCAAGGTAATCCGGATGTTTTAAAACATCATCTTCATAATCCAGCCTGCGAAACAGCAGAGATCGATAAAGCTCCGTATCCAAGGCGTCGAAAAAATATTTGACGGTCAAAAGGGCACCTTCAAATAGTTTTTTACCCTTCGTCGCCCCAGCGGAAATAAAAAGGCCTTTTCGTTTTGGCTCCCATTGCCCGAAAGGAACCTTGTCTATCCAATATTTTTTCACCCACAGCGACTGGCACCGATCCATTAAAATTTTCGTGTGGGCACTGACCGTATAAAAAAAAATGGGACTGGCCAGGATCAATCCTTTGGCCGACATGATCTGATCCACAACCTGGTGGAAATCGTCTTTAATAGCGCATCGCCCATCTTTTTTACATGCGTATATTTCAAGACAAGGGGATATCTTCAAGTCTCTTAAAATGATTTCATCAACCTGTGCGCCGGCGTCAACAGCTCCCTTTACAGCATGCTTGAGCAAGGTCGCGGTATTTCCACGCCGCCTGGGGCTTCCGTAAATCGCCAAGATTTGCGCCATCTTCTTCTCCTTAGGTGAAAATATAAAAACACTTAACTCTTTATTATTTGAATTCTCTATCTTATGTCAAGGTGGGATATCTTTTGACATCGATTTATAAATGGTCTATGGAGAATGACTTTTTTGAATTCGGCTCTCTGAATTGACATTGATTATTTTATGAAACGCATCGATCCATCAAAATCGCGACAGGAATCTCTGTCAGGTGTGGTGTGTGCATCATCGGCATTTTTGATCTGGGGATTAAGTCCCGTCTACTGGAAAGTCTTGCGCCGTATTCCCGCCCTTGAAATCATTATGCATCGCGTAATTTGGTCTTTTTTATTTCTGATTATATTACTTGTATTCTTTAGGCATTGGAATGAATTCACGGTGGCCGTAAAAAAGCCACGGACTTTCGTAATCCTGCTCCCTTCAACAATACTTCTTGGATTCAACTGGTTCATTTACATCTGGGCGGTTAACAATGATCATATTCTCCAGGCAAGCCTTGGATACTTTATCAATCCGCTGATCAATATCTTGTTGGGTATGATTTTTCTCAGGGAACGACTGAGACGTCTGCAGGCGGTGTCTTTGATACTGGCCGGTTTTGCAGTATTATATCTAACCTTCCAATACGGAGAATTTCCCTGGATATCGCTGTCCCTTGCTTTTGCATTCGGATTTTACGGCCTGATTCGAAAAGTGGCCCCGATCAGTTCCCTGATCGGTCTCTCTGTGGAGATGTTCTTACTTTCAGGTCCTGCCTTGGGATATATCCTGTTTCTAAACAGTAAAGGGGTCGGCGCTTTATTTCACATCAGTGTCAAAATCGACTTTTTCCTTATGGGAACCGCTTTTCTTACGGCATTTCCATTGCTTCTTTTTACACTGGGAACAAGGCGACTCAACCTTTCCACCGTCGGGTTTTTGCAGTATATCACGCCAAGCTGTATGTTTCTTTTGGGAGTCTTTTTATACAACGAGCCGCTTTCAAGCGCTCAAATTTTCGCTTTTGTGTTGATCTGGACAGCCCTTTTTATCTATTCTACGGATGCCGCAAGGTATTATCGTCTGATCAAACATCCGCCGAATCCAACTATTTCTTAATATACGAGGGAAAAAAATGGAACCAGCCAAAGATGTTTTTGACCAGTGGAGCAAAACCGGTCGTGGAGAAGATATGGCAAAACGGCATTGGCCACGGGTAAAGCAGGCCTTCTCCCAACTTCCGCCGAGTACGGGCAACTATCTTGAAATCGGCGTGGGTAACGGTTATGCCATCGGGTACATTGCCGCAAATCAGTTTTCCGGAGGAAATTGCCTCGGGATCGATGTGAGTGGGGAAATGGTTCGGCAGTGTCGGGAAAATTTGACCCACCTTGGCCACGTAACCATCGAGCAGGCAGATTTTCTCCTTTGGAAGCCATCAACACCAAAATTATTCGATATCGTCTTTTCCATGGAGGTTTTCTATTATTTTCACGATATTCAAGCAGGAATCGATAAGGCGTTTTCGATCCTTGCGCCCGCAGGACAGTTGTGGGTGCTTGTCAACTTCTACCTTGAAAACACGATCAGTCACGACTGGCCTCAGAGGGTCGGTACGCCGATGCAATTATGGTCGCAGGCGGACTACAAAGAAGGATTTGAAAAATCCGGATTCGTGGATGTGAATCAACAGTTATTGACCGATAAAAACGCTGAAGACGGTATAACATTGTGTACCACCGGCAGAAAACCGGTGGTCTGAACGCTTTGATCTTTTTGCTTTTATAACATCGACAATATTATGTAATCCATTTCACAATTCATAGATGTTTTTTACTCAATATCTCACGCCATTTTACACGGAATATATCATAACCATTTAAAATATAACTTAATATTTAACATTGTCTCTTCTGGCACAGCTTTTGCTATATGTTACGGTATCTTATGGCTGGACATGGACTGGCTGCTGCGGCTGTCTTGACGATACATTATCTTTTTAAGCGGTAGCATACTTTACTAAATAATTTTTGCAGGTGCAATGGAATGAAAGGTAAAAACATCGGATTTGTGTCAACACGCTTTGCCGGAATCGACGGGGTATCGCTGGAAGCCGGCAAGTGGTCGGAAGTCCTTGAACAAGACGGCCACCAATGCTTCTGGTTCGCCGGTGAACTGGATCGAAACCCGGAAAAGAGCTTTCTTGAGCCCAAAGCGCATTTTCAGCATACCCGGAATTGCTGGATCAATTCACAAATTTTTGGAAAAAAAAGGAGAA
>Ga0210077_1000255_pt1 | contig 22785 bp, 22 predicted proteins | sample RushMan_CattailN_5_FD_185556 | JGI IMG/M metagenome (GOLD analysis project Ga0210077, IMG submission 185556) | Wetland microbial communities from San Francisco Bay, California, USA, that impact long-term carbon sequestration -... | ecosystem: Environmental > Aquatic > Marine > Wetlands ... | reverse complement strand
TCCTCGGCGCCACCCGGAACGAGCTTGGAGGCTCGGAGTATTATGCCCATTTGGGGTATATCGGCTTGAATGTTCCGGAAGTGGTTCCGGAAAAATTCATTCCAATATATCGCGCACTGGGAACGGTCATAGACAAAGAAATCGTGGCGTCCGTCCACGGCATCTATCGGGGCGGGTTGGGAGTGCACCTGGCCCTGGTTGCCATGGGAGGGAACCTCGGCATGGCCATCGATCTCGGGGCCGTCCCCGCGGAGCAGACAGACCGCGATGACGTGGTGTTGTTTTCGGAATCGGCCGGCCGGTTTATCGTCACCATCGATCCTCGACATCAGAAAGCGTTCGAGCAGCTTTTAAGCGGCCTTTCTTTTGCCTGCATCGGGACGGTGACCGAAGACAACCGTTTTATCATTAAGGGGATTGACGGCACAAATCTGACAGATGTTTCCGTAAACGTTCTTAAGACCGCCTGGAAAAAACCCTTTGGAGAATTGTTATGAACCCGGTTAAAGCCCTCGTTCTGACCGGATTCGGCTTGAATTGCGATCATGAGACGGCGTATGCCCTGGCGCTGTCCGGCGCTGTTGCCCATCGCGTTCATATCAATTCCCTGATCGACGGCACTGTAAATCTAATGGATTTTCAGATCCTGGTATTCGGGGGAGGATTCAGTTGGGGGGACGATCACGGCGCCGGCGTGGTTCAGGCGGTTCGCATGAAGACCAACCTGGGCGATAAAATACTAAAATTTATCGATGCCGGGAACCTGGTTCTCGGCATCTGCAACGGTTTCCAGACGTTGGTCAATCTGGGACTGTTGCCGGGATTCGACCAAGATTACACCAGTCGGTCGGTGGCCCTGACATTTAACGACTGCGGAAACTTCAGGGACCAGTGGGTCACGCTGAAAGTCGTTCCAACGACGTCATGCATCTTCACCGCCGGGATGGATATTCTGGAGCTCCCCGTCAGACACGGCGAGGGGAAATTTTATGCCCGGGAAGCCACCATCCATCGTTTGATGGAGGAGAATCAAGTGGTCCTTCAATATGCCCTGCCCGGCGGAAGCCCGGCAGCGCAAAAATTTCCGTTCAATCCCAACGGGTCTGTGTATGACATCGCCGGGATCTGCGATCCCAGCGGACGCATCTTCGGACTCATGCCCCATCCCGAGGCATTTAACCACCCGACAAACCACCCGGATTGGCCGCGCATCAAGGAAAAGCAAAAGCGCGGGCAGGAAGATGTCGAATCCATCCCTACGCCGGGCATTCGACTGTTTCAAAATGCCGTGGCGTTTATTCGGAATAAATAGTTAAATAATTTAATAGCACTATTAAAACATTTAATGGCAATTTTTGCCAATCCCACCGTTGTATAACAACAGGTTGTTTCAATTCCGATAATTTTACCAATACTGCAAGACGGCGATACATATCAATAAATAATAATAAATCCGAATAGATATATCCGACACCCGGTGTCCCGGGAATGGTGTGCCTTGACATCTTTTTCAAAAATGGAGTCTTGGCATGAAAATTGAATAAACCTCAAATAACAGGAATCGAGCCATGCAGAAAAGATCCGGTTTTACCCTGATGCAGTTGGTCCTGGTGATAGTCCTGTTGGCAATAGTGACGGCCGCAGGTGTACCCAATTTTTTGAGCTGGTTGCCGAAATATCGATTAAAAAGCGCCGCCCGCGATCTGTATTCGAACTTGCAACTCGCAAAAATGTCGGCGGTCAGGGCCAACACGAAATGCAAAGTTCTATATTACAAGAACCCGGATCGATACTCGGTCGATCTTTTAAAAAAAACCATAAGACTTTCGGATTATGGAAGCGGCATCAGATTTCAAGGCCCGAATGACCAGACATTTGCCGTGTCGGTCATTACATTTAATTCCAGAGGAACCAGCAATTCGGGTTATGCATATCTGACCAATTCAGGAAATACCGCGTATTACCGCGTCGGGCCTCTGACATCCGGTGCCGTTAAATTGCAAAAATGGAGCGGAGGGACTTCATGGAAATGAAGCGAAAACAAAAACATCTTTCATTGGGATGCTCGAATCAAGGATTTACCATCATCGAGCTGATGATCGCCATGGTGGTGTCTCTCCTGGCGCTGGCCGCAATCTATTCGACATTTATGGCCCAGCATCGGTCCTATCAGGTCCAGAGAGAGACCTCCGATATGCAGCAGAATATCAGGGCCGCCATGTATTACATGCAAAGAGAAATTCGCATGGCGGGGAGTAACCCTTTCAAGGTGAGTGGTGTCGGGATTCAAACGGCGGATAGTAATCGCATCATCTTCACGGAAGATATCAACAGCGGTGCTTCGGGAACAGCGCCGGATGGATTTACCACCGGAGAGGGTGAAAACATCACCTATCGTTTGAGCGGCACGGATCTGGAAAGAAATGATGCCAGTAACGCATTGGGCTTTCAGATCGTGGCTAAGAACATCGATGCCATCAATTTTGTTTATCTGGATGATTCGTCTCCGCCCAATGTTCTCAATCCCGGCCCTCTGCCCAACAGTGTGTCTGCCGCAAATCTAGGACAAATCCGATCGGTGCAAATCACCATTGTGGCCGGGACCGACCATCCATTGCTGTATGGCAACAAAAATTCCAATTCATATGTGAACCAGCAAGGAATACAGATCCTGGCACCAAAAAATGACAATGTTAGCCGCAGGCGTTTAACCACCTTGATAAACTGCCGAAATTTAGGCCTATAGGATGAGATCATGAAACCCGATAATCCAAATACCAGCACCACAGCGACTTCGATGAAAAGATTGAAAAGACAAGGCGGTTTTACCCTAATCGAAGTACTCATTGCGCTCACCATTTTTGCCGTGGGCCTACTTGCCATAGCAGCCCTGCAGACCTCGGCCATTCGAATGAATTCCACCGCCGGTCGAATGACGGATCTAACCGCCTTGGGCATGGACACGCTCGAACAGCTCATGGGAATGTCCTATACGGATCTTCAGTTGACGGCCGGGAATCATCCGGATGTGAGCGCATCCGATGGATATACGGTGAGCTATACGGTCGCTGATGACTCTCCGGTACCGGGTACCAAACAGATTATGCTGACCGTAAGAGGAAATGGAAAGATACTCAGCCTGAAAACCATTAAGGCTCAGTCACAGTTGTAGTTCGGATGGATATAAACGATGAAACGAGGGACAGGTATGAAAAAAACATTGCTACCCAAGAACGAAAATGGGTCCGTGGTCGTTTTAGCTCTGATCATGGTGGTTCTGCTGAGCCTGCTGGGGATGGCGGTCACCCGGACATCCAGCATCGATGTGCAGGTTGCCTCCAACGAAGGACAGGCGACGCAGGATCTATACCAGGCTGAATCAGCAGACAGCTATGCGCTGGAAACGACGAGCAACTGGTTGACAGACGGATTTCTTGCCGCTGATACGGCAGCCAGTGACAAGCGGAATGTGGATTTGGACGGCGGCGGCGACGATGCAACCGTTGAAATACGCTGCATCACGATTACCCCGACCACCATCGCCGGCTTCAGCAATGAAGCCAATAGTCTGCCGCTCATGCAGCACATCGCGCCTTCTCCGATCGCATCAGCCAGCAGTTTAGGAAAATTCGTCGTTCGAAGATACGGTATAACTTCAAAATCCTTGAAGTCGAATACCCAGGTCCAAATTGGCGTATATAAATTTTTTAACAAATTTTAACGAACCAGATGCAATCTTGTTTTCGGCAAGGATTATTTGAGGTTTTTAATAAATGGATTGTTCGATCAGCTTTTGTTGGCAAGGAGGATCAATCATGAAAAAATACTCATGGTTAATACTGATACTGGTATTTATCCTAACACCCCGGCTCTGGGCGGATGATACCGACATTTACGGCACTTCAAGCATTTCGGTGACGCCGAATGTTCTCATTATTTTTGATACATCCGGAAGCATGAGCACGAAAGATGTTCCCGGGGATTACTATGATCCGGCTCAAACTTATACAGGATCTCACACCGGGGGTGCGGTCTATGAAAAAGTCTGCGGTTGGGGTTGCAGCTATCAAAACTTTGCCGCCAGCGTCGATGATCTGAACTGCCCGGATGTTAAAACCGCTCTTCAAAACACCGGATATAAAACAAACGCTTCCGTCATGGATTCCGGCGGCGGGTATGTATGTGGCGGATCCGGCAAGGATCTGTATCTGGGAAACTGGATCAACTATGATGAATCCGGGGCAGGCACCCTGAAAACCCGGAACGAGGTGGCTAGAACGGTCATTAAACAGCTCATCACTGATACGGATAATGTCAATTTCGGATTGATGCGGTTCAACTCTGAGCAGGGAGGCCGTCTTCTTGCAGCTTGCGGTACCGACAAAGCCACTTTATTGAGTATGGTAGACAATCTTCCGGCAGAAGATTGGACCCCGCTGGCAGAAACTCTGGCAGAAGCCGGTCTTTATTTTGCCGGAAAGAAAAGCTGGTTTGACGGCAGTTCCGGAACATACAGCTCCGATTGCGATAACAACGGCAACGGATGCTACCAGTATACCACTCCCATGCAATATCGCTGTCAGAAAAACTATATCATTTTGATGACAGATGGCGACTCGACCCATGACCAGGATTCAAAACTTGTCTCCGGCACCTATATCAACGGCGATCATATCGGTGATTATGATAACGACGGCGAGGATCCCGGAAGTTATCAGGACAGCGGGTCGGATTATCTGGATGATGTCGCCAAATATCTTTATGATAATGATATAAATCCTTCTTTGGGTGCTTCCGGAGATACATTCGAGAAACAAAATATTATTACGTATACCATCGGTTTTAGAACAGACAAAGAACTTTTGGCAAAAACCGCATACAACGGCGGTGGGTTATATTATACGGCCAACAGCATTTCAGGCCTGACCGCTGCGTTTAATAAAATTATGACCAATATTGCGGATGTGAATGCGGTATTTGTATCTCCGGTGGTTCCGATGAGCCGAATGAATCAGGCCTATGCCGGCAATTCACTTTATGTGGGGTTTTTCAAGCCCCAGGCTGACGGTCATTGGGCCGGCAACATCAAAAAATATGGTCTTGATCAACAGGGAAGCATTGTGGATGCTGACGGACTTTATGCTACCCAGGCCGACGGCACCATCAAGGACAATGCCCGGTCTTACTGGTCCACTTCAGCGGACGGTCCCAATGTACTTAAGGGGGGCCTCGGTGCAATTCTTTTAGATCAGGCAACCCGCAATCTTTACACCATCATCGACTCATCGCTGCCCCTGACCGATACAAAAAACTCCTTTTCCATAACAAACTCTTTTATTACAACCTCGACGCTGGATGTGGCGACGTCAACCATTAGAGATAGTGTGATCAATGACATCCACGGCGTGGGCAAGGAATGGAAGCTGGGAGACATTCTCCATTCAAAGCCGGCAGTGGTCCACTACGATACGAATAACGACGGTACTCTGGATGAGACGTTTATTTTTACCGGAAGCAACGACGGGATAATGCACTGTTTCAAGGACAGCGACGGTAGCGAAGTATGGGGATTCATCCTACCGGATCTGCTGACCCGGTTAAAAGAACTGTCGGACGGGAGCACGGATCACAAATACTATGTGGATGGTTCGCCCATTGTTTTTGAAGACGCCAACCACAAGAAGATTCTCTTTTTCGGAGAGCGTCGGGGGGGAAACAACTATTATGCGCTGGATGTCAGTACCTATAATTCGCCGACCTATCTTTACACCATCGGACCGACGGTGTTGACAGGTATAGATACTGACGGCGATGGAAATGTTGATGGTCCCAATGCCATGTTAGGCCAGTCTTGGTCGGAACCCACAGCTCATATCATCAAAACATCGGGTTCAACAGCGGAAAATGTATTGTTAATGGCCGGAGGCTACGACGTCAATCAGGACAAGGAACCCTATGACCCGGTGGATCCGTCAGGGGATTACCGAGCCGACACCGATACCTATGGACGGGCGGTGTTTACCATTAATTATTTAACCGGCGCTGTCAGCAAATTGAATGTCAATGCCGGCAACTATTCGGAGATGAACCATTGTATTGTAGATGTTGCTGGATTCGACGCCAACGGCAATACCTATACCAACCGGGTCTATGCCGGGGATCTCGGCGGCAATGTTTTTGCCTTTGAAGATGACGACGGTGACGGCACCTGGAGCCCAAGAAAGTTTTTTTCAGCCTCGGAATATGATGGTGTGCAGAGAAAAATCTTTTATGCGCCGGATGCGGTGGAGGAATCATTCGGAGAAGTGATCTTTTTCGGCACCGGGGACCGGGCCAATCCCGAAGGGACCAGTGTGGAGAATCGCATCTATGCTGTTAAAAACTACTGGGAAGATCTCAGCACATTCACGACTCTCACTGAATCCGATTTATACGATGCCACCGACGATCTCATTGTATTGGGTAATCAGAATGATCAGGCCCTGGCGCGGCAAACACTGAACGAAAAAAAAGGCTGGTTTATCAGGCTGGATCAAAATGCCGGAGAGAAAGTGACATCTCCCATGTTGGTGTTTAACGGCGTGGTGTACTTTACCACCTATGCTCCCGATACTGGTACGCCCCCTACAGATCCATGTGAGGTGGTCTCGGGTCATGGACAGGCGCGCCTTTATGCCCTTAACTATAAAACCGGGGAGGCGGCTTTTGAATGGAGCAACATCGCGGAAACAGATAAAGATGGAAACACCGTCAACCGGGGGAGATTGGATCGCAGCAAGATCATCGGCACCTCCATTGCATCGGCGCCGGTGATTGCCATTCTTAAGGGTGGCCCGAAGATGTATGCCGGTGTCCCAAAGGGTGTATTGACCGGGGATCTTGGCATAACAAATGCTTTAAATACTTTTTACTGGCGACAAATGAATAAGTAACAGGAGGCGAATATGCGTTATACGAATCGAGTTAGACATATATCTTTATTTCTTCTTTTTCTGGGGTTGGGGCTGATGTGCTATTCCAATAACGCGGCGGCATTTTCGAAAAAACCCATTGACTTTGATCGTATGAAACCAATTGAGCTGAATGCGGTTATTCAGGATATCAGTGTTAACGGTAGTTACATGATTGTCGGAGAAAAAAAGGTATATTTAATCGAATTTAAGCTTGGCAACGATAAATACAGGTCTTTTTTTGTGGACGATATGGGTGATACTTCGGATATCACTGCTTTGAGAACTTCCATATGGAAAGGCAAAAGGGTACTGGTGAAAGGTTTCAAGCTTGCCAACGGTGATATCGTGGCCGGAATCATAAAAATGCAACCCGGGCAATAATAAAAATCGTAGCACAAAACATTGATACAAAGTTGTTCCCGGCGGATGAAATTAGCCTTTAAAGAAAAATCAATTGATTATCGAATAAATGCATCGAATGTCGTGCCAAACTGGAAAATTTGGCTGAACGCTTTTGCCCCGGTCTATTTTATCCTTTTTTCACTGTTGAGGTGTTATGTGGAGACCGGACTATTGGCCAGGCACAGCTTTTTTTCCTATTACGTGGCACTGCATCATACCCTTTGGAATGCTTCAACCATATTGATGATTATTTTATTGATGCATCATATAATGAAGGTTCCCATTGTTCGCTTGATATGGGTGATGTACGGGATTACTTTAATGGCGATTCCCCTTTTGTATGCAAAGGCCACAGGAGAACTTTTACAGCTTGAATATTTAAGAGGATCATTTTCAGAGGTTATCGGTTATATCGCAACATTTTGCTGGGCATATACAAAGAACAGGCCCTTGACCATTGAATTACTGCTGATTTTCTCTTCCATGATTACCATCGGGTATATTTATACCCAGTCCTGGGTTCGTGCATTCTCACTGGCTGTGGCGGTCTATATTGTGGGGAACATTTTTGCTATTAATTGGGTTGGGCCGATACGGCGCTCTAAATCGGTTTTTTTGTTTCAGACCCAATGGAGTCACCATCAGTTCATGGCCGCATTCTGGCTTTTCATACTGACGGCACTTTTGATTCTGTTTATCTGGCAGGCCGGGTGGTTTGGCGGCAGTAGACGCTCTTGGTGGTGTGCGGCACTTGCGGCAGCATTGGTTTGGATGGTTCAGGCAATTGTTTTCAAGAGTACCGGATGGTTCAACCGGCCCTTTGATATCATCATGTCGGGCTTGCCGGCGGTGACCTTGGCTTTTTTTGGAGCGAGAATTTTATCTGCGGACCGTAAAATCTTTTCCGGTTGCACTTTTGCCTCAATGAGTATTATATTTATCATGCAACTTGCAGTGATGGGACCGATTTATCTGGATCACATGAAGACAATTCGTCCATTTCTGCACTATATAATTCCGGGATACAGGTTTGGGGTCTGATTTGAATGTTTTCATATATTCGATTATGTCGCATCGATGTAGCGCTAATCGCCTTTATTTCATACCTTTTCGGGGCGGAGTTGGCCGGCGGCACCCATTGGTTTGATATTGTCATCGCTGTTTTGGTGACGATCATTTCAACAAACTTCATTTACAGCTTCAATTCATGGACCGACCGAGAGATAGACCGTATCAGCAAACCTCACAGACCCATACCTTCTGGAAAGATAAAACCGGCTTATGCACTGTATTATTCTCAAACGCTGCTCGTCCTTTCGATTATTTATCCTTTGTTCGTATATAAATCCTATTTTACGTTATTTCTTTTTTTGCTTCTTCCGATACTCGGACTTTTATATTCTGCAGAACCGATCCGTTTAAGACAATATCCGATACCGGCTGCCATTACGATCAGTTTGGGATTGATAACGCCCATTATGCTCGGCTATTTCATGAACCGGTCGGATACCGAATTGGCAGGTCTTTTTGCCTCACTGTTTTTATTTTGCGTAAGTGTTGTTCCTTTAAAGAAGATAGAAGAGGCGGAAGAAGATAAAAAGACAGGATATTGTAACCTGTATTCCCAATGGGGCTTGTGGCTGTTAATCTGGCCGCTATCCGGATTGTTGTTGGAACTGATTCTGATACATTTTTTTGATTTCGGGAATGTGTTGAAGGCTTATCTTTTCATCCTAATCACCAGTTCTCTGGCTTGTATTCTTGTATTCCGCATGTTCAAGAATAGGTTGCATTTGTTATATCAAACGATCATTTACATGGTTATTATCGAAGTCAGTGGTTTTTATTTGTTGTTTAAATTGATGGATTAGTGAGCGATTTTTTTCATGCATAACATGAAAACCCTTCGAAAGCAGATGATGACGCTCTTAAGCGACAATGAAATGAGCGCAAGAGAGATTTCTGCTGCTGTGGGAATCGGTGAGAAAGAAGTCTACGGGCATCTGTCCCATATTGCGCGTTCAATAAAATCCCAGGGGAAAAAACTGGTTATCCATCCCTCCGAATGCATGGGGTGCGGATATGTATTTGAAAAACGAAAACGGTTTACCCGGCCCGGCCGCTGCCCGATCTGCAAAAGCGAACATATCAAGCATCCATTCTATCGAATTCAATAAATTTCTTTAAGTTAAGCTTTGTCGATTTTCTCGGAAGGTTGGTTTTTGTATTTTTGGTAATATTTCAAGACTTTTTTGATATAATAGCGGGTGGCCTTGAAAGGGGGGACGCCGTTGTAGTTTCGAACATATCTGCTTCCTGCGTTGTAGGCTGCCAGGGCCAATTTGACATCGCCGTTAAATCGATTCACCAAATCTTTAAAATATTGGACCCCGCCCGTTATGTTTTGACGGGGGTTGAAAATATCTTCCACGCCCAGTGCTTCGGCGGTTTCAGGCATCAGTTGCATCAGACCTTTAGCGCCTTTTTTGGAAACAGCCTTGGGATTGTACCCGGATTCAGCCATGATAATGGCTTTTATAAGCGCCGGGTCGATTTGATATTTACTGGCGGTTTGAACGATAAACTTGTGGTATTGATGTTCTGCTTTACGGCCGCTGACAGATGGCGGGATTTGGTCGGTTTGGACGGCAAGATTTGCGGTTTGCGAAATTTTGAAACGCATAACCTTTATCGGGGAATTATGACCGGGGATTGCCGCCATGCCCCATATTATTGTGACAAGAAGCAGAGGACGTATAATTCCCGTAAATAACGTTTGAACGATGAGTTTTATAGTTTCTTCGGATTCCATTTTAGCCAAACCCCCACTTTGGGTACTATTTTACTTCTTTTACTGCATATAGAATGCCAAAATTGTGCAAAACCGAACATGAAAAAACAAAACATAGTAAAATAAGATAGATATAGTTGGGATGCGTCAAATAAGGCGGGATGGATTCATCTAAGACAAAATGGAAATGAGAATTAAATTACATAGAATTTGTGGAATGTTTTACAGGCGCAAAAGTCTTGCACCAAAGGCCTTGCGGACGATTAAAATCTCGGCCAAAAATCACACATTGAAGCGAAATTCAATAATATCGCCGTCCTGAACTTCATAGGTTTTGCCTTCCAGCCTGATATTTCCCCGTTTTCTGGCTTCGGGATATGATCCGGCGGATGTCAGGTCTTCATAGGACACCACCTCCGCACGGATAAACCCTTTTTTTATGTCGGTATGGATGGCGCCAGCCGCATCAACGGCCGGAGTTTTTGTTTTTATGGTCCACGCCCTGACTTCATCCTTGCCGATGGTAAAAAAGGAAATAAGACCGAGAAGTTCATAGGATCGCTGAATAACCCTGTCCATGGCAGATGCCGTAATGTTGAACTCGGTTAAAAATTCCTCGGCGTCTTCATCAGACATCTGGGCGAGTTCCTGCTCGAGTTTTCCCCGGATCACCATACTGTTTCGCCGGATTGCCAAATCCGCATTGTCAGGGAAGCCGTCGTCGTCATCTTCGTTATTGAACAGGACCAGCATGGGTTTTGCGGATAGAAAGGCATATCCTTTAAGCAGATGGGCTGACGCAAGCTCGGGCACGTTTCTGAGGGGTGTTTCCTTTTCGAGGGATTCGAGACATTGGTGAAGCAGTGAAAGCTCCGTCGGATCGACCTTTTTACCGCGGTTTTTGTCGAGGTCAACATGTTCCAGTTTTTTTTCGATGACCACCAGATCGTTTAACATCAGCTCCTGGTCGGTGACTTTTAAATCCTGAAAGGGTGTCTGCGTTTCAAAGCCGTATCCGCTGAAATTGCGCACCACATGGATCAATGCGTCGCAATCCCTGACCTGGGTCCAGATTTTCTGATCTTGTTTTTGACGCAAAACATCCGGCAGAAAATATTCTACCTGGGCATAGATGGTCTTTTGGGGTTTATACATGTCGCTGAGCACATCCACGCGCGTGTCCGGAACGCGGACGGTGCCGATTCTGATTTCACCTTTTGGGTCTTTGGAAAGTATATTGTGGGTTAACGCTTCAAATACGGTGGATTTGCCGCACCTGGGAAGACCGACGATGCCGAGTTTCATTGAGTTCGCCTAATATGCTTTAAAATATACTCTAATTTTCAATAGCCGTTGGTAATTATTTCAAAAGACTATAATAAAACCCGAATTTTATGTCAAGAAGACCCCTCCTTTTATCTCAAGCCGTATTTGTCCTGATGCCATTTAATCTCGGTACAGCGAAGCGACGGTGTGTTTTTCTTGGAAACCGAATGACTGTTTGAAGGGCTTTAGCACAAGTTTCAGTCGGTTGGAAAAAAATATACATCGTCGCGAAGCAGTCTCATTCACATGGTGGTTCAAAAGCGCTTTCCCTAAAGATGCTTGTGATTGAACTTGACACACGCCAGTGAATTAAACATAATCCCCATGGTGATAAGGAAAATGAAAAGTTTATCAAACAGACCTTATTTTTTTGACCGGGGAATACATTTTGAATGCCGGCGATGCGGTGCATGCTGCACCGGAGATCCCGGGATTGTCTATGCGGATAAAGATGAAGCGATGCGAATCGCCGAATATTTTTGCATCGAGTTTCCCTTTTTCGCCGACACGTATCTGTATCCATTAAGAGCGGGCTACGGTGTCCGGGAATATTCGGACGGGCGGTGCTTTTTTTATGACAGCGGATGCACCATATATCCGGTTCGGCCCAGCCAGTGCCGGACATACCCGTTCTGGTTCGAGAATCTTCGTTCCATCAAAAAGTGGAAACGCGTGTCCGAAGCGTGTCCGGGGATCGGTTGCGGCACTTTGTATTCAAAAGAAAAAATATTAAAAATTGTTCATTCCACCATGAAGACCGCGGTGGAAAGCTATTTGACGGATAATGCAAGATATTAATAAAAATCAAGTTTCCAATCTTTAATTTCCCGCTACTTGTCGAAGCAAAGCGTAAATCCCTCTTGCGGAGCTGCGGAGATAGGAATTTTAGCCTTTTCTTATTAGGTCCCGAAGGTTTATCTGAGGGATCTTCATAAAATCGTTACACGATTTTATTTTTGCTTCTTCCCATGCTGAAAAGAGGAAACTTTTTCAGGCAGATTGATCAAAGGTCTTCCCTGAAATTCAAGGCAGCGGCCGACGGCATATGCGTCAGGCAGATCTTTTTTAACATTTTCAAATACATCTTCCGCGCATGCAAACAACAGTTCGTAATCCTCTCCTCCGGTAAGAACGATTTCTTCAGGTTCCAGGTGATACGTTTTACAAAATGACATAAGGGCGGGATGGAACATGCTTGGCCTTAAATCAAAAGAGATGGAAATCTTGGATGCTGTGGCGATCTGCGCTGCATCACCGGCAAGTCCGTCACTGACGTCGATGACGCAGGGCACCCGGTTTTTTGCCAATACACGGGCGGCGTCAAACCGGGCCGCCGGCGATATGAATTTGGATATGGGCACTTTAAACCCAGGGTCTTTCCGGATTAGGGCCAAAAGGCCGGTACGGGCAAGGCCCAAGGGGCCCGTGCAGTAGAGTCCAAAGCCTGGAACCGCTGAGGAGCGTTCTGGAAAGATGCTGTCATGGCCGAGACCGACGGCAAAGAGATCCAATGCCAGATCAGCACCGCCGGAAATATTGCCGCCGCCCAGCGGACATCGGTGTTTGGCCAAACGTTTTTTAATTCCTTGATAAATGGTATCGACAACTTGTTCTGAAATGTAGTCCGGAAGGGTAAGATTGACAAAGAGGCTGACAGGGGTGGCATAGGAAGCGGCAAGATCGCTGAATGTCACTTCTACGGCTTTGCCGCCCACCTCGTAAGGGGTTTGCCAATCGAACCTGAAATGAACGCCTTCTCTTTGTGCATCGGTGGTAATGACCGGGCGGTCCAGCGGCATCAGCAGGCACGCATCATCGCCGGGGACTGTTTTAAGAAACGGATTCGCGGGCACATCTCGAAGCAGTTTATTGATCAAAGCAAATTCATCATCCCATGGAGAAAGGACTGCCGAAGGGGGGCTGCATTTGCAGGCCGAAGCCATCTGCAGGGCGTTATGAGAAGGGTCTTTGGCGCGGGTAATGGCGCTGATGACCGCAACGCCTGCAGCACCCTGCTGGATACAGGCTAAAGCGTTGGTTTCATCGATCCCCCCGATGGCAACCACGGGAACCGGTGATGCCGATACCACGGTTTTTAGTCCTGAAAGACCGATGGCTTTTTTGGCATCTTTTTTGGTATGGGTCGGAAAAACCGGGCCTGCGCCGATATAGTCGCATGCGGACAGATCCGTATGATAAAGGTCATCCATGCTGGACACGGATTTTCCAATGATGGTCCTCTCTCCCAAAATACGTTTTGCCAGAGCCGGGTCTTCATCTTCCTGCCCCAGATGAATGCCATCCGCAGAAACCGCCTTGGCTAAAAGTATATCGTCGTTGATGATAAAGGGCACGGCGTTGCATTTGCAGATGCTTCTGATGGCGGCGACTTCTTCGAAAAACCGGGAAGAAAAAGATTTGTTCCGGTACTGTATGATGGTGGCCCCGGCCCGGATGGCGATTTGCACCTGTTGTATGGAAGAAAGACCCGGAACATCTTCTTCGGTGATGAAATAGAATCGCAGCGCGCTTTTTAATTGATTAATCAACATCGATGGTATAGTTCACAATATGGGTTGAAATATTAACAGCAAATTAGCATAAATCCATAAGCTTGCAAACCTTAAACTCGAATATCACAAACCATACGGACCTTTTTGACCGACAAAAATATGTTATGATGCAACCGGACATCCGCCTGTGCAAACAAAATTTTTCCATTGATATCGAACGTGTTGCCGGTCTTATCGCAAACACCCAAAAAAAAAGCGGTGAAATACCTTGGTGCGAGGGTGAAAAAACAGATCCCTGGGATCATATAGAGGCCGCAATGGGGCTTGGCATCGGTGGGTATCTCGAAGAGGCAAGACGGGCATACCACTGGTTGGGGCAATTGCAGCTCGACGATGGAAGCTGGTATACCGCTTATGTCAACGGGGTGCCGGTGGACAAGACACGGGATACGAACTTTTCAGCCTATATCGCCGTCGGCGTCTTTCATTACTACCTCATGACCGGTGATTTTCATTTTCTTAAAGAAATGTGGCCGTCCGTCCGATCGGCCATGACCTTTGTCCTTGACCGCCAAGGTCCCGGGGGGGAGATTTATTGGGCGGTAAGCCCCGAAGGAAAGATCGATGCCACAGCGCTCTTAACCGGCTCCAGTTCCATCTATACAAGTATTAAATGTGCGACAGCCATAGCAAAACTGCTCAACATCACCGTACCGAAATGGCAGGCAGGACTGGTTCGGTTGAGACATGCGCTGGTGAGCCGGCCGGATCTCTTTGATAAGACCAAATCCCGGTATTCGATGGACTGGTTTTATCCCATCTTGTCGGGCGTCGTTACAGGGCTTCGGGCCAGGCAGCGAATCGAAAAATTCTGGGATACATTCGTCATCGACAACAAAGGGGTTCGATGCGTCGCAGATCAGCCATGGGTAACGGTTGCAGAAACCTGCGAGCTTTCTTTGGCGCTGTCGGCCATGGGGAATACGCGTCTTTCGGAAACCGTCTTTGGCTGGATTCGCAACAGAACCAACCCGGACGGGTCGTATTGGTGCGGGTTCACATGTCCGGACATGACCGTCTGGCCCAAATATAACAGCACATGGACCAATGCCGCTGTTCTGATTGCAGCAGATGCCATATATGAGATCACCTCGGCATGCCGGCTTTTCAACCACCGATTCTGGAGGAGACCATTGAAAAACGTCCCCTTTTAACCAATTTCTGCGTCAGGCTCAGATTTTAACCCGCCACCGAACTTTGGCGGGTTAATCCTCGAAATACCTAATGTATGGATACCTGTCCCGATGGCTTTTTCATCGGGATGGTTAAAATCCTCGCCTTCCTTGAACTTGAATAAAATTGAACGTTTTTCAAAGGTCTCTGGTGCGTCGGGAAATGTGAGTCATGACCTGAAGTTGGGTGCCTTACACACGAGTTTGCCCAAGGGCCTTTCTGAGCATGCGATCTCCCTTGGGCGTCAGGTATAACAGCAGTCTGTTTTCCTTGTTTAGCCGCTGTTCGACGAAACCTTTCGCCATCAGGGACGAAAGCGTTTCATTGATTTTTTCATCAGCGAGATCCGGGGCCTTTAACAAATCCACCAGACTGGTGTTCGCATGTTTTTTCGCGGCGATCGATCGCAGTATCTTGAGCTCACCGGATAAGATCAGATCTTTGGTTGTTTTATCTTTTTTTAATTCCTGTCGGGTTGTTTCGAACCCATATTCTGTTTTAATGGGAATAACAATGGTATTTTCTTTTTTTTCGGTTTCAATATGCTGTGTTCGTTTGATAAAAATAATCTCTTTAAACCTGCAGGCGGCAAAGGCGAAAATAAGACAAATACCGTTAAAGACAAGCAGGTTGATCGGCGTCTTAAGGGCTGGGCTCAATAGGTCGCTGGAGATGATTTTCAAGAAAAGCGGAACGGTCAGGGCCGCTGAAATCCCTAATAAACAGTACCTGAAAACCATTTTGCCGACAGGTGGTCTTTGGTTTTCCATCAGAAAATAGCTGGCTGTTCCGGCCAGCATTCCCGACAGTATCATAACGCCCAACACCAAGAGCAAAAAGCTGATTGAAAAAGATGTCAATTCCAAGATCTCCTTAACCCCAATAGCGGTTTAAAAGTCCACCCAAACTTCAAGCAAACCATTCGGCGCCTTAGGATATCTGCGACCTAAGTCAATGATTCTGATAGGTTCTTTTTTCACATTCTTTAAAGATGCAACAAATCCGGTTAAATATTTTCTTAAAATCTGCGCGCCTTTTTCGTCCTGCTCATGAAAGAATCGAATATCTTGATGTTGATAGCGTACCCTCTGAATCCCGAGGACTTCAAACCCTTTTTCCTTTAGAAAAACAGAAAAGTTTTTCATAATTTCTTTATTTTTAAGTTCCGAATAATGAAGATATACCCTGTACTTTGAGTATCGACCGTTGTCTTGAGGGATTTTTGATTCAATCGGTTTGATGTCAGAAGACAGTTGCGGTGAAGAGCCGGGCTGAGTCTTTTGATTTAAGGTGGTCACACTTGTCGCTAATTTATCAATGTCCGAATGAATCTGTTGTAAATCAGACATGACGGCATCCGTTTTTTTAAGCAGTGATTTTGACGCAGTGGAAATATCCTCTGTTCTTATCAGCAAGGATTTTGATGTGGCGGAAGTATTATCCGTTTTTTTCCAGGCGATGGTAACGATCAATAATGTAATGATCACGCCGATTAATAAACCGGCGAAGAGCCACAGCCAGGCAAATCGCTTTTTAAGTGATACGGCAACCGATTTTGATAACGTGTTCATGAGCAATTTCAGCTCATTTACCGAAATTTCAACATGAGAAGGATCATTATCCATTTTGGTGTCCGTTGTTTTTGACGGTTATCAAAAAAAGATGAATATATCTGGGATCTAAATCGTTACGGGATACTTCTCCGTATTCGCTTTCTATTTCATTGAAAAGTTTTTTCAAAGACGGCCCAAGTTTTTGGGAAATCTCATGATTCATCAGTCCTGTCTTATCCGAAAGCCAGTCCAAAAGTGATGCTTTCAATGAGAGGCTTGTTTTACGCGGCGGCTTTTGGTCAGCCCAAAGGCTGTCGAAAAAACATCTGAATTCATCAAGGGTTAAAGGCAGTAGTTTCTCTGTCAAGCCCAAATAGTGCCTGGCCCAGAGGGTCAGCACAAAATTTTTGTATGTCAGATATCCATCCGTATCCGATTCTGGTTCAATGGCAATAAGGGAAAAAATCTCATCAAAAGCCATAATTTCATTGAGTGATTTTTCAGTCTTTTTGATGTCTTCAACGGAAATAAATTCCCTGTAAAGTTCACCGCTGTTGTAGGTGTCGAAATACAACGGCTTTTTAATCAGTAGACCGCCAAGCACCCCCATCCCTTCTTCACCCCAGAAGCCGAGGACCAAACCTTTCGCATTGAACCAGCTCGTTTTCAGCCATTTTTCGGCGCGCCATTTCAGGTCCATCGCCAATCCAAATCCTACCCTGAAAATGTTTATGAGCGGATAGTGTTGGATAAGTGATGTGAAACGATTTCCGGCCGGTTCTTCGTTTTCCCCGGCGAGTTTTTCAAGCCCCATATTCAAATAGCCGCACGCTTTTTGGACGATGGGCTTGAGTTCGTTTCTGTCACGGATGTTTTTTTGATCTGCGGATATAATCCGGTTGCAAAGGCCGGCAAATTCGGCTTGGACCTGATTTAAAACCTCGTCTGAAGGGATTCCTTTTAAAGCGATGGTAAAATTATTTTCTTCTTCCAGAACACCGGCATGAGACAGGGGAACCGGAAAAAACAGTTTCCTGTCCGGATCGTCGGTGGTAAATTTCATTTTCTGTTGCATAAAGTCATTGACTTTCATCGGCTGGTAGATGCCGATGGCTTTTTCATGCGGCATAAAGCCTTTTTCAGCCAGTCTCGCATTGCGCAGCCGGTAGGCTTCTTCCTCGCACTCGGCGGGGATAACATTGGAAGACGCCATCAACATGTTTTGATAAATGATATGGTCGATATCGGCAAGGGTTTTTAGAAATTTGGAAAGAAACGCATCGCGATGTCTTTTGTTGGTTTCACGAGATTCATTTCCGTTACGCTCATTTTCGTTTTCCTCGCCGATAAACCGTATATAGAATATATCGTTTAAAGTGAAAAAATCATCCCCAAAGTCGGAAGGGTCCTGATCGGTTTCCCGGACTCTTACTTCGATGTTTTTGAATAGATAGAACTCCATGAATTCGGCTTTTTGGTCGAGCGACCAACTTATAAAACGATTCGGATCGATTTTAAATAAAAGATTAAACCATTTAGTTGTGGCTGAAAGATTAATTCGATCCTTTTCCCACACCTCGAGATCGACAATATATTCCCATTGTTTATCAGATGCCAGATACAAAAGAGGATGTGCATCTTCAATGCCGATATGGTGGATCAAAAAATAAAAATCTTCTTCTGAAAATGAATGGACAAGGGCTGTGGACTGGGATGAATTTAAGACGGCATTCAGTGCTTTTTCAGAGGGTAAAGAAAAGATATTTTTTCTTTCCCGGGCCAAATGTTCAATTCGTGCGATAATCTTATTGTCTTCTATTCTTTCGTTCATTTAGTGTCTCAAAATCGGCGATGATTAAATGCTTTTTCAATATAAAATCGGATCACCTATGACTGCCGGTTCCAGGGTGCAAATTTCGGAAGCAGAATCAAACCCGGAGCAGCAATTAATGTACAGAAGATAAAAAAAGTTTCCCAGCCCATAATTTTGGCAAGAAAACCGGTGGGCGCTGAAGCAATGACCCTCGGAACGCCCATGAGGCTGCTGAGCAGCGCATATTGAGTGGCGGTAAACCGTTTATTGGTAATACTGGCCATGAACGCCACAAAAGCGGCGGTCCCCATTCCACTGCACAGATTTTCAAACGTAATGACCGCAGCCAGCGCCATCACGCTGTTGCCGATCCGAGCCAGAACGGCAAATCCTGCGGTGGAAAGCGCCTGAAGAAAACCGAAAACCCAGAGGCTGCGATTGATCTTGAGCCTTAGCATTATCACGCCGCCGATAAGACTTCCACCCACGGTGGCCCAGAATCCGAACAATTTTACGACGGTACCGATTTGCGTTTTTGAAAAACCGATATCGAGATAAAACGGCGTCGTTATGGCGGTGGCCATGCTGTCACCAATTTTATACAAGACAATAAAAGCCAGTATCCACAGCGCTCCTTGCCGTCTGAAATAATCAACCAAAGGTTCAACAACCGCATCTTTTAGGGTCTTTGGCGCTTTATCATAAATATCAGGTTCCCGTGCCGCCAGCGTTGTAAGAACCCCGGGCAGCATGCAGGCGGCCATAACCTGATAGACCATGGGAAACGGCATGTGATCGGCCATAATCAGGCCCCCGCCGGAAGCCAGAAGCATTCCCAGCCGGTACCCGTTTACGTAAAGTGATGCACCCAGTCCAAGCTCTTCATCCGGCAGATCTTCTCTCCGATATGCATCAACAATAGTATCCTGCGAAGCACTGAAAAAGGTGACCAAAAAAGCGATGAAAGCCACCATCCAAGGATTTTTCGCAGGGTTTGTGAATCCCAGTCCTGAAATTGAGACCATCAGAGCCGATTGAACAACAAGGAGCCAACCTCTTCTTCTCCCTAAAAACGGCGGTATAAATCGATCCAGTATCGGCGCCCAAAGAAATTTCAGCGTATAAGGCAGACCCACGAGAGCCATTAGGCCGATAACCGTGAGATCCACGCCGGCTTCTTTCATCCATGCCTGGAGCAGGGTGATGGTCAGAAGAAGCGGCAGTCCGCAGGAAAAACCCATCAAGAGGGCCACCAGCATGCGGCCGCTGCAAATTACCTTGAGTATGGCTCTAATCTTGAAATCCCTCGAGCTGTGACGGTGTTACAACAGGTCCATATCTCTTTTTCAGCCTCAACAGGCCTTCTTTTTGATCCTTTAGAATATCGAACAGTTTTTCGGAGATACCGGGCTCTTTGGCGTACGCTTGGACCTGCATGTCGATTCTGGCGACGATATTATCAATATATAAGGAAAATTGTTTAATATAAAGTTCTTGCGTATATTCTTTGTCGATGATCGATTTAAACAGCCGGCAAAGATCATCGAACTTCGGAAGATGCCCGATGGGGGATTGAATAGCGCTGACTTCATTATGAGCAAGCCTTTCCAGCCATGCCAGCCAGACCTTGACATCCTTTTTCTCTCCGAGGAGTTTCTTGGAGGAGCCGCCCCTGGCTTCATGGGTCAGAAAATAATTCAATCCAGCCATCACAGGTATTTTCTCTTTTGCAATTTGTTTGTTTTCAAAAAATTTAAACTGGGCATCCAGATAATCGGCAAGCGATCCGGGAATGAAGGGCGCGTTGGCCCACGGAGAGCGTTTAACGCCGGTGGCGCCGACTTCGGTGGCGGTGGCTGCGGATACGATGCAGGCGCCGATAACCACGCCATGGTCCGGCTTGGTCACCGCCCAGACGGGCGGCATGGTATTGCTGTCTCTGCCGCTATAGGTGATCACTCTGGTTTCAACCCCCTTGGGATCCTCGGTGGATTTAGAATAATTCACCAGTGCGGAAGATGTTAGGGTGCACCTGGAATTGGGGTGAGACATCGGTATTTCTTTTCCATGTTCATCGGTCATTCCTTTCGTCCACTCTCCCTGGAAGTTTCTGCCCTTTTGCGGCAAAGGTTCGCCGTTTCCCGTCCATTGCGGGACGCCGTTCTCATCGATGAGAACATTCGACCAGATAACTTCTGTTCCCGGTTCCCTGAGGAGCTTCATCAAATATGGATCCCCTTCCCAATTCACGTCTTCGACAATGCCGAAAATGCCGCATTCGGGATTGATCGAACGGATACTTCCGTTTTCATCGATCCACATCTGAGCGAGATCGTCTCCCACAAAGTGATTCCCTGCCATGGCCGTTGTGGTTTTGCCGCAACCGCTGGGCGCAGCGCCGGCACACCATGTGATACGGCCTCCGGTTCCGTTTATTCCGGTAATGAACATATGTTCCGCCAGTTCATTGCCCCTGTTTTCATATACGGATCTGTCAACGGAAAATCGATGATTTCCTTTTTTCAAAAGGAGCGTATTTCCTGCATACGTACAATTAAAGCTATAAGTGGTTTGAAAACTGCGATCCATATAGACGCGCGCATTGGGAAGATCCTCGGGTCTGTTCAGGCCTTCACTGTGGATATTGGTGTAGAAGTGACCCAATCGGTCAACTTCTTTATCAAAAACATCGTATCCGTTTCTGTACAGGATTTCAGCACTATGAGATACATACGCCGAGCTGGTGATTTCAAGTGCGGGGTTGGATGCCGGCGATCCGGCAGGGCCTCGGGAATAGAATCCCACAATCATGGTTTTGCCTTGCATAATACCCGTCATTTTGTCCCTGATATCTATCAGTGCTTCCGGCCGATCCATTTTATTGGCAAGAGAACTGATATCTTCACCTTCATTTGCGATATAAAACGTACGATCGATGATCCTTCCCTGTTCATCTTTAAGATCGAAATGAATGGTATGGTCCGGCATCGGCAGTTTTTTTTCTTCTCCATTTTGCAATGCCATCTTCCTGATATACGCATTATCGGAATCGGACCCGGTATTGATGAAAATCGCATCGGGTTTACACATGGCAATTGAATTCGCGATCTTTATGACCACTTCCGGATGGGTAATTTTTTGTATTCTTGACAGATTAGTTTCGTCTAATTTATTTTCAAAAAGTTGCATGGCTTCTTGAAAAGTTGTAATGCCTCCTATTTCAGCGACAATATCTATACCTTTATGTTTTTGGAACATCCCAGTTCTCCTCGCTTTGTTCTATATTTTGATGGACTTTAAGAAAAATTACCGGCTAATAGGAATCGATAATTATATCCTTTAAATTTCTCTTGGGTACGTGGTGGACGCCGGTTTCATCCCGCCAATACCGGATATTGTCATCACTGCCGACGGACTCGATCACCACTTCTTCTTTAGGCTTTCCGATGGCAATGACAAGCAGTATTTTAAACCGCAAGTCGATATTGAGCAAACTTTGAAGCTGTTGACGGTTTATGGATGCGATCATGCAGCCGGCCAGTCCTTTTTCTCTTGCGCCCAGAAGAATACTCTGACTGGCAATACCACAGTCGTAACCGACAAAATCATTGGCTTTTTCAGAATCACTGAGAATGATAATATACCCTGAGGGTCTTTCCCCTTCCTTGGGACCTTTCCAATCTTTTAAATATGCCGCCCAGGCCAGGCACGAAAAAATTTGAGAATTTTTTTGGGAATCAACGGAAAGGACGTATCTTAACGGCTGCAGATTTGCAGCTGAAGCCGACAATCTTGCAAGATCAACCAAGCCTGTTAAGGTTTCCCGGTCTAAGACGTGATCCTGGTAAAACCTCCGGAAGCTTCTGTTTATTTTGATCAAATCTGCGATCATAATATGTTCCTCCCTAAACCCTCAATGGTGTTTTTCTTGAACCGGCATATGTTGACGAATCCATACCAGGACTTTGTCAAACTCTGATTTGAGTTCGGCAAGGGCTTTACCCCGATGGCTGATACCATTCTTTTCGTTCCGGGTGATCTGTGCGAAGGTTTTTTGAAAAGGCGGATAAAAGAATACCGGATCATATCCGAATCCATTTGAACCGGCGGGTTCTTCGCTGATGATACCTTCGCAGCGGGCTTCATAAGTCAACGCCGCGCCCGTGGGAACCGCAACGGAGATGACACATTCAAAGGCCGC
>Ga0210077_1000254_pt1 | contig 22805 bp, 20 predicted proteins | sample RushMan_CattailN_5_FD_185556 | JGI IMG/M metagenome (GOLD analysis project Ga0210077, IMG submission 185556) | Wetland microbial communities from San Francisco Bay, California, USA, that impact long-term carbon sequestration -... | ecosystem: Environmental > Aquatic > Marine > Wetlands ... | reverse complement strand
TTGGCTTTTCGCCGAGCGGCAGGCCTGGGACGCCGACACCCGGTCGATCAACACCCGCGAGGGCTACCTGTTCATAGTCGTCGAGCTCGATCTGGACGCCAAGGGCAAGGGGGACGGAAAAATCTTTCACCAGGCGAACATCAAGTTCAACAAGAACGCGACACTCGCCATGGACACCTACAACTCGGCTCCGAAACTGCTCATCGCGGTCAAACAGACCAAGTAACCCCGGCACCTTGACAATTCCCGCTCGCGTGCCTATATTAAAACTGTGAAAACCAGACGCGTTTCCAACGTTTCCAGACGGTCCCGGGACCGCGACGCCGTCCTCAAGGCCAGGATCCTTGAATCCGCCCGGGTGCTTTTCCTGAGCCGCGGCTTCGTGCACGTCACGGCCGACGACCTGGCGGGCGACCTCGGCATCAGCAAAGCGACCCTCTACCAGGCCTTTCCGAGCAAGGCGGACATCCTGCGGGAGGTCGTCAGGGGAGTCCTGGGGGAGACAGACGCCGGCGTCCGCGAGATCATCGGCGACGACAGCCGCGGATTCGTGGAAAAGATGGTCGCTCTTTTCTCGTTCCTGGGCGCCCGGGTTTCCGAGTTCGGCCCCGTCTTTGTGCGGGACCTCCAGAAATCGGCTCCGGGCATCTGGAAGGAGATCGACGACTTCCGGCGCGGCAGGATCTTGACCCGTTTCGAGGCGATTCTCGTGGCCGGCCGCCGCGAGGGGATTTTCAGGGAGGATGTCGAACCGCACATCCTGCTCGAAATGTTCCTCGGCCTGGTCCGGGAATTCATCAACCCGGCGGCCATCCTTCGGTCGGGCCGGACGGCCTCGGAAGCGTTCGAATCGATCATCAAGGTGTTTTTCCAGGGCATCCTGACGGAAAAAGGGCGCCGCGACTTCGCCCGGAAGACCACCGGGCTTTTCGCCCCCCTGAAGGAGATCGCGTCATGACCTCAAAGGCTCTTCTGGTCTTCAGCCTGGTTCCCCTGGCCTTGGCCGTCGGGTCCTGCTCCAAAGGGCGGTCCCCCGAGGGCATCCCGGCCTCGGGCACGATCGAGACCCGGGAAGTGGACGTCGCCCCGAAGGTGGGCGGCCAGCTGGCGGAACTGCGCGTCGAGGAAGGCGACAAAGTCGCCCCGGGTGACGCGCTGGCCGTGGTCGACCACTCCGGCCTGGACATCCAGCTCAAGCAGGCCGAAGCCGGCGTCGCCCTGGCCGAGGCTCAGCTGGCCCTTCTCCGGAAGGGCGCCCGTTCCGAGGACATCCAGCAGGCCGAGGACCGGCTGAAGCAGGCCGAAGCGTCCCATGCGGTCGCGGCCCAGGACGCTGAGCGGATGCGGGCCCTGGCCTCGACGGGCAGCGCAACGGTCAAGCAGAAAGAAGACGCCGAGGCCCGTCTGATCGTCGCCAACGCCGAGCGCAGCGCCGCCCGGGAAGCCCTGAGCAAGGTCCGCAAGCTCACCCGGCCCGAGGAGATCCGGGCGGCCGAAGCCAGGCTGGCCCAAGCCCGGGCCGGGGCCGACCTCCTCAGGCACACCGTCTCCGACTGCACGATCCTCGCCCCTGTCGGAGGGTTCGTGAGCCACAAGGCGGTCGAGGCGGGCGAGGTCGTGACCCAGGGAGCGACGCTCCTCACCATCTCGAGGCTCGAGAGCGTGTACGTCATGGTGTACGTCACCGAGATCGAGCTCGGCCGGATCAGGCTGGGCGACCCGGTCGACGTCCGGATAGACGCCTTTCCCGAGCGTGTCTTTTCGGGCCGGGTGACCTATATTTCCGAAGAGGCCGAATTCACTCCCAAGAACATCCAGACCAAGGACGAGCGCGTCAAGCTGGTCTTCGGGGTCAAGGTCGAGATCGCGAACGAGGAGGGCCTCCTCAAGCCGGGCCTGCCGGCCGACGCCGTGATCCGCGTGGCCCGGGACGCCGCCTGAGCCGCGGGTCGTGACATGAGCCCCGCCGCGGTCGAAACACGAGGTCTCGCCAAAACCTTCGGCGCGGTCGAGGCCGTGCGGAACCTGGACCTTACCGTCCGGGAAGGGGACATGTTCGCCCTCGTGGGTCCGGACGGCGCGGGCAAAACGACGATCATTCGCATGCTCTGCGGCATCCTCCAGCCGACAGCCGGCCGGGCTTCGATCCTGGGCCGGGACGTCGAGACGGGGCGCGACGATCTCAAGAAGCTCATCGGCTACCTGTCCCAGAAGTTCAGCCTCTACGGAGACCTCACGGTCGACGAGAACATCGAGTTCTTTGCCGAAATCCATTCGGTCCGCGATTTCCGGGACCGGCGCGACGAGTTGCTCGAGTTCACCCGTCTCCGGCCATTCCGCGACCGCCTCGCCGACCGGCTCTCGGGCGGGATGCGCCAGAAGCTGGCCCTGGCGTGCACCCTCATCCACACCCCCCGCCTCATCCTGCTCGACGAGCCCACGACGGGTGTCGACCCGGTGTCCCGGCGGGACTTTTGGACGATCCTCTCGAGCCTGCTGAGGTCGGGAATCACGATCATCATGACGACGCCCTACATGGACGAGGCCGAGCGCTGCACCCGGGTCGGACTCCTGAATGCGGGGAGGCTGCTCGCGGCCGACACGCCGGCCGACGTCAAGTCGCTGATGAGAGGGACCGTCCTCGAGGTCGTCTGCCGGGAGACGCGCCGGGCCGCCGCCGTCCTCAAGTCTCTCCCCGCCCGGCTCGAGGTCCAGATCTTCGGAGACCGGCTGAACGTCGTCGTCCTGGACCCCGGGCGGGACGTCCCGCGCATAACGGCCGCCCTCGCGGCCGCGGGAGTCGAGGTCACCCAGACCCGCACCCTCCCGCCCTCGCTCGAGAACGTCTTCATTTCCGTCACTCAATCCGCAACGGAGGCCGGACATGCCTAGAAAGATCGCCGCCCTGATGTTAATCCTGGCCGTCCCGGCCGCCGCCGCCGGGCAAAAAAGGGCCCTGACCCTGGACGAGGCCGTCAGCCTCGGGCTCAGGAACAGTCCCGGGCTCCACGCCTCGCAGATGGCCTACGAAGCGGCGGCCGCCAGGGCCATGGAAGCCGCCGCCGACCGTTTGCCGTCGCTTAGGTTCAGCGGAGGCTACACGCGCCTGAGCGAGGTCCCGCCGTTCGTGGTCAGCCTGCCGTTGCCGCCGCCCTATCCTTCGCAGTTCGAAGTGTCTCCGGTTTTCTTCGACAACGTCTCGCTGCGGCTGTCCGTGCAACAGCCCCTCTTCACCGGCTTCCGGCTCCAGGCCGGCCGGGAGGCCGCCCTCTTCCAGCAGAGGTCGGCCGGCGAAGACAAGGATCAGGACAAGGCCGACTTTGTGCTGAACGTCAAGAGCGCCTATTGGGGTCTCGTCAGGGCCGGCCGGGTGACCGCCGTGGTCGACGAAAACCTGGCCCAGATCGATTCCCATCTCAAGGATGTCCGGGCCTTGTTCGCCCAGGGTCTCGTCACCAAAAGCGAGGTCCTGCGGGTCGAGGTCCAGCGGGCGAACGCGGAGGTCATGAGGCTCGAAGCGGAGAGTTCCATCGATGTCGCTTTAACCCGTTTGGTCAGCCTGATCGGGCTCCCCCGCGGGACGGATATCGAGCCGACCACCCCTCCCGAGAGCGTGGCGTCTGCGGCTTTTTCCGGGACGGAGATCGCCCCGGGGTCGGCCGAAGACGAGCCCGTCATCATCGAGTCGGCCCTGTCCTCGCGTCCCGACCTCAAGTCGGCCGATTTCCGGATCGGGGCCGCGGAAGCCGGGGTCAAGGCGGCCAGGGCCGGCTGGTATCCCCAGGTCTATTTCTCGGGAAACTATTCCTACCTGCGCCCCAATCCGCGGCTCATGCCGGCCCAGGGAAAGTTCTACGGGAGCTGGGACCTGTCCGTATCGCTCTCACTCGATGTCTGGAACTGGCGCCGGACGAAGCACCAGGCGGATCAGGCCGAGGCCCGCCTGGCTCAGGCCCGCGATGCCCGGAAGCTGCTCGAAGACCAGGCCGTCCTCGAAATCACCCAGGGCCGGCTCGGCGTCGTCAAGGCCGGCAAAAGAGTCAGGGTGTCCGCGGGGGCGGTCGGCCTGGCCGAAGAGAACCTCCGCACGACCCGGGACAGATTCCGGCAGGGGATGGCCCTGAACTCCGACGTCCTCGACGCCGAAGTCGCGCTCCTGCAGGCCCGGCTGAACCGGACCCGGGCGGCCATCGACTTCGCCCTGGCCGAGGCCCGGCTCGAGAAGGCCATGGGCCGCTGAGAGGAGGGCCGAGGACGGAGATCGCCATGGCCGCTGAGCCCTCGATCCAAGTCAAATCACTGACCAAGAGGTTCGGGAATTTTACGGCCGTGGACGCCGTCAGTTTCGATGTCGGCAGCGGCGACATTTTCGGATTTCTGGGGGCCAACGGGGCCGGCAAATCGACGCTCATCCGCATGCTGTGCGGGCTTTTGGACCCGTCGGGGGGAACCGCCGTCGTGGGCGGCCATGACATCCGCAAGGAGCCGGAGGGGGTCAAGCGGATCATCGGCTACATGTCCCAGAAGTTCTCCCTCTACGACGACCTGACGGTCGAGGAAAACATCCGTTTCTTCGGGGGTGTCTACGGCCTGGCCCGCAAGACCTTCGAAACCCGCCTGGCCTGGGTCAAGGAGATGGCCGGACTCGGGGGCCGCGAGAGGAGCCTGACGCGGACGCTGCCGGTCGGCTGGAAGCAGCGTCTGGCCCTCGGCTGCGCCGTCCTCCATGAGCCGAGGATCGTCTTCCTCGACGAGCCGACGGGAGGCGTCGACCCGCTGTCGAGGCGCCGCTTCTGGGAGCTCATCAACGACCTCTCGGAGCACGGCGTGACCGTCTTCGTGACCACGCACTATCTCGACGAGGCCGAGTACTGCAACGATATCCGTCTCATCCATGCGGGCCGGATCGTGGCCGGGGGAAGTCCCGGGGAGCTCAAAAGCAAATATATCCGGAATCCCATTCTCGAAGTGGCGAGCGACAGGCCGGTCGACGCCATGGGCGTGCTGCAGAAGGAGCCCTGGGTCCTGGAGACGTCGATCTTCGGGATCTCCCTCCACGTCAGCGTCGCCGACGAGGAGGATGGCCGCCGCCGGATCTCTGAGCGGCTCGGCAGGGAGGGAATCAAAACGGCCAGGATCGACAGGATCATGCCGTCGCTCGAGGACGTTTTCATCCACCAGATCGAAGACCGGACCGGGGCGGCCGGGCCCGGGGAGGCGGCCCCGTGAACCTCGAGCGCCTGCGCAACGTCGTCCCGGTCGCGCGGAAGGAGTTCCGCCAGATCCGGAGGGACGTCCGGTCCCTGGTCTTTCTCCTGGCCATGCCGGCCTTCCTTTTGGTCATGTTCGGTTTCGCCCTGAATTTCGACATCAAGCACATCCCCCTCGGCGTCCGGGACCAGGACGGAAGCCGACAAAGCCGGGAGCTGACGGACAAATTCACGAACACGGAGTATTTCGATCTGGTCGCCCACATCCGCCGACCCGGCCAGGTCGACAGGCTCATGGGCCGGGAGAAGATCCGGGTCGCGGTGATCATTCCCCCGAAGTTCGCCGACGACCTGGAGGCCGGGCGGAGCCCCTCGATCCAGGTCATCATCGACGGCGCCGATGCGATGACCGGCTCCACGGCCGCGGGGTACGTGGCCGCCATCGTCCGGAGCTACTCGGAGCAGGCCACCCTGAAAATCCTGGAGCGTCACGGAATCCACGGACTCGTCACCCCGCTCGAGGCCGACCTGCGGGTCTGGTACAACCCCGAGCTCAAGAGCGTCAACTTTCTCGTCCCCGGCCTCATGGCCTTCATCCTGATGGTCATCGTCGTGGTCTCCATCTCCTTCTCCGTCGTCCGCGAGAAGGAGCGGGGGACGATGGAGCAGATCCTCGTCTCGCCGATCCATCCCGTCGAGCTGGTGGTCGGCAAAGTGATCCCCTACATTCTGATTTCCCTCGTTTCGGCCCATCTCGTCCTGCTTTTCGGCTGGGGCCTGTTCGGCGTCCGGATCGAGGGCAGCTACCCCTTGCTGCTGCTGACCATGGTCCTGTTTTTGCTGGGCGCGCTGGGACAGGGGATCCTGATCTCGACCGTCACCCGGACCCAGCAGGTCGCCTTTATGGTCTCCGTCCTGACGACGCTGCTGCCCACCTTCATCCTGTCCGGGTTCGTCTTTCCCCTGAGGAACATGCCCGTCGTCATCCAGGGCATCGCCCACCTTGTCCCGGCCCAATACTTTCTGGTCGCGCTCAGGGCCATCATCCTCAAAGGCGCGGGGCTCGAGGCCTTCTGGACCCAGCTCCTGTTCCTGGGCGCGTTCGCGGCGCTGACCCTCGGCGCCAGCACGGCCCGGCTCGTCATCGGGGCCGGCGAGGACCACAGGCGGCGGCGGAGGTCCGGATGAAGCCGGTCCTCTCGATGATCCGCAAGGAGTTCCTCCAGTTGCGGCGCGACCCCAGGATGACCTGGATCATGTTCGCCACCCCGGTCATCCAGCTTCTCCTTCTCGGCTATGCGGCCAACCTGGACGTCCGGAACATCCCGGCCGTCGTGTGCGACCAGGATCATTCAGCCCGGAGCCGGGATTTTCTCGACGGCTTCCTGAACTCCGGCTACTTCACCCTGGCGGCCGAGGTGAGCAGGACCGACGAGGTGGACGGCTACCTCGACAACGGCGAGGCCTCCATGGCCCTCATCATACCCCGCGGCTTCGCCGACGATATCGTGGGGCGGCGGAAGGCCGAGGTCCTGGTCATCGCCGACGGCTCGGAGAGCCAGTCGGCGACGATCGGCATCAACTACGCCGAAATGATCTCCGCCCGCTACGCCGCGAAAATCGGGGCCCGACTCTTCGAGCGTCTGGAGTTTCAGGGCATCCGCAGGATCGTCGTGCAACCCGAGGTCCGCGTCTGGTACAATCCGGACCTCAAGAGCCGGAATTTCATGGTCCCGGGAGTCCTGGGCCTGATCCTCCTGATCATGACCATGATCCTGACCTCCATGGCCGTGGTCAGGGAAAAGGAAACCGGGACGATGGAGCAGCTGATCGTCACGCCCATCCATCCCCTTCAAATCATCGTTGGGAAGCTGCTGCCGTTCGTCCTGATCGGCCTGATCGACACCGGCATCGTCCTGGCCGTGGCCCGCTGGGCGTTCGAGGTGCCGGTCCGGGGGAGCGTGCCCCTTCTTTTCGGCCTCTCGCTGGCCTTCATGCTCAACACGCTCGGCATCGGCCTGTTCATATCGACCATTTCCCGGAACCAGCAGCAGGCCATGCTGACCTCGGTCTTTTTCATGATTCCGATGATCCTGCTGAGCGGGTTCGTCTTCCCGATCGAGAACATGCCGAGGCTGTTCCAGTTCGTGACGCGGCTGGTTCCCCTTCGCTACTACTATGTGATCATCCGGGGCATCATGCTCAAGGCCTCGGGCTGGCCGGAACTGTGGCCCCAGGCCGCGACCCTGCTGGGGCTCGGCCTGGCGGTGCTGGGCCTGAGTATCGCCCGGTTCCACAAGAAGCTCGATTGAGCGGGGAGCGAGGCGCTAATTCAGGTAGGTCCGGGCGCCGGAGAAGTGGTCCCGGAAATAGAAGCCGACGAGGGAGTCCCTGCGGATCGTGCTTCCCGTCCCGGGGGCGTGGATGAAGGTGTCGCCTCCGATGAAGATTCCGACGTGGGACACCCTGCCTCCCGGCGAGGCCGAAAAGAAGACGAGGTCGCCCCCCTTAAGCCGATTTCGGGCCACCGGCGTCCCCGCCCTGTACTGATCCGCCGAGGACCGGGGCAGGCTGAGGCCATTCAGGTCGTAGACCGCCCGGACCAGGCCGCTGCAATCGAAGCCTTGGCGGCTCGACGTCCCTCCCCAGGCGTATTCCACGCCGATGAAACGCTCGGCCGTGATCACCAGATGCTCGCGGAGGCCCTCCTCCGAAGAGCCGGTTTTCGAGACGGCGTAGTCCTCCGGCGCGACGATGTAGTATTCGCCGATGAGCCCGGTCTCGCGGAGGCGCCCGGCCTCGAGGGTCGCGGCCTCTCTCGTCGGGAAGTCCCCGAAACGGACCTTGTAGAGCCCCGACTCGTGGGGGAAATAATAGGCATCCAGGCCCCCGGTGTTCAGATTCCGGGTCAACGCCTGCGCGTTGGCCAGGACGGAGAATGCGCCCACCTGAACGGCATAGCCGGTCCGTATCAGGCCGGAGTCAGCCTCGCGGGCGCCGGCATGAGCCGGAGGAGAGGGGCGAGGGGAGGGGCGAGGGGGGACGGCGAGGACATCCGCGCGGCATCCGGAGAACCAGGCCACGCTCAGGGTGGCGAGAAGAAGCAGGCCGCCTTCGGCCCGGAAGGCCTTCATTTTTATTTCCCTCGTTGCTTTTGTCGGGAAACGCCGCCTTACTTCGGAATCGGCGGCTCGGTTTCCTTCCCGCGCCACGACCGGTCATCGACAGACGAGAAACGGACTGATGGCCCAGCCGTTCGGCAGCAATCCCAGCAATGAAGCCGCCCGAAGCCGAAACCCTATGCCCGGAGAGCCGGCCGGGTTCGGACGGTTCTGGTCAGCGCTTCGAGGCCGTGACCGTCGTCTTGGCCGTGGCCGTGACGGACGGATCGCTTTCGGAGGCGGCCCGAAGGGTCACCGTTGCCGAGGGCGCGGCGCCCCGCACCCGCGAAATATAAACCGCAACCGGCCGGGATTCGCCTGCGGCGGCCGCGGCCAAACCGTTCCGCAGCCGGGCCGTCCAGCCTTCCCCCTCGACCGAAACCGAAAGCCTGTAGAGGTCCGAACTGAGCCAGGGGCCCGGTTCCGCCGGCCCCGATTCGCCGGTGTTGGTCAACGTGAACGCGACCGGAAAGTCGGGCCGGTCGGCCGCGGCGGCAGTCCCGGCCGCCAAGCCGACTCCACGCCGCTGCGGGCCCGCGCCGTCGAGAGATCGCACGGCCAGGGTGTACGAGAGTATCCCGTCCTTGTTTCTGTGGATGTCGATCACATAAAAGTGGAGCCGGTTCGGCACATCCTCCCATTCGAACAAACTGCCCGAGTCCAGCCCGGCGTGGAAGAGGGCGTCGTTGAGCTGCCGGTAGTCGGCGATCGTGCGCATCACCTTCCTGCCGTCGGGCTTGACGTAGTCCACCACGTCGATGTCCTCGGGGTGGGCGTCGATGACCCAGATGTAGCTGTTGAAGGCGTTGGGGCCGCCGTTCCGGCCCCGCAGGCTGTCCTTGTTCTTGGCGATGAGAACGCCGTTGTCGGGCGTGAAGGAGTCGTACCCGATCCGTTGCACGACTTCCAAGGTGTAGAAGTCATAGTTCGGAATGCCGGAGGAGAGGGGATTCGCGGCAGGGTCGTCGGCCGGGGTCCGGTCCCGGGGCTCTTCCCCGTCGAGCCTGACCACGATGCCCGCGAAGGCTCCGGGCAGAGGGTCGACCGCCCTGGCTGTAACATCGGCAACCGCCACCCCCGTCCCGGCCAGGCCGCTCCGGCTCAACCCGAGGAGGTCGGACTCGCCGATGAACCCGTTTTCCAGGCGGTCGCGGACCATGAGCCCGGCCGGCATGGCCGCGCCCTTGGTGGGGGGCACGACCCATCGCTCGTGAGGTCCGCCCGGGCCGTTGAAGCAGCCCCGGTCCATCATGTCCCAGGGCCCGGCGGCGACCCTGCGGTAGGGCTTGACGTAGGGGTTGTTGTTGAGGTCGGGCAGCCGGAAGGCGAAATGCCCCAGCTCGTGGGTGATGGTCCCGGAATTCTCACCCTGGCGCATGGACGAGAGGCCCCACTGTTGGGCTCCGGCCAGCCAGCTCGTCCACTCCACGTAGCGGGTCGGAATCCAGCGGGGCTTATCCGGGTTGGGATTGCCCCACTCGGGCGGGATCTCGTTCCGCGAATTGAACTTCATTTCGCCGAACTCCTGCCAGACGCCGGTTTCGTCGTAGCTGGCATAGAGCCGCAGGACGGCGTCGAAACCTTTCCGGACGTCCTCTCCGGCGTCGGCCAGCCAGAGGGCGTCGCAATCCCGCTCCATGCGGCCGTCGGCCCGGCTGCCGTCGGGAGTCTGGTCGTTTTGTCCGTATTCGTTCAGGCCGTAGACCCAGCGGGGTTTGGGCATGCGGTATGGCCCGTAGACCGCGACCTCCGTGATCCCGAACCGGCCCCGCGACTGCTCCATCCAGTAGCCGTTGATGGTCTGCCCGTGGTTGACGGCACCGGGTTTCATGAAAAAGTCGGCGTAGAACTGCGAAACCTTTTCCCGGGGCACCGGTTCGACCTGGGGATTCCCGAACGGGTCTGAACCTTTGGGAAGGCTCACGACGAACGGCTGGTCCGGAAAGTCGATGCCCACGACGGCCAGCCTGAAACCGCGTTCCGGCTTCAGGGACGGGTCGGCCCAGTTGCGGCCCGGGATGGGACGGTAGTCCCCCCAGGTCATGAGATCCTGGTCCTGGACCTGCTGAGTGTCGAGGGGAGGAAGGGTGCCGGTCCCGCCGGACGCAGGTCCGCAGGCCGCGAAGGCCAGCAGGGCGGCCGAAATGAGCGCGGGCGCCAGGATCGCCGGCCAGGTCCTTTTCAGGAATCTCCGGCTCGGGCCGGGAATCGACTTCGACAAATTCGTTTGTCTGGTCAAGAGCCCTCCTCTCGTCGGGCCGGCCGATCCTCGGCCGATCCCGGGCAGATCTTGCGCCTGAGTCCCTATTATGTCAAACCACGGGATATTCTCAAGGCCGGAAACCCGGGTCGCTTTCGACGATGCGAGATCAGATAATCAGCATGCAATCGCCGTAGGAGAAGAATCGGTAGCGCTCCCGAACGGCTTCCCGGTAGGCCTCGAGGATGAACTCGCGCCCCGCGAAGGCCGAGACGAGCATCAGGAGGGTCGACCGGGGCAGATGGAAATTCGTGAGCAGGCGGTCGACGACGTGGAACTCGAAACCGGGATGGATGAAGAGGGACGTTGCCCGGGCTCCGGGGCGGATTCCGCCGTCCTTCCAGGCGCTCTCGAGAGTCCGAACGACCGTCGTCCCCACGGCCGTGACCGGCCGGCCCCCGGCTTTGGCCGAGTTGATCCCGCGGGCCGCGGCCGGGGTGATGGAATACGATTCCTCGAGCATTTCGTGCCCTTCGACCGTATCGCCCCGGACCGGCTGAAACGTGGCCAAGCCGACGTCGAGGGTTACGTGACGGACCTCGATGCCCTTGGCCTCCAGGCCCTTTAGCATTTCCCGGGTGAAATGGAGCCCGGCCGTCGGGGCCGCGACGGCCCCCGGCCTGCGGGCGAACACCGTCTGGTAGCGTTCGAGGTCGTCGGCCCGAAGGCTCGTGTCGGCCCGCTTCCGCTTGATATAGGGCGGGAGTGGAGCGTATCCCTTCCGGGCCAGCTCGGCCCGGACATCGCCGGCGGCGATCCGGAGGATGCGTCTCCCTTCCCGGGCGACACCCTCCACGACGGCTTCGAAGCCTTGGCCGAAACGGACCCGGTCGCCTTGTCCGAGCCTCCGGGCCGGCCGGCACAACGTCTCCCATATACCCGGGGCGAGCTCGCGCACGAACAGGAACTCGACGCGCGCTCCGGTTTTCTCTCCCCAGATTCTGGCCGGAATGACTTTGGTGTCGTTGAGGACCAGCACGTTCCCGCTATCCAGATAATCCGGGAGATCATCGAACCGGCCGTGGCTTATCCGCTCCCCGGCTCTCTCGACGACCATCAGGCGGGAATCCCCGCGGCGGGGGAGGGGATGCTGGGCGACGAGCTCCGGCGGCAGGGCGTAATCGAAATCCGAAACACTCTGGGACATGTCGGCTGGAATCCTCGCCGAGGGGGAGTTCCCCGTCAGTCTTTGAAAAGTTTTTTCTGGTTGTCGGCCGTCGCCCGGCCGCGGCTCTTTCCCCTGGGCGCGGGCAACTCGTAGCCGAGGTGGTTGTAGGCCCTGGGCGTGATCACCCGGCCCCGGATGGTCCGGTCCAGGAAGCCGATCCTCATCAGGAAGGGCTCGTAGATGGACTCGATCGTGTCCTTCTCCTCGTCGATTGCGGCCGCGATGGTCCCGATCCCGACCGGACCGCCCCCGAAATTCTCGATGATCGTCGACAGGATCTTGCGGTCCACGTCGTCGAGGCCGAGGGCATCGACCTCCATCATGTCCAGGGCCCGCTGGGCCGCCCGGGCCGTGATGACCCCGTCGCCCTTGACGTCCACGTAATCCCTGACCCTGCGCAGAAGGCGGTTGGCCACCCGCGGCGTCCCCCGGGCCCGGAGGGCGATCTCCGCGGCGCCGGGGTCGTCGATCCTGACCTTGAGGATGGCGGCCGACCTGCGAATGACCTTCTGCAAGTCCTCGTCCTTGTAGTAATCGAGACGGTGGATGATGCCGAAGCGCCCGCGAAGCGGCGCCGTGATCCGTCCGGCCCTGGTTGTGGCCCCGATCAGCGTGAATTTTCTGATCTTGAGCTTGTGGCTTCGGGCCCCGGGCCCCTGGCCGATGACGATGTCCAGACTGAAATCCTCCATCGCGGAATACAGGATCTCCTCGACGGACGGATGGAGCCGGTGGATCTCGTCGATGAACAGGATCTCCTTGGTCTGCATGTTGGTCAGGATGGCCGAGAGGTCGCCCGTCCGCTCGATCACGGGGCCCGAGGTCGGCTTGATGCCGACGCCGAGCTCCTTGGCGATCAGGTAGGCGAGGCTCGTCTTGCCCAGGCCGGGCGGGCCGTAAAGCAGGACGTGGTCGAGATGCTCGCCGCGCTTCCTGGCCGCTTCGATGAAGATCCTGAGGTTGGCCTTGACCGTTTCCTGGCCGACGAACTCGTCGAACGTCCGGGGCCGGAGGCTGTCCTCGAAGAGGACGTCCTCCTTGGTCCGGATGGGAGTCAGAATGGCGGGCATGCTTCCCTTATACTAGATTTTGGCGAGGCGCTTCAAGCAGTCCCGGAGGAGCCTCTCGAATCCCGCTCCGGACCGGTTGGCCGCCAGGGACTGGTCGACCGCGCGCTGCACTTCCTTGCGGCGGAAGCCCATGTTCAGCAGCGCCGAAACGAGGTCCTCCCTCTCCGGCGTGCCCTTGGCGGCCAGAAGCTCCTCCTTCTTCTCGAGCTTGTCCTGGAGCTCCATGATGATGCGGAGGGCCGTCTTCCGCCCGATCCCGGGGACGAGCGAAATCCGGGCCACGTCGTTCCTCCGCACGGCCTCCTCGAGGTCTCCGGGGCCGATGCCGGAGAGGATGTTGACGGCCAGTTTGGGGCCGATCCCCGAGATCCCGATGAGCTTGAGGAACATGTCCTTCTCATCCTGGCCCGCGAAACCAAAGAGAACCAGCGCGTCGTCGCTCATGTGGGTGTAGATGAGGAGCTCCGCGGGCTGTCCGACCTCGCCCAGCTTGAGATAGGTCGAGATGGGGATGACCACGCCGTAACCCACGCCTCCCGTGTCGACGATGACCTGGCCCGGCGCCTTGCGGATGAGGAGGCCTTTGAGATAGGCGATCACGGCCCCTCCGGCCCTTCGGGACCGACCCGGCCGAGGCGCATGTTGATGTGGCAGATGGCGGCGGCCAGGGCGTCGGAGGCGTCGAGGGGGATCGGGTCTTCCTCGAGGCCGAGGAGCGCGCCGACCATGAGTTTGACCTGGGCCTTGTCCGCCTGTCCGTATCCGGTCACGGCCTTCTTGATCTCGAGGGCGGAGTACTCGCTGAAGCGGCAGGGGCTGGCCGCGATGGCCGTCAGGACCGCGCCGCGGACCTGCCCGAGCACCAAGGCGGTCTTCACGTTCCTGGCAAAGAAGGGGTTTTCGACGGAAGCTTCTTCGGGGCCGTAGTCCCGGATGATCTTGCCGATCTCGGTCCCGATTTCGTGAAGTCTCAGGTGGAGCGGAAGTCCAGCCGCCGGCTTTATGACTCCGAAGGCCACGGGCGTGAGCGAGCTCCCGTCGCTTTCGATGACGCCGAATCCCGTGGACTGAAGGCTTGGATCGATCCCCAGAACCCGCATGGATCGTGCCGGCCGCTATCCGGCCTGCGAGAAGGCGGCCATCTCCTCTTCCGAGATGTCGAAGTTGGCGGACACGTTCTGGACATCGTCGTGGTCCTCGAGCTCCTCCATGAGGCGCAGGACCTGCTGGGCCTCCTTGCCTTCGACCTTGACGTAGTTCTGGGGGATGTACCCGACGTTCGAGGCGGCGATCTCGATCCCCGCGGCCTTGACGGCCTCGAGCACTGCATCGTAATTCTCGGGGGACGTGACGATCTCGTAGTTCGACTCGTCGTCCTTGAGGTCGTCGGCGCCGTTCGACAGGGCGATGTCCATGAGCTGGTCCTCGTCGGCGCCGCCCTTTTCGATGTCGATGTAGCCCATCCGCTTGAACATCCAGGCCACGCAGCCCGATTCCCCGATGCGACCGTTGTTCTTGGCGAAAATGTGGCGCAGTTCGGAAACCGTCCGGTTCTTGTTGTCGGTCACGACCTGGACATAGATCGCGACGCCGCCGGGGCCGTAACCCTCGTAGGTGACTTCCTCGTACTGGGTCCCCTCCAGCTGCCCCGTGCCCTTCTGGATGGCCCGCTTGATGTTGTCGGCGGGCATGTTCTCGGCCCGGGCGTCGTTCATGGCCTTGCGCAGCCGCGGATTCTTGTCGGCGTCACCGCCGCCGGCGCGGGCGGCCATGCTGATCTCGCGGATCAGCTTGGTGAAGATCTTGCCGCGCTTGGCGTCGGCCGCGGCCTTTTTATGCTTGATCGAGTGCCACTTGGAATGTCCGGACATCGTTTTCTCCTTGAGATTGCAGGGTGGATTCTAACATAAATGGCAGGGGATGGCAAATGAGCCCCCGGCCCGTTAACCCGGGGTTTATCTTGGGGTTGGAGCTTTCGGGCGGCCGCCGCCGACCGGCCGCTTTCCGGCTCCCGGGTCTGTTCACGGAGACCCGGCTATGCTATAATCCAGGGAAAAGGAGGCTCGCTATGAAGTGCAACATGAGCGTTCTCGACAGAATCCTTCGGATCGTCCTCGCGGCCGCAGTGCTCATCCTTTTCCTGACCGGATCGCTGAGCGACATCGCGGGCATCATCCTCGGGGTTCTGGCCGTTATCTTCTTCCTGACGAGCGTTACGGGTTTCTGCCCGATTTATGCCGTCTTCTCCACTGGGACCAAGAAGGCCTGCGAAGCGGAGCCCAAGAAGCCGGAAGGCGTCTGAATCCGTCCCCGCCGGGCCGGCCTGCGGTCGGCCGCGCGCGCCGGATGCGCTTCTGAGTTTGGTTCGCGACCGGGGGCCCCGCACCCGGGCGGCCGGTCGCCCTGTCGAATCATCTGCGGGGGAAAAAGCGAATGGAGAAAGAGATGGAAGCCGGACCCGAGGTCCAGGACAGCCAGGCCGACGAGGAAGGCGTCCGGGTCGACCTGCCCGTCGTGGGCATGAGCTGCGCCGGCTGCGCGGGCAACATCGAACGCGGCCTGAGGGACCTTTCCGGCGTGAAGGAAGCCAATGTCAATTTCGCGACCTCCCGGGCCACGGTCCTCTTCGAACCCCGGCTTCTGAGCGCGAAGGACCTCGTCGAAACCATTCGCGGCCGCGGATATGACGTGGCCGTGGAATCCGCGGAACTGCGGATAGAGGGGATTTTCTGCGCCTCCTGCGTCACCAAGATCGAAGGGGCTCTGGCGGCGGTTCCGGGGGTGGTCAAGGCTTGGGTCAACGCGGCCACCGGCAAGATGGGGGTGTCCTATATCGCGACCATCGCCGACCTGCGGCAGATCAGGCGGGCCGTCGAGGCGGTGGGGTACAAAGTCACGGACATTCCCGCGGGGCGGCCGGGCGCCGACGCCGAAACGCTCCTCCGCGAGAAGGAATTCCGGACGTTGCGCTCCCAGGTTTTCTGGGGAGGCGTGCTGGCCGTCCTGGTGTTCGTCGGCAGCATGCGGCAGTGGTTTCCCTGGGCGCCGGACTTTCTCCAAAACCATTTCGTGCTTTGGGCCCTGGCATCGCCCGTCCAGTTCATCATGGGCGGCCGTTTCTATCGCGCGGCCTGGGCGGCTTTCCTTCACCGGACGGCGGACATGAACACGCTCATCGCCGTGGGCACGTCGGCCGCCTATGCCTACAGCGTCGTCGCCACCCTGGCCCCCGGCCTTTTTCAGGCGGCCGGGGTTTTCCCCAACGTGTATTTTGACACGTCGGCCGTCATCGTCGTTTTGATCCTCTTCGGCCGCATGCTCGAGGCCAGGGCCAAGGGCCGGACCTCGGAAGCCATCCACAAGCTCATGGGGCTCCAGCCCAGGACGGCCATGGTCATAAGGCAGGGGGTCGAGCAAAACATCCCGATCGCGGAGGTCCTGGTCGGGGACGTGGTCGTCGTCCGTCCCGGCCAGAAAATTCCTGTGGACGGGACGGTTCTCGAGGGACGCTCCGCGGTGGATGAATCCATGCTGACGGGCGAGAGCCTGCCGGTGGACAAGTCCCCGGGCGACGAGGTGATCGGCGCCACCCTAAACACCTTGGGCAGCCTGAGGTTCAGGGCCGTCAAGGTCGGCCGGGACACCGTGCTGGCCCAGATCGTCAAGCTTGTCGAGGATGCCCAGGGCACCAAGGCCTCCATCCAGCGGCTGGCCGATACGATCGCCTCCTATTTCGTGCCCGCCGTCATATCGATCGCCGTCGCGGCGTTCGTCATCTGGTTCGACTTCGGGCCCGCGCCGCGGCTGACCTTCGCCCTGCTGAACTTCGTGGCGGTCATGATCATCGCCTGCCCCTGCGCCCTCGGGCTGGCCACCCCGACGGCCGTCATGGTCGGGACGGGGAAGGGAGCCGAGCGCGGCATCCTCATCAAGAGCGGGGAGAGCCTGGAGACCGCCCACAAGATCGACACGGTGGTCTTCGACAAGACGGGCACCCTGACCAAGGGACGGCCGACGGTCACCGACGTCCTCGCCGCGCCCGCTTTCGGGCGTGACCGCGTCCTTGCCCTGGCCGGAAGCGCCGAGAAGGACTCGGAACACCCCCTGGGCCAGGCGATCGTCAACGAGGCCCGGGCGTCCGGCCTGTACCTCGATACGCCGTCCGAGTTCAAGGCCCTGGAGGGCCTGGGAGTCGAGGCCGTCCTGAGCGGGCAGAGAATCCTCGTCGGCAGCGTCAAGCTGTTCGAAAAACGCGGCATCACCCCCGGCCGTTTTCTCGACGACTTCGAGGCGGCCGCCCGCGACGGCAAGAAAGGCGTATTCCTGGCCGTCAACGAGCGCGTCGCCGGGCTTCTAGCGATCGCCGACACCCTGAAGGAGGGAATCCCCGAAGTCATGGTCCGACTGAGACGGATGCAGCTGGACGTCATCATGCTCACGGGGGATGACGAGCGAACCGCCGAGGCGGTCGCGAAGTCGGCCGGGATCGACCACGTCATCGCGGACGTCCTGCCGGCGGAGAAGGCCGAGGCCGTCAAGCGTCTTCAATCCGAGGGGAAAAAGGTGGCCATGGTGGGCGACGGGATCAATGACGCCCCGGCGCTCGTCCAGGCCGACGTCGGCATCGCGGTCGGCACGGGCACCGACGTCGCCATCGAATCGGCCGACATCACCCTCATGGCCGGGGACGTCATGGGGGTGGCCTCGGCCATCGAACTGAGCCGGCGCACGATCCGGACCATCCGGCAGAACCTGTTCTGGGCTTTTGCCTACAACGTGGTCGGGATTCCGATCGCCGCCGGGGTCCTCTATCCGTTTCTGGGTGTCCTGCTGAACCCCATGATCGCCTCGGCGGCGATGGCTTTCAGTTCGGTCTCCGTCGTCTCCAATTCGTTGAGGCTCAGGCGGGCCAAATTCTAGCCGGAGGAGGGAAGACCGTGACGGACAAGTTCGTCGTGACCGTGGCCGGCATCCTGCTGATTGTGGCCGTGAACTGGTACTTCCTGCTGCCGGGGCTCAGGCGGCCGCCTAAAACGCGAAGCGGAGCGATGCGCAGGCCCTGAAGAACGACGGGTTGATGGTCAGAGATCCCAGCCCGAGGGTCGTTTCGATGGGCTCGAGGGGGTCCGTCAGGCCTTCGTTCGCGACCAGGTGCATGGGGGCCTCGAGCTTGCCGCACTGGTACCACCGGGCGTCGACGCCGACGATGATGTTGCGCGTGACCTCGAACGCCAGCTCGGCCCCGACGTTGAACCCCCATTTCTGCTGGGGCCCGAAATCGTAAACGAGCTGATACGTCTTGATCGACAGCTGGTACGTGTCGGGCTCGGGATTCTCCAGCGTGAAGCTCCAGTACCCCAGGGGCATGGCCTTGCCCTTGAGGTAGAAGGACGTCGCCCCTCCCGACAGGTTGAGCGTCAGGTACTGGGCCACGGGCAGGCGGACCAGGCCGTTGAAGCTGTAGGTCGTCTCGCTGAAATTCCCTCTCGTGTGAGGCCAGGCGTCGGTCTTGGTGTACGTTCGCGGGCCGAAGGTCACGTAATCGAGGGTCACGGTGTAATCGGAGTTGGCGCCGCCCAGGCTGGGCCGGGAATAATCCACCAGGAGCTGGACCCCGAACGTCTCGGCGAACAGCAGGTTGAACATGCCGGTGATCCCGTAACCGAGCTTGCCTTTGACATTGATGGTCTGAGCCGCCGAGCTTTCGTAGGGTCCACCCGTCATGGGCGGCGAGAACTGGCTGACGTAGCTCGAATTGAAGGTCGGCGCGACCAGCGACCAGCCGAAGCCGAACTCCACCCGGACCTGCGCGGCGAGGGGCCCCGCAAATGCCAGAAGCGCGACAAGAGTCAGGATACCCGCAAAACGTGAGGTTTTCATCGGCTCCTCCTTAACTTACGAGAAGGTTATCATGGGGCGGGGGCCAAGTCAACAGTGGCGGGTCTCGTCCCGGGGTGGGGCTTGTCCGGGAAGGGGCGCCCGGTCCGGGGGACTTGCGGGGGCCGCGGTTTCTGCTATCCTTGTCAGGTGAGAGGGATGCCCGGAGAGACAACGGTCGCGGTCGCCATGAGCGGGGGAGTGGACTCCTCCGTGGCCGCTTCGGTCCTGCGGGACGCCGGCTGCCGGGTGATCGGTGTCACCATGATCCTGCACGGCCTCCGGGGGCCTCGGGCCTTGAGGCCCGGAGATGCTGCGGCCGACGCCCGGGCGGCGGCGGAGATCCTGGGGATCCCTCATCACACCGTTGATTTCCGGCGGACTTTCGAACGGCGGGTCATTGCCGACTTTTGCCGTGAATACGGGCTCGGCCGCACCCCGAACCCGTGTCTCCGCTGCAACCGGCTCGTCAAGTTCGGGCTCCTCTGGAAGACGGCCGTCCGGCTGGGGGCGGACTTCCTCGCCACCGGCCATTACGCACGTGTGGGGCGCGATCCGGACAGCGGCCTTTTCGTTCTGAGGAAAGCCAGGGACAGGCGCAAGGACCAGACCTATTTCCTGTTTGCGCTCGGACAAGACGCGCTTTCGAGGACTCTTCTGCCCCTCGGCGAACTGACCAAGCCCGAGGTCCGGTCGCGGGCCCGGACACTGGGCCTGCCCGCGGCCCGAAGACCCGAGAGCCAGGAGATCTGTTTTGTCCCGGACGACGATTATCCCCGCTTCCTGGCCGACAGAATCCCGGGCGCGTTCGTGCCCGGCGAGATCGTCGATTCGGCCGGCGGCCTCCTGGGCCGGCACCGGGGAATCGGACGCTACACGGTCGGGCAGCGGCGCGGCTTGGGCGTGGCCGGACCCCATCCGCTCTACGTGGTCTCTGTCGACGCCCCAGCCAACCGGATTGTGGCGGGGCCGGACTCGGAACTGCTGAAAACCGGGCTTCTCGCCCGGAACGTCGTCTGGGTTTCGGGGGTCGGGCCCGGGGGCAGCCTGTCCGTCAAGGCCAAGATCAGGTCCAGGCAGCGGGAGTCGGAGGCTCGCGTTTCGCCCCTGCCCGGGAAGAGGGCGCTGGTCCGATTCCGGGCGCCCCAGAGGGCCGTGACTCCCGGCCAGGCCGTGGTTTTCTATCGGGGGGACGAGGTCGTCGGGGGCGGGCTGATAGAATCGGCCGTCGAATGAGGGGTCAGCCGAAAAAGACCTTGGCGATGTCGTAGAGATCCTTGTCGACCGTCTTCAGCTCGGCCAGGGCTTCCGACAGGGGGACGGACACGACCTTGTTGCCTTGCAGCCCGACCATGTGGCCGAAGGTTCCCTCGTGGACGAGGTCGATGGCCGCGATACCGAGCCGCGTAGCCAGGACCCGGTCGAACGCGGTCGGCGTTCCCCCGCGCTGGACGTGGCCGAGCACGGTGACCCGGGTTTCGATGTGAATGCAGCGCTCGATTTCCCGGGCGATCATGGTGCCGATGCCCCCCAGGCGGACGTGTCCGAAGGAGTCCCGCTCGTCGGTCTGGGTGATCAGGCTGGCGTCCTTGGGCTGGGCGCCCTCGGCCACGACGACGATGCTGAAGGACTTGCCGCGTTCCCTGCGCTTGATGATCTGGGAGCAGATGTCCTCGATGTCGAAGGGAAACTCCGGGATGAGGATGATGTCGGCCCCGCCCGCGATGCCTCCCTCGACGGCGATCCAGCCGGCGTGACGGCCCATGACCTCGACGACCATGACCCGGTGATGGGCTTCGGCGGTGGTGTGGAGCCTGTCCAGGGCCTCGGTGACGATCGACACGGCGGTGTCGAAACCGAAGGTGTAATCGGTCCCCGAGAGGTCGTTGTCGATCGTCTTGGGCACGCCGACGCAACGGAGGCCCCTGTCGCAGAGTTTCAGGGCGACGCCGAGCGTGTCCTCCCCGCCCACGGCGATGACCGCGTCCATCTCGAATTTCTCGATCTGGGCGAAGATCTTTCCGACACCGTCCTCGATCTTGAACGGATTGGTCCGGGTCGTGCCCAGGATAGTCCCTCCGCGGGGGAGAATGCCCGATATCGCGTTCAGGTCGAGAGGGATGATCCTGCCCTCGATCAGTCCCAGCCAGCCGTTCTTGATGCCCAGGACGTCGAAGTTGTAGTACGTGATGCCCTTGCGGACGACAGCCCTGATAACGGCGTTCAGCCCGGGGCAGTCGCCCCCCCCGGTCAGGATTCCGACTCTCATCTCCGGCCTCCTCTCGAAAAAAACCCCGCAGATTATACTCTCCAAGGAGGGGGGATTCAAGACGCTTCGGAGCGGGATTTTCGGCTTGACCGGGCGGGGCGGATTAATTATGATCATTAGCCTCGGGGCGATGTCCCCAGCGGTCAGCCCCTTCGGCTTCGGCCCCAACCTTGACCGAGGAGTCGCGTCATGCCAGCCAAGATCATCAGCGGGAAGGATGTTTCCCTAAAGATCCGGGAAGAGCTCAAGGAACGCGCCGCGAAGCTCAAGGCGAAGGGCGTCGTCCCGGGCCTGGCCGTGGTCCTGGTCGGCGAGGACCCGGCCTCGGTCTCCTATGTCAGCGCCAAGGCCAGGGCCGCCGAGGAGATCGGGATTTTCGAGACGACGCTCCGGATGCCGGCGGCCTCGTCCGAGGGCGAGATCCTGAGGACCGTCTACGACCTCAACCACGATGAGCGCTACAACGGGTTTCTGGTCCAGCTCCCGCTGCCCAAGGGGGTCAGCGCCGAAAAAGTCGTCAACCTCATCGACCCGGAGAAGGACGTCGACGGCTTCCACCCCGTCAACGTGGGCAAGATGCTCCGCGGCGAGCCGTGCCCGCTGCCCTGCACGCCCTACGGCATCGTCCAGCTCCTGGCCCGGAGCGGCTACAGCCCGGAGGGCAAGCACGTCGTCATCTGCGGCCGGAGCAACATCGTCGGCAAGCCCCTGGCCGCGCTCCTCATCCAAAAGAAAAAGAACGCCAACGCCACGGTCACGGTCTGCCACACCGGAACGCCGGACATGTCGAGATACACTCTCCAGGCCGACGTCCTGGTCGCCGCCATGGGCGTTCCCCGGGCCATCACCGCGGACATGGTCCGGGAAGGCTGCGTGGTCATCGACGTGGGGAACACCAGGGTCGAGGATCCCGCGGCCGCCAAGGGGTACCGTTTCGTGGGAGATTGCGACTTCGAGCCGATCAAGGAAAAGGCCGAGGCCATCACGCCGGTGCCGGGGGGCGTCGGCCCCATGACCGTGACCATGCTGATGATGAACACCATCGAGGCGGCCGAGCGCAAGGCGGGCCTGACGCCCTGAGAGGCGTCGCCATCATGGCCATCGGAAAGATCGATCCCGCGACATTCCGGTCCGTGGTTCTGCGCCGCCTGGGCCGAAAGGACCCGACCGTCCTCGTCCCGCCCGCCGCGGGGGTTGACGCGGGCGTCATCGACCTGGGCGGAGGCAAGGTCCTGGTGGTCGCCGAGGACCCCATTTTCACCATGCCCCGACTGCCCCTCGAGATGTTCGGGTGGTTCACGGTCCACATCGGCGCGAGCGACGTGGCGGTCATGGGCGTCAAGCCCCGGTACATGACCTACTCTCTGCTCCTGCCGCCCGAGACCGGACGGGAGGACCTGCGGACCATCGTCGATGCCATTCACACGGCCGCCCGCGACCTGGAGATCTCGATCGTCGGCGGGCACACGGGATTCTATCCCGGGTTTTCCGCGCCCACCATCGGCGGAATCACCGTGTTCGCGACGGCCCGGAAGGGGGAGTATGTCACGCCGGCGGGGGCCCGGCCCGGGGACGAAGTGATCCTGACCAAGGGCCCGGCCATCGAAACGGCCGGGCTGCTGGCCGCCCTGCGCGAACGGGAGCTCCTGGCCAGGCATCCGGCGGCCCTCGTCGAGAAGGCCAAAGCCCTCGCCTTCCGCATGAGCGTCGTGGCCGACGCCCTGACGGCGTCGTCGGCGGGCGGGGTCACGGCCATGCACGACGCCACGGAAGGGGGCGTCATCGGCGGG
>Ga0210077_1000253_pt1 | contig 22813 bp, 22 predicted proteins | sample RushMan_CattailN_5_FD_185556 | JGI IMG/M metagenome (GOLD analysis project Ga0210077, IMG submission 185556) | Wetland microbial communities from San Francisco Bay, California, USA, that impact long-term carbon sequestration -... | ecosystem: Environmental > Aquatic > Marine > Wetlands ... | reverse complement strand
GTTTAGAGAAAAAGGGATTTGGGGTGAGTGAGGGGAATCGAACCCCCAACCTTCGGATCCACAGTCCGATGCTCTAACCGTTGAGCTACACTCACCGTCCAGGTGGCAATAGATTTTCGCACGGCAGGGGGGAGATGTCAATATTGGGGCGGTGGCGTCGGTATTTAGAATGACCTAATGATAAAAGGCGGTCAGCCCTTTTGGCCTTCGATGAGGTCGAGGACGTCCTCGGAGTCCCGCCAGCGCTCGCGCACCCGCACGACCAGGTCCAGGTAGACCTTGGTCTCGAGGATCGGTTCGATCTCGCGACGGGCCTCGATGCCGATCATTTTGATGAGGTCGCCGTGGCGGCCGATGATGATCTTGCGGTGGTTGTCCTTCTCGACGAAGATGGAGGCCCGGATGTGGGTGAGGGCTCGCGAAGCGCCGGGCTTCCTCCAGTCGTCCTGCTCCTTGCGCTCGATCGACTCGATGTAGACGGCCGTCACGAAAGGCAGCTCCTCGCGGACGTGCTTGAGGACCTTCTCGCGGATGATCTCAGCCAGCAGGAAACGCTCCGATTGGTCCGAGATCTCCCCGTCCGTGTAGAGCTTGTCGGCCACGGGGAGATGGTCGTAGATGAGCTTCTCCAGGACATCCAGGTTGACGCCCTTGAGGGCCGAGATCGGAATGATCTCCCGGAACGGGAAAACGTCCTTGTAGTGGTCGATGACCGGAAGGATCTTGTCCTTCCGCACGATGTCGACCTTGTTGATGAGCAGGAAGACGGGCGTCGCCACCCGCTTCAGCGTCTCGAGGACGAACTCGTCGCCGTGCCCGTACTTCTGGGTGGCGTCGATGAGCAGGCAGACCAGGTCGGCGGTCTGCAGCGCCGAGTACACGAAATGCATCATCCGCCGGTTGAGCTGGTGGAGCGGCTTGTGGATGCCCGGGTTGTCGACGAAGATAATCTGCCCCTTCTCCGTCGTCTTGATGCCCAGGATGCTGATCCGGGTCGTCTGCGGCTTGTCCGAGACGATGGCCACCTTTTGTCCGAGCAGGGTATTGAGGAGTGTGGATTTTCCGGTGTTGGGACGCCCGATCAGCGCGACGTACCCCGTTTTGTAAGTCTTGCCGGGTTCCTGCGTCTCGGGCACCGCCTTCGGTTCCGGCCGGGCGTCAGACTCGATTGCCGCCTCCGTCTTCTTTTTTCTCGCGCCTGCGGGCTTCCGCGCCTTCTTGGTTGCGGGCGGCTTGTCCGGTGCGGCCCTGGCGCCTGACTTGGCCTGTTTCTTCCCGCCGGCTTTTACCTGCTTTCTGATGTCCGCCTCCCGAACGGCTCCATCACCCGAGCCCCCGGCATCCGGGCTCGCCACGGGCTGCTCCGGAGCCTCGCCGGGAGCTGACTCCACGCGTTTCGCGTCAGCTTTCGTCTTTGCCATGTCGTCGACTCTCTTCAGCCCTTCGGCGCCGGTGGTTCCGGCTTTCGGATGCGCAGCTTCTTGACCCGTTTCTGGTCCGCGTCCAGGACCTCGAGGGTCAGGCCCTTGATGGTCAGCTTCTCACCCTTCTGCGGCACGCGGCCGAGGTGATGGGTGACCAAGCCGCCGACCGTGATGAAATCGTCCTCGGCCAGCTCGATATCGAAGAGCTCCTCGAGCTCCTCGACCTCCGTCGCGGCCCGGACCGTGTAATCGTGGGGCGCGTTCTCCGTGATCTCGGCCTCCTCGAGGTCGTATTCGTCCTGGATCTCGCCGACGATCTCCTCGACGACATCCTCCATCGTGACCAGCCCCGAAACGCTGCCGTGCTCGTCGACGACGATGGCGATCTTCTGCTTGGCCTTCTGGAATTCCTCGAGCAGGTCGGGGAGGGGCATGGACTCGGGGACGAAGCCGACCGGCCGGATGAGGGCCACGATGGGCTGCTGCTTGTGCTTCTCGTCGGCGTACTCGATGATGTCCTTAGCCATGACGATGCCTTCGATGTTGTCGAGGCGGTCCTTGAACACCGGAAGCCGGGAATACTTCTCCTTGATGATGAGGTCCTTGAGGTTGTCGATCGTCGCGTCCTTGCGGATGCAGACCATGTTGAGCCGCGGCGTCATGATTTCCCTGACCACGGTGTCCCCGAACTCGACGACGCTGCGCAGGAGCTCGTCCTCGTCCTCGTCGATGATCCCCTCCTCGGTGGCCTCGTCGATGAAGGTCTCGATCTCCTCGTCGGAAGCCTCGCGCCCCTCCTCCTTGTCCTCCCGCTGCTCCTCGCGCTCGATCAGGATCCGCGACAAGGCCACGACCGGCGCCGCCAGCACGTGGACCAGCGGCACGGTGGGCAGGAACGCCTTCAGCACCGCGTTTTTCGCGAACACGTTGACCAGGCGCGGCAGGAGACCGAACAGGAACGAGTAAACGCCCGTCAGGATCAGGAACAGCCACAGCGGCCACAGCCGCAGCCTGGGGAAGACGGCGAAGACGGACACGGCAAACCCGAGCAGCAGGACGTTGCGCAGATACTCCACGGCGACCTGCGTTTCGTCGAGCTTGTCCAGGATGCCGGACCGGTAGGCCTTGTCCCTGTCCTCGAGAAAGCGGCTCAGGGAGATCTTGGAGAAGGACCCCAGGGAGGTGTGGAAGAGCGAGAGAGTGAAGGCGGCCAGGAACGTCAGAACGAGCCCGGTCCACGTGACGTACGCGCCGATCATGACAGGTACAGCCCGTGCGTGACCCGCTCCTGGTCCTCGATGCCGGATCCGTGGTCGAAGCCGAGCAGATGGAGATAGCCGTGGATCGCGAGCAGTTTGAGCTCCCGCTCCAGGCTGTGGCCTTTCTCGCGGCTCTGCCGCCAGGCCACGGGCACCGAGATGACGACGTCGCCGAGATAGAACTTGCCGTCCGGACCCTCGCCGCCGACCGGGAAGCTCAGGACGTCGGTCGGCCTGTCCTTCTTCATGAACCTCCGGTTGAGGGTCCGCATGGCCTGCGTCCCGACGAAGGCCAGCGTCACCTCGGGGTCTCGGAGCCGGTAGTGGGCGGCCAGGGCCTTGAAAAGGCTCCGGAATGCCCCGGACCGCACCGGGTGCTTACTCTGAGTGTTGATGATTTCGACCATTGTTCCCCGACTTGGCGTTGTTCGGCTTCTTGCTTTTCCTGACCTCGAATTCGAACCCGGGGTATTCGACCCGCGGGTGGTAGATGGCGAAAAGAATCGACAGGAAGGTCGACGCGACCGCGCGCAGCTCGCGCAGCGAGAAATCGCAGGCGTCGAGCTGGCCGTCCTGCAGGTAGGCGTTGAAGATGTCGGTGATGACCCGCTTGAGGTTGTCCTTAGTCGGCGCCCGCAGGCTGCGCGAGGCGGCTTCCACGGAATCGGCCAGCATGACCAGGGCGGTCTCCTTGGTCTGCGGCGGAGGCCCGGGATATCGGTAGTCCTCCTCGCCGATCTTCTGCTGGTCGGGGTCGTAGACCTGCTTGGCCTTGATGTAGAAATAGCGCACGAGGGAGCTCCCGTGGTGCTGCTCGATCATCTCCCGCAGCGGCCGGGGCAACTTCATCTTCCGGGCGATCTCCGAGCCCTCCTTGACGTGGTTGATAATGACCAGCGTGCTCATCGAGGGCTTGAGCCCCTTGTGCAGGTCGAAGTCCCGGTCCCGGTTTTCGATGAAATACTCGGGCATCCGGGTCTTGCCGATGTCGTGGTAGAGCCCCCCGGCCCGAGCCAGCTGGGCGTCCAGGCCGAGCTCTTCGGCGGCCTTTTCGGCCAGCGTGGCGACCACGAGCGAGTGGTGGTAGGTGCCCGGGGCCTCCAGGGCCATCTGCTTGAAGATGGGCAGGTCCGAGTTCATGAGCTCGAGAAGCTTCGTGGAGGTGATGAAGCCGAAGGCGCTCTCCACGGCCGGCAGGAGCAGGAACGCGATCGAGGCGCTGGTGACCCCGCCCAGGATGCCCATGAGGACCTCCGCGGCGAAGAACCCCAGGCCGCCCTGCCTTTCGATCAGCTGGAAGATGAGGAGCACGCCGAAGTTGACCGGCGGGATGACCAGCAAACCGGTCCGCAGAGCCGCCACCCGCTGGCTGGACTTGAACAGGCGGATGCCGTAGATCGCGGCCAGGCCCCCGAGGACGGTGAAGATCATGAGATAGAAATTCGCCCCCAGGAGGTAGCCCACGGTGATGCAGTTGAGGATGACGAAGGCCAGGGCCACTTGGTCGGAGGACAGGAAGGCGAACAGCAGCGCCCCCACCTGGAAGGGAAAGGCGTAGTAGTAGGTTTCGACTCGGGCGAAGGGGCCGGCGGCCGTCGCCGCGGAGACGGCCGTGGCCAGAGCGAGCGAAATCTTGTAGAGGGCCAGGCTGCCCAGCTCGAACAGGGCGGCCATCCGGAAGCTCGTCTCAGCCCGGTCGCTCTTCTGGATGGAGTTGAGGTACAGCCAGAGGGCGAAGAAGAGCATGAGGTAGAGGAGGAAGCTGGCCGCGAATTCGGGAAGCCAGCTGGCCCGCCGCTGGAGCCTCTGGTTGAAGAGGTCCAGGACGCGGATCGTCTCCAGGGTCGCCTCGTCCCCCTTGCGGATGATGATGCGGCCCTTCTTGATGGTGTAGGTTACGACGGGAACCCCGGCCCGGGCCAGGGTCTTGCGGTTCTCCGTTTCGATCTTGTTGTAGGTGACGTTGGGCGTCAGGAATATGCGGGCCATGTTCTTGAGCAGGGTCCGGCTTCTCGCCGGAAGCTCGAGCTTCTCGACCTCCGTATCGAAGAGCTCTTCGCTCTGCTTGAGGTCCAGAATCTGCCCGACCTGGACGGTCCGCTCCCCCCGCTGCTGGTCGAGGAGGGACAGGCCGCGTTCCGGCTCTTCGTGGGTGAACAGGTTCTTGGAGAGGATGATGCCCCGGCCGTAGAGCTTCTCGGCCAGGCTGACCAGGATCTCCTCGAGCTCGGCGGGGAACTTCAGCCGGATCAGGGCCACCGTGTCGGCCTGGTCGAGATCGACGCCGAGGGCGTCCAGGAAGGCGGCCCGCAGTTCCGGGGCCGTCTGGGTCGTCGGGTTTTTCTCGTTCCATTCGCGGCCCGTCTGGAAAAGCCGCCGGATCTTGTCCTCGGCGTTGGCGAAGACGTTCGGGTCGTAGGTGTAGACGGGGATGACGGCGTTCTCAGCATCCGCCCTCTTCTGGGCGGTCGCTTCGGCGTCCTCGACGATCAGGTCGTGGGGCGCGACGATGTCGGCCGGGGCGATCTCACCGGCCTTGAGTACGGGCAGGGTCTTGGAGGGACGATAGGACAGGAAAAGGGCCACGAGAACGACCGTGACCACGAGCAGGAATCGGGGACTCTTGAGGATCTTGATAAAAGGCGGGCGCTCCTTTTCCTCCTCGGAGGGCTCCGGCGCTGGACGTCGCGGCTGGATCTCACCGGCCTTGAAGAGTTTGACCTTGTTGAGAGAGAGCAGACTCATGCCTCAGTCCGTCCTGGTCTCCGCCTTCTGGTAGGCCTTGATGATCTTCTGGACCAGGGGATGGCGGACGACGTCGCGGTCGTTGAAATAGCAGAACCCGATCTCCTTGAGGGGGGAGAGGATCTTGACGGCCTGGAGGACGCCAGATTTTCTGGGCTGGGGCAGGTCGATCTGGGTGATATCGGCCGTGATCACCAGCTTGGAATCGAACCCGGTCCGGGTCAGGATCATCTTCATCTGCTCGCGGGTCGTGTTCTGGGCCTCGTCGAGGATGATGAAGGCCCCGTTGAGGGTCCGGCCGCGCATGAAGGCCAGCGGGGCGATCTCGATGACGCCGCGCTCGATGAGGCGCGTGGCCTGGTCGTACTGGGTGAGGTCGAACAGGGCGTCATAGAGGGGCCGGAGGTAGGGATTGACCTTCTGGGCGATGTCGCCGGGCAGGAAGCCGAGCTTCTCGCCGGCCTCGACGGCGGGCCGGGTCAGGATGATCCGCGCGACGGCCTTGGTCTGCAGGAACGACAGGGCCATAGCCATGGCCAGGTAGGTCTTCCCGGTCCCGGCCGGCCCGATCCCGAAGACGAGATCGCGGGACTTGATGGCGTTGAGGTAGGCCTGCTGGTTGAGGCTCTTGGGCGTGACAGACTTCCGCGAGAGGTTGAGCGGCTCGGAAGGGGAATAGGCCTCCATCGCTCCGGGGGCGCCCTCCTCCATGAGGTCGAGGGCGATGAGGAAGTCCTCTTCCTTCAGCGTGTAGCCCCGGGCCTCGAGGTCGAGGAGCTTCTCGAAGTAGTGCCGGGCGAACTCGACCCGCTTCTGGTCGCCGTCGATCGTGAGCTGGTCGCCGCGAAGCGAGAGCACCACGCCGAGGCGGGACTCGAGTTTCTTGAGCGTCCGGTCCATGACGCCGGGAAAGACATGTCCGGACCGTCCGGGCTGCGTGACTTTTTCCATTATGGCTTAGGGCTCAGAGGAGGGATCGTCGGTTTGTGTCATTATACAGATTGATTAATCAACATTATACACGCACCCCGGGCGGCCTTGTCAAGCGGCTGCGGCGGGACAGGGGAATGGGGAAGAAAATGGGAAGAAAATGGGGACACGATACTAATTCCGTTGAATTAGTATCGTGTCCCCATTTCCGACAGGGTAGCCGGACGCCGGGAAAATAGTATTGTGTCCCCAATTTCTGGGCGGGTTGAAAAAAGACGCCGCCTGATATATAAATTGTTCTCGCCTCGGGGGGCGGGCCGGGCCGCCGTATGGGGCGGAGGAGTCATCATGGACAAAGAATTCACGAGCGTCACGATTCCCACCTCGCTTCACAAGAAGATCGAGGAACGCATCAAGGGGACGGAGTACGGCTCCGTTTCGAGCTACGTCGCGAAGGTCCTGCGGGAGAGCCTGGCCAAAGAGGAACCGGCCGCCGAGGCCTTCACCAAGGACGAGGAAGAGAAGGTCAAGGAGCGCCTCAAGGCCCTCGGCTATATCGACTGACCCGTCCGGACCCACCGATCCGTTCACCGCTCCGGCGCTCGCCGAAGGAGGAAACCATGATCCAGCCGCACGGCGGCAAGCTCGTCGAGAGGATACTGAGAGGGAAAGAGGCCGAGGACGTCCTGTCCGGGGCCGCGGGCCTGACGGCCCTCGTCCTGGATTCCGAGCTCGTCTCCGACGTCGAGAACATCGCGACCGGCGTCTACAGCCCCCTCGAGGGCTTCCTGGGGCAGGCCGATTTCCGGAACGTCCTCAACGGCATGCGCCTGGCCGACGACCTGCCCTGGACCGTGCCCATCGTTTTCGATGTCGACCGGAAGACGGCGGATTCCCTGAAGCCCGGGCAGGAGGTCCTGCTCACGGCCGAGGACCGGAGGCCGATTGCAGTTTTCAGGCTCGAGGAAACGTATGGGTTCGACAAGGTCGAGACCGTGGAGAAGGTTTTCGGCACGAGCGATCCGGCCCATCCGGGCGTTGCCAAGGTCATGGCCATGAAGGAGGTCCTCCTGGCCGGGCCGCTGGACCTCGTCCAGGCGAGTCCGACCCCGTTCGACCGCTGGAAGCTCACCCCCAGGGAGACCCGGGTCCTGTTCAAGGAGAAAGGCTGGCGGACGGTCGTCGGGTTCCAAACCCGGAACACGCCCCACATCGGCCACGAGTACGTCCAGAAGGCGGCCCTGACCTTCACCGACGGCATCTTCATCAACCCGGTCATCGGCCGCAAGAAGAAGGGGGACTTCAAGGACGAGGTCATCCTTGCCTCCTACGAGGAGCTCATCCGGCATTACTACCTCAAGGAGCGGGCGGTCATGGCCATCCTCCAGATGGAGATGCGCTACGCCGGGCCGCGGGAGGCCATCCATCACGCGGTCATCCGCAAGAATTTCGGCTGCACCCACATCATCATCGGCCGCGACCACGCCGGGGTGGGCGGTTTCTACCAGCCCTACGCCGCCCAGGACATTTTCGAGGACTTCCCCGACCTGGGCATCATGCCGCTGTTCTTCCGGTCATTCTACTACTGCCGGAAGTGCGGCTCTGTCGTGAACGAGAAAATCTGCCCCCATCCGCCCGAGGAGCAGGTCCAATTCAGCGGGACGAAAATCCGCGACATGCTGGTCAAGGGCGAAGTGCCGCCCGCCGAGCTGATGCGGCCGGAGGTGGCCAAGGTCATTATGGAGTTCAAGGATCCCTTCAATGAATAAGCGGAAGGTCCTGGTCGTCGGTCTCGACTGCGCGCCGGGCTCGATCGTCTTTGACCGACGGGAGGAGCTGCCGGTTCTGCGGCGGCTCATCGACGGGGGCCTTCACGGCACGCTGAGGAGCTCGGACCCGCCCATCACCATCCCGGCCTGGATGGTCATGGCCACGGGGCTCGACCCGGGGCGGCTGGGGCTCTACGGCTTCCGGCATCGCAAGGGATATTCCTACGACCAGATGTGGATCGCCAACTCCCGCGCCGTCCACGCCAGGAAACTCTGGGACTACGTCGGGGATGGGGGAGGGCGGAGCTGCCTCGTCAGCGTGCCGCCGAGCTACCCGGTCTATCCGGTGGCCGGGAACATGATCTCCTGTTTCATCACCCCGCCCGGGCCGGACAAGGAGTACACCTATCCGCCCGGACTCAAGGCCGAGATCGAGGAGCGCTTCGGGCCCTACGTCTTCGACGTCGTCTTCCGGACCGAGGACCGCGACCAGATCCTCAGGGAAATCTACGCCATGACGGAGAAGCGATTCCAGGTCATGGACTGGCTGGTCAGGGAAAAGCCCTGGGACCTGTTCTTTTTCGTCGAGATCGGGGTCGACCGGGTCCAGCACGCCTTCTGGAAATACATGGACCCGGCCCATCACCTTTACGAGCCCGGGAACAAGTATCGGAACGCGATCCTGGACTACTACAAGTTCCTGGACGGCAAGGTCGGGGAGCTGCTGGAGCGGGCCGGGGAGGACACGGTGGTCCTGGTCGTCTCCGATCACGGCGCCAAGCGGATGAAAGGCGCCTTCTGCATCAACGAGTGGCTCATCGAGCAGGGCGACCTAGTGGTCAAGGCCAGGCCGGAGAAGCCGGTGAGCTTCGACGACCTCGAGGTCGACTGGCCGCGGACCAGGGCCTGGGCCTGGGGCGGCTATTACGCCCGGGTGTTTCTGAACGTCGAAGGCCGGGAGCCGAGGGGCATCATCCCCCCCGAGGACTACGAAAAAGAGCGGGACGCCCTGACGGAGAAGATCCTGGCCCTGCGCGGGCCGGACGGCGAAGCCTGGGACACCAGGGTCATCAAGCCCCAGGAGTTCTACGACGACCTCGAAGGCGAATACCCGGACCTGATGGTTTATCTCGACGACCTGTACTGGCGGTCCGCCGGCACTCTCGGTCACGGGACGAAATTCCTGGCCGAGAACGACACCGGGCCGGACGACGCCGTGCACGCCCAGGAGGGCGTCTACATCCTTTACGACCCGAAACGGAAGGAGTCGCGGAGACTGGATGCCGGGATCCTGGACATCGCCCCCACGGTCCTGGACATCATGGGAATCCCCGTTCCGCCGGACATGAAGGGCAAGATCATCGGAGGAGTTTGAGCTTATGTGCGAAGACCATGAAGGATTCACCCTGTGGTTCACGGGTTTGCCGTGCTCCGGGAAGTCGGCCGTGGCCGACCGGGTGGCCGCGGCTTTGAAGGAGAAGGGCCATCGAGTCGAGCGCCTGGACGGCGATATCGTCCGGAAGGATCTGACGCGGGACCTCGGGTTCTCCAAAAATGACCGCGACGAGAACATCCGGCGGGTCACGTTCGTGGCCAAGCTGCTGTCCCGCAACGGGGTGGCCGTCCTGACCTCTTTCATCTCGCCGTACCGGGAGATGCGCGACCGGGCCCGGACCGAGACGACGAACTTCGTCGAGGTCTATTCCAAATGCCCGGTCGAGGTCTGCAAGGAGCGCGACGTCAAGGGCATGTACGAGAAGGCCATCCGCGGAGAGATCAAGGAGTTCACGGGGGTTTCGGACCCCTATGAGGAGCCTCTCAAACCGGAGCTGGTCCTGGAGACCGACAAGGAGTCGCTCGAGGACAGCGCGGCCAGGGTCCTGGCCAAGCTCGGCGAGCTCGGTTACCTTTAGCCGCCCGTCATTGCGGGGAGGCCCTTTTTGAGGGCCGCCGTGGAAACTGACGCGGATGTCACTCGCTCGATGTCATTGCGAGGAGGCCCTTTTTGAGGGCCGACATGGCAACCTCATCTTCTCTCTTCTCTGTGCGAGCCTCTTGGCAACTCCATCTTTTAAGCGCCTCTGGAGGGCAGATGTAGAAGGCGAGATTGCCGCGCCCGGGCAAAAACCAGCATTTTGTAGACCCGGTACCAATCTGCTGGTCCGCGGCGACATGTGATCCAGCCCAGCTCTTGACCCGGAGCGGGAATTCGGTATAATCGGCTGCAATCACTGACAATCAGAGCACAAGGCGATGGCTTCGTTTCTCGTAACCGGCGGTGCGGGCTTCATAGGCTCCCACCTCGTCGAGGCTCTCGCGGCCAGGGGCGACCGGGTCCGCATCCTCGACAACCTTCTGACCGGCAAGGCGGAGAACATCGAGCCTTTCGTCGACCGCGTCGAGTTTCACGAGGGCGACATCCGGGACCTCGAGACCTGCCGTCGGGCCGTCGCCGGCATGGAACACATTCTGCATCAGGCGGCGTTGCCCTCGGTGCCGCGGTCCGTCGAGGACCCCCTCCTGACCACGGCGATCAACGTGACCGGCACCCTGAACATGCTCGTGGCGGCCCGGGACGCCGGGGTCCGGAGCTTCGTCATGGCCTCCTCCTCGTCGGTCTACGGCGACGACCCCGGGCTGCCCAAGGTCGAGGGCCGGGAAGGGAAGCCGCTCTCGCCCTACGCCGTGAGCAAGCTCGTCAACGAAAAGCACGGCCAGGTGTTCCACGATCTCTACGGCCTGAAAACGGTCGCCCTGCGCTATTTCAACGTTTTCGGCCCCCGTCAGGACCCGTTCTCGCAGTACGCGGCCGTCATCCCGCTGTTCATCACCAAGGTCCTGAAGCGCGAGCGCCCGGTGATCTACGGCGACGGCGAACAGTCGCGCGATTTCACGTTTGTGGCCAACATCGTCGCGGCCAACATCGCGGCCGCCGAGTCCGGCGCGGCGGGCGGCGAAATGTTCAATATCGCCCGCGGCGACAGGATCACGGTCAACGCCCTCCTGGCCGCGGTGAACGACATTCTCGGCGAATCCATCGAACCCGTCCACGAGCCCCCCAGGCCGGGGGATATCCTGCATTCCTTCGCCGACGTCGAAAAGGCGCGGCGCGGGCTGGGCTACGAGGCCGCGACGCCCTTCATGGACGGGCTCCGGGCCACGGTCCGATGGTACCGGGAGAAAGGTTAGGACGGTGAACGCGGAAGCCCTGAAACTCAAGAGGAAAATCGAGGACGGGACGGTCCGGGTCGGAGTCATCGGGCTCGGTTACGTCGGCCTGCCCCTGGTCAAGACGTTTCTCGGCCGGGGCCTGCGGGTCACAGGGTTCGATATCGACGGCAAGAAGGTCGGCCTGCTCAACCGCGGCCGGAGCTACATCCGTCATATCTCGGCGGGGGAGCTCAAGAGCTATCTGGCCAAGGACATGTTCAGGGCCTCGGACGATTTCGGCGGGCTCGGGGACGTGGACGTGATCATCATCTGCGTGCCCACCCCGCTCGACGGGCACGGAAATCCCGACCTTTCTTTCGTCCTCAACACGACGATCACCGTGGCCGAGAACCTCAGGCGCGGGCACCTGGTCATCCTCGAGAGCACGACCTACCCCGGGACGACGAGCGAAGCCATGCGCCCCATCCTCGAAACTGGCGGGCTCAAGGCGGGCCGGGACTTCTTCCTGGCCTTTTCCCCGGAGAGGGAAGACCCGGGAAACCGGAACTTCACCACGGCCACGACTCCCAAGGTGGTCGGCGGCCTGACCCCCGACTGCCTCCGGCTGGCCAGGGCCCTCTATGACAGGATCGTCGTTCGGACTATCGCCGTGTCTTCGACCGGGGCGGCCGAGGCCACCAAGCTCCTGGAGAACATCTTCCGCTCCGTCAACATCGCCCTTGTCAACGAGCTGAAGATGATCTTCGACCGGATGGGGATCGATATCTGGGAGGTCATTCGGGCCGCCTCGTCGAAGCCTTTCGGCTTCATGCCCTTTTACCCGGGCCCGGGCCTGGGCGGCCACTGCATCCCGATCGACCCCTTCTACCTGACCTGGAAGGCCAGGGAGGTCGACTACCAGACCAGGTTCATCGAGCTGGCCGGTGAGATCAACCGCTATATGCCCTATTACGTGGTCGACAAGACCGTCTCCGCCCTGAACGGCCGGGGCCGGTCGGTCAAGGGCGCCCGGGTCCTGGTCCTCGGGGTGGCCTACAAAAAGGACATCGACGACCCCAGGGAATCGCCCGCCCTGAAGATCATCAGCCTCCTCCGGGGCAGGGGCGCCAGGGTGTCCTACAACGACCCGTACATCCCGCGTTCGGCCGGCCACAGGGAGTATCCCGGGATGGACATGAGGTCGGTCCCGCTTACGGCGGCCCGGCTCAAAGGCGCGGATGCCGTGATCATCGCCACGGACCATTCGGATTACGATTACGCGCGGATCACGAAAAACGCCCGGTTGGTCATCGACACCCGCAACGCGATCAAGCCGCGCCGCCGCAACGTGGTCAAGGCCTGATCGGCGCCGCCGCGTGAGCCGGACCAGCAAGACCGGTACCGGGTCTACAAAATGCTGGTTTTTGCCCGCACGTAAAGGTTCCCTGGAAGAGGGGACTGCCGATAGTCCCTCTCGCATCAGATCAACGAGAATACTTTTCCACAGAAAGGCTAGCAGATCCGGGGCAGGAGCTCGGATGTCAGGGGCTCGAGGAGCCTGAGGCCGCCCGACGAGGTTTGGAGAAGGAGCTCGCCCGGCCGGCCCACTCCATCCTGGATCTCCCCGATGACGGCCGCCTTCCGCCCCAGGGGGTGGCGGCGGATGGCCTGCAGGAACGCGGCGGCCTTCCGGTCGGGAGCGACGATGACGGCCTTGCCCTCGCAGGCCATGAACAGGGGATCGATGCCCAGGATCTCGCTCGCGCCCCGCACCGCGTTCGAAAGGGGGATCTCGCTTTCGCGGATGAGCACGGGCCAAGCCAGTTCCTCGGCCAGCTCGGAGAGGACCGTGGCCAGTCCGCCGCGGGTGACGTCGCGCATCCAGAGCGCGCCTCTTTTCCAGAGCGGGAGGAGGAAGAGCAGGGGGGCGCAGTCGCTCCGCGCCCGCGAGCTCAGCCCGAAGTCGCCCCGGGCCAGCATGACGGCCAGGCTGTGGTCGCCCAGCGTCCCGGTCAGGATGACCTTGTCTCCCGGCCGGATCTTCCCCGCGGCCGGCCGGCCGACCGCCTTCCCGACCCCTGCCGTGTTCACGTAGACCTTGTCGCCCTGCCCCTGCCTGACGACCTTCGTGTCTCCCGTGACGATGCTGACCCCGGCCTTTTTCGCGGCCCTGCGGATGGAGCCGAAGACTTTCTCCAGCGTTTCCCACTCCAGGCCTTCCTCGAGGATCAAGGCGAGCGACAGGTACATGGGTTTGGCCCCCGATACCACCAGGTCGTTGACCGTGCCGTTGACGGCCAGCGTTCCGATGTCGCCCCCCGGAAAAAAAAGCGGGTCCACCACATAGCTGTCCGTGGTGAAGGCCAAGCCTCCGGGCAGGAGTCCGGCGTCGGCCAGGGGACCGAGGATCGGGTTCCCGAACGAGGGCAGGATGCTGTCGCGGATGAAGTCCCGCATCAGTCGTCCGCCGCTGCCGAGCTCGAGGCTGATTTTTTTCACCCGCGCCTCCTCGCCCGGCGGTCGTACTTGTAATGGATAAGGCAGGACCCCTCGTAGGAGACCATGCACGGGCCGAGAGGGGTTTCGGGCGTGCAGCGCGTGCCGAAGAGGCGGCAGCCGTCCGGCCGGATGACCGCCCTGAGGACCTCGCCGCACCGGCAGCCCGGCAGATCCCGGCCCGAGTCCGCGATCCGGATCCCGAACCTGGCCCGGGCGTCGGAGCCGCGGAATTTCTTCCGGAGCGTCAGTCCGCTCGCGGGGATCCGGCCCAGGCCCCTCCAGACCGCGTCGCAAGGCTCGAGGACCTCGGCCATGACGGCCCGGGCCACCGGGTTTCCTTCGGGCCTGACCGCCCGGGCGTACTCGAGGGCCACGCCGGGTTTTCCGCTGCCGATCTGATCGAGGACCGACCGGATCGCGAGCAGGATGTCGCCCGGCTCGAAGCCGGCCACAGCGCCCGGGACGCCGTAACGCTCGGCGACGAACGCATAGGGCTCGACGCCGATGACCGCGCTGACATGGCCCGGATAGAGGAATCCCGAGATCGCCGTGCGGCCCGATTCCAGGAGCGCCTCGAGGGCCGGCGGGATGAGCCAGAGCGCGGGCAGCACGGAGAAGTTGCCCAGGCCCTCCTCGGCCGCGTGCCTGACGGTCAGGGCGATGGCCGGGATCGTCGTCTCGAATCCGGCCCCGTAGAATACGACCTGCCGGTCCGGCGCCCGGCGGGCCTCGTCCAGGGCCTCGCGCGGGGAGTACACGATCCTCAGCTTCGCCTCGCGGGCCGGGACGGCCGTCTGGAGGGAGCCCCGGCGGGTCGGGACCCGGGTCATGTCGCCGAAAGCGGCCAGGGTCAATCCCTCCCGACCGGTCAGCAGGTCGATGGCCGCTTCGTGGACCCCGTTGGGGGTGATGCAGACCGGGCAGCCGGGGCCCGAGATCATCTCGACGCCCGCCTCGGCCAGCAGGGGCGTCAGCCCGTTGCGGAACAGGGCCATGGTGTGGGTGCCGCAGACCTCCATGATGCGGACGGGGGAGGGGAGGGCGGCGGTTTTTTCCGAGATTTCGGTCAGGATGCCCCGGACGGCTTTGGCGTTCCTGAGTTCCTTCATTCCGCTTCGGCCATCTCGCGGAAAAGGTCGAGCGTGATCTGGGCTTCCTTTTCGTCCAGGACCGAGATCGCGAAGCCGGCGTGGAGAATCACCCAGTCGCCGACTCCGGCCTCAGGGACCAGGGTGAAATCGGCCTTGACCTCGCTGTCGAGATAGGAAACGACTCCCAGGCCGCTTGCTTCACGCTTGATAATTTTCGCGGGAATAGCCAGACACATGTTCGATCACTTCCGATTATCTAATTTACCAGATGTGGCCGCCCGGGTCCATAGCGCATGTCGCCGGTCCGGCCGCGCGCGTTGGTTTCAGCCCCGCCTCATGCTATAATCGGCAATTATGTGGAAGGGTCTGGACGGCTTCATCGAACCCGGGAGCGAGGAGGAAACCCTCGTCCGGACGATCGACATGGGCCGCCTTCCGGGCCACGTGGCGGTCATCATGGACGGCAACGGCCGCTGGGCTCGCCGGCACGGGCTGTCCAGGATCGAGGGCCATGCCGAGGGCTCCAAGTCCGTGCGGGAGATCATCGAGACGGCGTCCCGGCTCGAGATCCACTTCCTGACCCTCTATGCCTTTTCCAAGGAAAACTGGAAGAGGCCGCGGTCGGAGGTCAGCCGCCTGTGGCGTCTGCTCAGGGACTATTTGAAACGCGAGGACAAGATGCTCATGGAGCACGACCTCAGGCTCGTGGCGATCGGCCAGAGGGAGGGCGTCCCGGCCCCGGTGATCAGGGAGCTCGAGAGAGTGGAAGAGCTCACCCGGGGCAACCGGCGGACGACGATCGTCCTGGCCCTGAACTACAGCGGCCGGTCCGAGATCATCGACGCGGTTCTGAGCATTCTGAAGGACGGGCCGTCCGACCCCAGGGGGGTCGACGAGGAATTCTTTGCCGGCCGCCTCTACACGGCGGGCACCCCCGACCCGGACCTGCTGATCCGGACGAGCGGGGAGCTCAGGGTTTCGAACTTCCTTCTCTGGCAGATCGCCTACACGGAGATCTGGACGACGCCGGTCCTGTGGCCGGATTTCCGCAAAAAGCACTTCTTGCAGGCCGTGGCGGATTACCAAAAGCGGGACCGGCGGTTCGGGGACGTCCGGTCGGGACGGGACAAGGTGGCGGGACCGTGAATCTCGTCAAACGTACGTTGACCGCGGCCATCCTGATCGGGGTGAGCTTCCTCGTGATCCAGTACGCGCCCCGGCTCGTCCAGTTCGTTCTCATGCAGGCCTTCATCGTGGCGGCCCTGCTCGAGTTCTACAAGCTGGCCGAGCTCAAGGGCCTCCGGCCCCGGAAGAGTTTGGGCGTGGTCCTGGCCCTTGTGATCAGCTTTTCGTTCTTGTTCCCATCCATCCCGCTGGGAGCCTCCCTTTTCGCGGCGATCCTCGTTGCCGCCGTTTATTTCGTGGCCGCGGTCGACAGCGGAGAGAAGCTCGCGGTCTTCCCCTCCTCCATCGCCATAACCCTCCTGGGAACGGTCTATCTCGGCTTCACCCTCAATTATCTGTTCAAGATCCGCTTTGAGCAGGGCGCGTTCTATGTCTACTTCCTGGCGGGGATCGTCTTCCTCGGGGACACCGGGGCCATGTTCGCCGGCAAGGCGTTCGGGAAGCACAGGATGACCCCGGTCGCCAGCCCCAACAAAACCTGGGAGGGAAGCGCCGGGGGGATCCTGCTGGCGGTCGGCGGCGCGCTCCTGGCCCGCCACATCCTCCTGCCCGGAGTTCCGCTCTGGCGGGCCGTGCTCAGCGGCATCCTGGTCCACGCCGCGGCCCAGGTGAGCGATCCCCTGGAATCCCTCTTCAAGCGGGCGGTCGGGGTCAAGGATTCCTCCAACGCCCTGCCGGGCCACGGCGGGTTTCTCGACCGGGTCGACAGCCTGATCCTGGCCACGCCCTTCTTTTACTTCCTGGTCAGGTACTTCTGGAAATAAGCGTTTGATGTCCAAGGTCCGAGAGATCGCCATCCTGGGTTCCACGGGCTCCATCGGCGCCAACACCCTGGATGTCATCGACCGGTTGGGCCCGGGTTACCGGGTCACGGCCCTGGCCGCCGGTTCGAACCTGCGCGCCCTCGCGGCCCAGATAGCGAAATACCGCCCCCGTCTGGTCTCAGTGGAGAAGAAGGGCTCCGCGGACGCGCTGCGCCCTGCGGCCCGGAAGCATGGCGTGCGGCTGGCCTGGGGCCCCGAAGGCGCCGAAGAGGTCGCCGCCGGAGGGTCGGCGGACACCGTCGTCTCGGCCATCACGGGCATCGACGGTTTCCGGCCCACCCTGGCCGCTGTCCGGGCCGGCCGCCGCGTGGCCCTGGCCAACAAAGAATCCATGGTCGTCGGGGGGCCCTTCCTGCGCCGCGAGGCGGCCCGGTCGGGCTCGCGCATCATTCCCGTCGACAGCGAGCACAGCGGCGTCTTCCAGTGCTTGGCCAAGGAGCGCAAGAGCCGGGTCCGGCGGGTCATCCTGACGGCCTCGGGCGGGCCGTTTTTCCGCACCGCTCTCCGGGATATCGGCGCCAAGTCGCCCGCGGAGGTTGTGCGCCATCCGCGCTGGAAGATGGGGAGGAAGGTCTCGGTGGACTCGGCCACGCTCATGAACAAGGGCCTGGAGCTCATCGAAGCCCGCTGGCTGTTCGACCTCGAGCCCGACCGCCTGGCCGTCCTCATCCATCCCCAGGCCACCGTCCACTCGCTGGTCGAGATGGCCGACGGGTCTGTGCTGGCCCAGCTCAGCGTCACGGACATGCGGATTCCCATCCAGTACGCCCTGACCTGGCCCGACCGGAGGGAATCGGATCTTCCGGCCCTGGACCTCGGGGCGGTGCGCAGCCTCCAGTTTTTCGAGGTCGAAGGCCGCCGTTACCCCCTCTTCGGCCTAGCCCTCGAGGCCCTCAGACGGGGGCGCAGCCTGCCGGTGGCCCTGAACGCCGCCAACGAGACGGTTGTCGGGGCTTTTCTCGACGGCAGGATCGCATTCCTGGACATTCCCGGTATAATATTCAGAGTTATGGAGGCTCACCGCGAGAGCGCGGTGGAATCCATCGACGGGATCTTCGAAATCGACAGGGAGGCCCGGCGCGCCGCCGGACGCCTCCTGAGACAAAGGTAGGATCATGGTCACAATTCTCGGCACGCTGCTGGCGTTCATCATCGTTTTCGGCATTCTCGTGTTCGTCCACGAATTCGGTCACTTCTTCATGGCCAAACTCGTCGGCATCCGTGTCGAGGTGTTTTCCTTCGGCTACGGGAAGAGGCTGGTCGGCATCAAGAAGGGCGATACGGACTACCGGATCAGCCTGATTCCCATGGGGGGTTATGTCAAGCTCCTGGGCGAAGGCATGTTCGAGCCAGGCCGGGAGCTGGCCCCGGACGACATGATGTCCAAGAGCCGCGGCGCGCGGCTGGCGGTGATGGCCATGGGCTCCGTCATGAACCTGGCCCTGGCGGTTTTTCTGGTGGCTCTGCTCAACGGGATCGGGGTGCCGGAGCCGGTCTATCTCGACCAGAAGCCCGTCATCGGCTGGATCGACAAGGACTCGCCCGCGGCCAAGGCCGACCTCCAGGTAGGGGACGAGATTCTCTCGATCAACAACCAACGGGTCAAGACCTGGAGCGACGTGGACATCGCCATCGGGTCGCGGCCGGACAAACTGATCCATATCGAGATCCTGCGGGACGGCCGGACCATCCCGGTCGACCTCACCACGGAGTCCGTCACCCAGTATTTCATGGGCTATGCCGGCTTCCACGCCCGGATCCTGACCGAGATCCAGATGGTAACGGCCGGCTCCCCGGCCGAACAGGCCGGACTCGAGCCGAAGGACGTGATCCTCGACGTCGACGGCCAGCCCGTCTACTATTACCAGTTTGTCGCGATCATCGAGAGGAACGCCGGCCGGACCCTGGACCTCATAGTGGAGCGGGCCGGGAAACGCCTGAACCTGGAGGTGACGCCCCGGCGGGAAGGCGGCGTGGGCAAGATCGGGATCGCCCAGACGCCCCAGTCCGTCACCAAGACCTACGGGTTCTTTTCGGCCATCGACGCCAGCATCAGAGAAAACCTGAAAAACACCTCCCTGATCCTTCGTTACATCAGGGACCTCTTTACGGGCCGGGCCTCGACCAAGCAGCTCGGCGGGCCCCTCGAGATCGCCAACTTCTCCTATGCCGCCCTGCGGATGGGGTGGATCGCCATGATGAGTTGGATCGCCGTCATCAGCCTTCAGCTCGGCATCCTCAACCTGGTCCCCATCCCGGTCTTCGACGGCGGCCAGATCTTCGTCCTGCTCATCGAAACGGTCATCCGGCGCGACCTGAGCCCGAAGGCCAGGACGATCTGGCTACAGATCGGGTTCGTCATCTTCGTCCTGCTGATCGCCTTCGTCATCCTCAACGACATCGTAAAGCGACTGCCCCACGGCTGGGGCAGTCTGATGCCGTTCTAAGGGGGCCGGGGGAGAAGGAATGGCCGATTTTCCGCGACGGGCCACCCGCCGGATCGTGATCGGCGGAGTCGCGGTCGGCGGCGGGGCGCCCGTCGTCGTCCAGTCCATGACCAAGACGGACACGAGAAACGTCCGGGCCACGACGGCCCAGGTTCGCAGGCTCGAGAGGTCCGGCTGCGAGATCGTCCGGCTGGCCGTCCCGGACCGCCGGGCGGCGGCCGCCCTGGGCCTGATCAAGCGGCGGGTCCGGGTCCCGCTGGTCGCGGACGTCCACTTCGACCACCGCCTGGCCCTGGCGTCGCTCGACGCCGGCGCCGACGGCCTGCGCATCAACCCCGGGAACATCGGCTCGAGGGAGAAAGTCCGGGAAGTGGTCCGGGCCGCGGCGGGGAGGGCCGTCCCGATCCGGATCGGGGTCAACGCCGGCTCGCTCGAGAAGGACCTGCTGGCCCGCCACGGCGGAGCGACCCCCGAAGCCATGGCCGAGAGCGCCCTGAGGCACGTCCGAATCCTCGAGGACTGCGGCTTCGGCCTCATCAAGATCTCGCTCAAAGCCTCAGACGTGCCCAGGACCCTGGCCGCCTACAGGCTGCTGGCCGGCCGCGTCGACTACCCCTTTCATGCCGGGATCACGGAGGCGGGCCCGCTCCTCGCCGGGAGCATCAAGTCGGCCGCCGGCCTGGCCCTTCTGCTGGCCGAGGGGCTGGCGGACACGATCCGCGTTTCTCTCACGGCTCCGCCGGAGCGGGAGGTTTACGCCGCCTGGCGGATCCTGGAGAGCCTGGGGCTCCGGAGGCGCGGAGTCGAGCTCGTTTCGTGCCCGGCCTGCGGCCGGACGGAGGTCGACCTTCGGGCCGTCGCGAACCGCGTCGAGATGGCTGTCCGCGACATCCGGACCCCCATGACCGTGGCCGTCATGGGCTGCACGGTCAACGGGCCCGGAGAGGCCAAGGAGGCGGATATCGGCCTGGCCTGCGGCCGCGGCAACGGGGTCATATTCCTCAAGGGCCGGGTCCTCAGGAAAGTCCGCGGCGGGGACATGATCGACGACTTCGTCGAGGAGATCAGGAAGCTCGCCCGGACGTCTGCCGGGGCGGGGAAGGAGGAGGGATGATGCGCGCGACCCGATTGTCCTGGCTCCCGGCCGGCACGGCCGCCCGGTGGGACAGGCTTAAGGCGATCCTCCGGGAGATGGACAAGGTCCTCGTGGCGTTCTCGGGAGGAGTGGACAGCGCCCTGCTCCTGCGGGCCGCCAGGGACGTCCTGGGCCGCGGGGTCCTGGCTGTGACGGCCTCGACCGAAGTCCACACTGCCCGTGAGATACGCGAGGCCCGGGCGCTGGCCGGGGCCCTGGGCGTCCGTCATAGGGTGGTCCGGATGAGCGTTCTCGATTGCCCGGACTTCGTCGCCAATCCCCCCGACCGCTGCTACCACTGCAAGAGCCGGCTGTTCGGACGGTTTCGCGAGATCGCCGAGGCCGGCGGCATCCCCTTCGTCCTGGACGGGTCCAACGCCGACGACGCGTCCGATTTCCGGCCGGGGGTGCGGGCCCTGCGTGAGCTGGGAGTCCGGTCGCCCCTGCGCGAGGCCGGCCTGACCAAGGCCGAGGTCAGGCTTCTCTCGAGTCGCCTCGGGCTGCCCACTGCCGATAGGCCGTCCCTGGCCTGCCTGGCCTCGAGGTTTCCCTACGGGACCGAGATCGAGCCGCAAAACCTGCGCCGGGTCGCGGCCGCGGAGGACATCGTGCTGAAGCTCGGGGCGGGTCAGGCCAGGGTGAGGCACCACGGCGACCTGGCCCGGGTCGAGGTGGAACCCGGGATGTTCGCCCGCCTGACGAAGAAGGGTGTCAGGGAACGACTGGTCCGGGAATTGAAAAAGCTCGGCTACACGTACGTGACGCTGGACCTGGAAGGCTACCGGACCGGAAGCCTCAACGAGGCCCTGCCCAAAAAGCGTCCCTAAAAAAAACGGGGAAAAGACACCGCCGGCGGCGTCTTTCCCCCGTGACTCGCGCTTACCTGGAACCAGTTGGGACCGCGCGGGGTGCGCGGGCTCAGTCGGCTCGTTCCGTCTTCTTTTCCGTGATGATGCCGACGTCCTCAATCCCCGAGGCCCTGATGATGTCCAGAATCTGCTCCGCGAGAATGCCGAATTCGAGGTCCTGGTCCATCTTGAGGTAGAGCTTCTTTTCGGAAACGGTCAGGAAGGCCTCTTCCAGGGCATTCTGCAGGCCCTCGACGGGCACCTTGTCCTGGTTGACGTAGACCACGTAGCCGTTGGGGTCCCGGATCTCTTTCTTGATGGCCAGGACGACGTCGGGGTTCTCGGGCATGCTCGTCGTGAACGATGCCGCGGGTAGTTTCACGTCAACGCCCTTCTGGATGAGGGGCGTCACGACCATGAAGATGATCAGGAGGACGAGCAGAACGTCACAGAGGGGAACAACGTTCGGTTCGGAGCGGACGGTTTCCTTGCCGCCCGCTGATACTGAGAAACCCATTGCATGCCTCTCGTTCGTCCGGCGGCGGTGGCCCCGCCGCGCGGACCTGAATCACTTTGTTTCGGCGCTCCGGATGAAAAAGTCGACGACCTGAGAGGTGGTGTTGTCCATCTCCGCGTCATAGACTTCGATCTTGGTGTTCAGCGTGTTGAAGCACCAGAGTGCGATGACGGCGACGCCGATGCCGAAGGCGGTGGTCACCAGGGCTTCGGCGATGCCGCCGGCCACGGCGCCGATGCCGCCCGAGCCGGTCAGCTGCATGCCGCGGAACGCGTTGATGATGCCGGCGATCGTGCCGAACAGCCCGATGAAGGGCGCCGACGTGGCGATCGTCGCCAGGACGGACAGGCCTCTCTTGAGCTCCTGCCCGAAGATCGTCTGGGCTCTCTCACAACCCCGGGTGGCCGTTTCGACCTGCTGTTCCATGGACAGCCGGGCGTCCTTGCCTTCCATGAATTCCTGGATGCCGGCGGCCGTCACGCGGGCCAGATGGCTTCCCCGGTATTCTTTCTTGCTGGCCAGCGCCAGGGCGTCCCTGATGTTGCCGGCTTTGAGAAGTTCGGCCAGTTTGGGAGCGACCGCCTGGGACCTCTTGCGCGCGCGGACGAAGGTCAGCTGCCGCTCGATGAACATGTAGAGGGAGACGATCGAAAGACCGATGAGCACGATTGCGACTGTTTTGGCCACGGGCCCCATGGCCGCCCACATTTCCAGTAGACCGAATTGCATGGGTCATACCTCCTTTAGATATCGAAAGCCAATCACTAGCTTTACTTACGGCTTACTTGAGTTGGAACCGGACGGTGACGGTGAAGATGACCGGCCGGGGACGGCCGTTGATGATCATGGGCTCGTACACCCACTGCCGCACGGCGTCGATGGCCGCCTGGTCGAGCAGCGGGATCGACCGCAGCACCTTCACCTGCTGGACCCGGCCGTAGATGTCCGTCGTGGCCTCGATGATCACGACGCCTTCCACCCGGGCCTGGC
>Ga0210077_1000252_pt1 | contig 22814 bp, 18 predicted proteins | sample RushMan_CattailN_5_FD_185556 | JGI IMG/M metagenome (GOLD analysis project Ga0210077, IMG submission 185556) | Wetland microbial communities from San Francisco Bay, California, USA, that impact long-term carbon sequestration -... | ecosystem: Environmental > Aquatic > Marine > Wetlands ... | reverse complement strand
GCACCGGGGCGGCCCAGTCGACGTATTCGAGCCAGTGGCAGGTGGGCGTCACCGCCAGCAGGTGGCAGCTCGCCTCCGGGAACAGGTGGCTCGACATCTCCAGTCCCGCTGCCTGCGCCAGCGCCGCCGCGCGCATCCAGCCGGTCACGCCGCCGATGCGCTGCGCATCCGGCATGACGTAGTCGCAGGCGCCGGCAGCCAGCGCCTGCGCCATCTGCTCCGGCCCCATGAAGTTCTCGCCGATCTGGATCGGCGTCGCCACCTCGCGCGCGACGCGCGCGTTGCCGGCGAAATCGTCCGCCCGCACCGGCTCCTCGATCCAGTGCACCCCGCCCTCATCGTCGATCATGCGCCCGCGCCGCAGCGCCTCGTTGACTGTCAGACCCTGGTTGAAGTCCACCATCAGCGTGACGTTGGTGCCGAGCGCCTTCTTCACCGCGCGCAGCGCCTCGATGTCGTCGCGTGCCGCGGGGCGGCCGAGCCGCAGCTTGACCGCGCTGAAGCCCTCGCTCACCAGCTCGATCGCCTCTCGCACCAGGGCTTTGAGCGGCATGATGCCGAGCCCCTTGGAGTTATAGGCGCGCACCGGGCGCGGCGTCCCGCCGAGCAGCCGCACCAGCGGCTGGGCGAGCGCCTGGCCGAGCGCGTCCCAGGCCGCCATGTCGATGCCCGACATCGCGAACAGCACGACGTTGTGCACGCCGAGCAGCGTGTGGCGGGCGCGAAGCTTTCTCTCGATCTCGAACGGCGCCAGCGCGTCGCCCTTGATCATCTCCCCCATCGCCTCGACCAGCTTGGCCATCGGCGGCAGGTGGTGCGCGCCGATGCCGAACAGGTAGGAGCGACCGGTGGTCCCGGCGTCGGTGTGCAGGTCGACGAGCAGCAGCGGCGCGACCTTGATCGAACCGGTGGCGGTCGCGAGCGGGCGCTTCATCGGCGCGCCCACCGCGCGTACCCGAACGCCCTTGACCTTTAGGTGGTTCGCTTTCATTTGGGGCTATTTCCCCTTGAACTTCGGCATTCGCTTCTCCATGAACGCGCGCCGGCCTTCGACGTGGTCCTCGCTCTTCGCGCAACGCTCGATCAGCGCCTCGCCGCCGGAAAAGTCCCCGCCCGGCTCGATGAGGCTGTTGATGATGGACTTCGAGGCGGCCATCGACAGCGGCGCGTTGGACGCCAGGTCGGAGGCGAGCTTGCGCACGTAGGCCTCCAGCTCGTCGTCGGGCAGCACGCGGTTGACCAGCCCCATGGCGAACGCCTCGTCGGCCTTGTAGCGCCGCGCGCTGAGCATGATCTCGCGCGCCGCAGCGTGCCCGACGCTCGCCACCAGCCGGTTGGTGCCGTGCACCCCGTAGCCGATGCCGAGGCGCGCGGCGGGGATCGCGAAGCTCGCCGAGGCGCCCGCGTAGCGCAGGTCGCAGGCGAGCGCGATCTCCAGCCCGCCGCCGAGGCAGAAGCCGCGGATCATCGCCAGCACCGGTTTGGCGGAATTCTCGAGCGCGAGCTGGGCGAGGTCGATGCTGTTGTCGTGCTTGCCGGCGGCTTGCGCGTCCGCGCGCCGCTTCTCGAACTCCGAGATGTCGGCACCGGCGGCGAACGCGATGTCGCCCTCGCCCCGCAGGACCACGCAGCGCACCTCGGGATCGGCGTCGAATTGCGCCATCGCCGGCGGGATTGCCCGCCACATCTCGCCCGTGATCGCGTTGCGGCGCGCCGGGTTGTCGAAAATCATCCAGCCGATGTGGCCGTTGCGCTCGGCGCGCAGTCTCGCTTCGCTCATCGAATCTCCTCAGATCACCTTGTCGGCGCGCAGCTGCTCGATCTCGGCCTCGGCGTAGCCGAGCGAGCTCAGGATCTCGGCGTTGTGCTCGCCGGCCGGCCCCATCGTGCGCTGCATGCGCGCCGGCGTGCGCGAGAGCCGGATCGCGGGACCGACCAGGTTCAGCTCGCCGCCGCCGGGCTTGGGCACCGGCGCCGCCATGCCGAGATGGCGCACCTGCGGGTCGTCGAACACCTCGTTCATCTTGTAGATCGGACCGCAGGGCACGCCCGCCTTGTTGAGCAGCTCGATCAGCTCGCTCGAGCCGTGGCGCCGGGTCAGCCCGGCCAGCAGCTCGTTCAGCGCGGCGCGGTTCTTCGAGCGCAGCGCGCCGGTGGCGTACTCGGCCTGGGTGGCGAGCGACGGCTGGCCAAGCGCCTCGCACAGCCGCGTCCAGATGACATTGCCGGCCGCGGCGATGTTTACGTAGCCGTCGGAAGTGGGGAACACGCCGGTCGGGATCGACGTCGGGTGGTCGTTGCCGGCCTGGCCGGGCACGTGGGCCTCGACCAGCCAGCGCGCGGCCTGGAAGTCCATCATCGCCACCATCGCCGACAGCAGCGAGCTCTGCACCCATTGCCCCTTGCCCGTGCGGCTGCGCTCCTGCAGCGCGATCATGATGCCGAGCGCGGCATACAGCCCCGCGGTCAGGTCCGCTACCGGGATTCCCGCGCGCACCGGTCCTTGGCCGGGGAGACCGGTCACCCACATCAGCCCGCCCATGCCCTGCGCGATCTGGTCGAAGCCGGCGCGGTCGCGATAGGGGCCGTCCTGGCCGAATCCCGAGATGCTGGCGTAGATGAGTCCGGGATTCTCCTTGGCAAGCGTCTCGCAGTCGATGCCGAGGCGATGCTTCACGTCGGGCCGGTAGTTCTCGACCAGCACGTCGGCGGTCTTCACCAGGCGCTTGAGCACCTCGACCCCGCGCGGGTCCTTCAGATTCAGGGTGAGCGAGCGCTTGTTGCGGTGCAGGTTCTGGAAGTCCGATCCCTGACGCGGCCCGAAGCCGTCGTCGCCGTCGGTCGCGGGCGCCTCGACCTTGATCACGTCCGCGCCCCAGTCGGCGAACTGCTTGGCGCAGGTCGGGCCCGCGCGCACGCGCGTGAGGTCGATCACGCGCAGGTGGGAAAGCGCATCAGTCGCGTCCACGTCCGGTCTCCACTTGATGAAAGAAGTCCTCGACCAGCCGGTTGAACAGGGCCGGTTCCTCGAGATTGAGCATGTGCCCGGTCCTGGGCAGCATCGCGAGCCGCGCGCCCGGCACCGTGCGCTTGATCAGTAGCGACGGCTCGATCGTCGACGGATCCTCGTCGCCCGCGATCACCAGCAGCGGCGCGGTGATCGCCGCCATCTCGGCGGTCAGGTCGTACAGCGACGGCCGGCGCGACTGGTAGCCGAGCATCGTGTTGGCCGAGCCCTCGGCGGAGTGCTCGGACAGGTGGCGCAGGAACTCGGCGAAGCCGCGCGGGTCCTTCGCCTTCATGGTCACGCGGGTGGGGTTCTGGCCGTAGCCGGCGGCGAAGCGCGCCATGCCGTGCTCGAGGATCGACTTCGCGTGGGCGCGCGAATCGGCCTGGAAGCGCGCGTACTCGCTCTTGTGCGCGCCGCTGCCGACGCCTGCCGTCACCAGCGACAGGGCCCTCGCGCTGTGCACCATGCCGAAGTGGAGCGTGGCCATGGCGCCCATCGACAGTCCCACCACGTGCGCCCGCTCCAGGTCCAGCGCGTCGAGCACGCAGCGCACGTCGTCGCGCTCGCGCCGCTGTGAATAGCGATCCGGATCGGGCAACACGTCCGAGGGGGGGTAGCCGCGCGCGTTGTAGGTGATGCAGCGGTAGCGGCGCGAGAAGTGGCGCACCTGCGGCTCCCAGCTGCGGCAATCGCCGGCGAACTCGTGTACAAACAGGATCGGCGTACCGCTGCCGGTCTCCTCGTAGTACAGCTTCACGCCATCGTCGGTTGTCAGGGTCGGCATCGCGGATGTGCAAGACTAACCAAATTTGTCCGATCGAGGGAGGGCTGTTTTATGGATCTGAACCTGACGGGCCGGCGCGTGCTGGTCACCGGCGCTTCGAAGGGCATCGGCAAGGCCTGCGCCGATGCGCTCGCCGCGGAGGGCTGCGAGGTGCTGATCGCGGCGCGCAATCCGGCGCCGCGGCCGAACGCGAAGGCGATCGACCTCTCGCAACGAGGCGCCCCCGAGGCGCTCTCGGCCTGGGCCGGCGAGATCGACATCCTGATCAACAACGCCGGCGCGATTCCCGGCGGCGACCTGCTCAAGATCGACGAGGAGACCTGGCGGCGGGCCTGGGATCTGAAGGTCTTCGGCTACATCAACCTCAGCCGGCAGGTCTACGCGACGATGAAGCGGCGCGGGCGCGGCGTGATCCTCAACATCATCGGCAGCGCCGGCGAGAAGATGGACGCCGCCTACATCGCCGGCAGCACGGCCAACGCGGGGCTAATGGCGTTCACGCGCGCGCTCGGCGGGGCCTCGCACGCCGACGGCATCCGGGTGCTGGGAATCAACCCCGGACCGGTTTCGACCGACCGCCTGACCGGCCTTTACAAGCAGCGCGCCGAGACGCTGCTGGGGGACGCGGGACGCTACCACGAGCTATTCGCAAACATGTCCTTCGGACGCCCCGGGACGCCGGAGGAAATCGCTGCGGCCGCGCTGTTTCTCGTTTCCGACCGCTCGGCCTACACGTCGGGGTGCATACTGACGATCGACGGCGGATTGTCGAGCCGTTCCAACTAGCACTCTTGCGATGGAAAACCCATGAAGGCAGTGATCTGCAAGCAGTTTGGTCCGCCCGAGACGCTGGTCGTCGAGGAGGTCCCCTCTCCCCGGCCGGGGCCGGGCGAAGTCGTGGTCTCGGTGAAGGCGGCGAGCGTCAATTTCCCCGACGTGCTCATCATCCAGAACAAGTATCAGGTGAAGGCGACGCCGCCATTCACACCAGGCTCGGAGTTCGCCGGTGTGGTGAAGGAAGTCGGCGAAGGCGTCAAGCACGCCAGGCCCGGAGACCGAGTGCTCGGCGCCGGGTCCTCCGGCGGCTTCGCCACCGAGTGCCTGGTGCCGGCGGGCGCGCGGCTGGTGCCCATTCCCGGCGAGATGGACTTCCCGACCGCGGCCTCGTTCCTGCTCACCTACGGCACCTCGCACCACGCGCTGTGCAATCGCGCCGACGCGAAACCGGGCGAGGCGCTGCTGGTGCTCGGCGCGGCAGGCGGCGTGGGCCTCGCCGCGGTCGAGATCGGCAAGATCCTCGGCCTGCGCGTGATCGCGGCCGCTTCCAGCAAGGAAAAGCTCGCGGTCTGCCGCGAGCACGGCGCCGACGAAACGATCGACTATACCTCCGAGGATCTGCGCGCGCGCATCAAGGAAATCACCGGCGGCAAGGGCGTCGACCTGATCTACGACCCGGTGGGCGGCGCCTACACGGAGCCCGCGCTGCGCTCCTCGGCATGGCGCGCGCGCCTGCTGGTGATCGGCTTCGCGGCGGGCGAGATTCCGAAGCTGCCGCTCAACTTGGCGCTGCTGATGGAGCGCTCGATCGTGGGCGTTTACTGGGGCGAATGGACCAAGCGCGCGCCCGCCGAATTCGCCGCCGCGCTGAAGCAGCTTGGCGAGTGGTTCGGCGAAGGCAAGCTCCGCCCCCATATCTCGGCGACCTATCCGCTCGCGCAGGCGGCGCAGGCGCTCAAGGACATGGCCGAGCGTCGCGTAATGGGCAAGGTGGTGCTGCTGCCCGATGCCTGAAGCGCGAGTGCTGGTCCTCGGGGCCGGCGCGATCGGCGCGTTCTACGGCGGAGTGTTGGCGCACGCGGGCTGCGAGGTCGCGGTCGTCGCCCGCTCCGATTACGACGCCGTCGCGGCCGACGGCTATCGCATCGAGAGCACGCTCGGCGACCTTTCGTTTCGTCCCGAGCAGCTGCTTCACTCGGCGGGCGAATACCGCGGCGAGTCGGACTACGTGCTCGTCGCCCTCAAGCTCGCCCGCGGCGTCGACCGCGCTGCCCTCATCGGCCCGGCGCTCGCCCCCGGCAGCGCGATCGTGCTGGTGCAGAACGGCATCGGCATCGAAGACGAAGTGGCGCGGGCGTTTCCCCGCAACGAGCTGCTATCCGGGGTCGCCTACGCGGCGGTGAGCCGCGAAGCGCCGGGCCGCGTGCGCCACCACTCGAAATTCACCCGGTTGGTGCTGGGACGCTACCCGGGCGGCGCCTCCGCAAAAGCCGCGCGCTTCGCCGGGCTGCTGAAGGCGGGCGGCTCGAGCTGCGTCGTGACGGAGGACATCGTCGGCGCGCGCTGGGAGAAATGCGCCTGGAACGCCGTGTTCAATCCGATCTCCGCGATCGGGGGAGGGCTCGGCACGCTCGACATCCTCTCCGGCGAGGCGCAGGCCGCGTTCGCGAGGGACGCGATCGCCGAGGTGTGCGCGGTGGCGGCCGCGGACGGCCATGCGCTCGCACCCGACACGCCGGACAGGCAGATCGAGGGCACGCGGCGGATGCCGAACTTCGTTTCCAGCATGGGCCAGGACCGGCTCGCGGGCCGGCCTATGGAGACCGAGGCGCTCCTCGGCAACGCCGTTCGCATCGCGCGCCGCGTCGGCGTCGCCGTGCCGCGCCTCGAGACGCTCTATGCGCTCTTGCGCATGGTCGAGTCGAAAGCCGGCGCCGCGTGATCGAGACGCTGCAGGCCACCGCTCCGGCGTGGCAGCTCGCCCTGTGCGCACTGGTGGTCGTGGCCGCCTATACCCTGCGCGGCGCGACCGGCTTCGGCGCCGGGGTGGTCGCGATCCCGATGCTGGTGCTCGCGCTGCCGCTGCGCACGGTGATCCCCGTCATCACTACCCTCGGCATCGCCGCGTCCTTCGGCCAGACGGTGCGCGAGTTCCGCCACGTCGAATGGCGCGGGGTGCGCGGCCTGCTGCTGCCGACGATCGTCGGTTGGGCCGCGGGGCTGTGGCTGTTCAAGGCGCTGCATCCCGAGTTGCTGCGCAGCGCGCTGGCGCTGTTCATCATCGCCTACGCGCTGTGGACGCTCTCGCCGCGCAAGGCGGTGCTGCATGCGCCCCGGATCTGGCTCGCGCCGCTTGCGGGCGCCGGCGGCGGGCTGCTCAGCACGCTGTTCGGCGGCATGGCGGGACCCATATTCGTCATCTACCTGAACGCGCTGGACCTCGACAAAGCGCGCTTTCGCGCCACCATGTCCGCGATCCTGTTTCTGCTCGCGCTGCTGCGCGCCGGCGGCTACGGCGGCCTCGGCTTCTACGACGCCAGGGCGATTGCGCTGATCGCGCTGCTGCTCCCGGCGATGATCGTGGGCATGGTGCTGGGTGAGCGCGTGCATCACGGGTTGCCCGAGGTGATCTTCAAACGGGTGGTTGCCCTGCTGCTGGTGGCGAGCGGCATCGCGCTTCTGCTCAAGTGAGCGGGCGCGTCGCGTCGCCCGGGCCGAGCGGGCGCTGCATGATCACGCTGTCGAGCCAGCGGCCGAACTTGAAGCCGACCGAGCGCAGCGTGCCCGCGCGCAGGAATCCCTGCTGCGCGTGCAGCGCGATGGACGGCGCGTTGGCGCTGTCGCCGATCACCGCGATCAGCTGCCGGTAGCCGAGCGCGGCGCTGCGCGCCACGAGCGCGGCGAGAATCGCGCGCCCGGCGCCGCGCCGCGCGAGGTCGTGCCGGATGTAGACCGAGTCCTCCAGCGCATAGCGGTAGGCGGAGCGGGCCCGGTACGGCGCGCAGTAGCCGAAGCCGCCGACCTCGCCGTCGAGCTCGAGCGCGAGGTACGGCAGGCCGCGCGCGACAACCTCCTCGAAGCGGCGCCGCATCTCCTCCGGCGAAGGTGGGGTTTCCTCGAATGAGGCGACCCCGTGCAGCACGTGGTGCGCGTAGATCGCGTGAATCGCGACCAGGTCTGCCGCCGCCGCGGGTCTCGGCTGCAGGTCGTCGCCGGGCAAGGCTTCAGCTCTTGTAGTCCGGCGCTTCGCGGTCGAGGATGCGCTTGAGCGCCTCGAAGTGCGCGCCGGCGTAGCGAGGCGTGTCGGCGAGAATCGCGTCGCAGGTCGCACGCGCGACCTCGGGCGGGACCCGGCGCAGGCCGAGGCCGGTCGAGCGCGCCAGCACCTGCAGCCGCGCCGCGCGCTCGAGGTAGTACAGCAGATCGAAGGCCTCGGCCACCGACGGGCCGGCCACGATGACGCCGTGATTGGCGAGAAACATGACGCGCCTGGAACCCATGACGCGGGCCAATCTGTCGCCTTCCGCCTCGTCCGTGACCAGCCCGTTGTAGGTGTCGTCGTAGGCGATGTCGTCCAGAAAGCGCAGCGCGTTCTGCTCGACCATCTCGAGCCGCCCCGGCTCGGTGAGCGTGATGGCGGTGGCGTAGGGCATGTGAGTGTGAAGCACGCAAACCGCCTTCGGGTTGGCAAGATGGATGCGCGAATGGATGTAGAAAGCCGTGGTCTCGATTTCGCCTTCGCCGTCCAGAACGGCGCCCTTCGCGTCTACGGCCAGGAGGTTCGATGCGCTGACCTCGCTCCAGTGCAGGCCGTAGCGGTTGAGCAGGAAGCGCCTGCCGTCCGGCAGGATCAGGCTGAAGTGGTTGCACACGCCTTCGTGCAGGTCGAGGCGCACCGCGAGCCGGAAGGCCGCGGCGAGGTCGATGCGCGCCTGCCGCTCCGACGCCGGGACCTGGTTGAGTTCGCGTACGGTGCCCATTTTTTCCCTCCTCAGCGTCACCCGGGTCGATTATAGTTCTCGCGCCGACAACACCACCGGGGGCCGTAAAAATGCGCCGTTTCGTCCTTGCCGCCGCGCTCGCGCTGCTACTCGCGGGGTGCTCCAGGGTCGACGAGGAGCATTTCTCCAAGATCGAGGACGGCATGAGCGAAGCGCAGGTCTACGACATTCTGGGCAAACCTTCCGAGGCCTCGAGCGGCGACCTGCTCGGTGTCAGCGCTACCTCGGCGAAGTGGGTGTCAGGCAACGCGATCATCCGCATCCAGTTCATCGGCGGCAAGGTGCGCCTTAAGACCTTCGACCAGCCGGGCGGCAGGTGAACACGCTGCAATCGCTCCTGCGGGACTGGCGGCTCGGGCTCGCGCGCCGCGACAACCGGCGGGGGATCGAGCACTGGAAGCGCGGCGAGCTCGCCGCGGCGCAGGACTCGCTGCGCCGTGCGACGCGCCGGCATCCCGGCTACGCCTCCGCGCTCAGCAACCTCGGCATGGTGCTGATCGAGAGCCGCCGCCACGACGAGGGCATGGCGCTGCTCGAGCGCGCGGTCGAGGCGGAACCGCGCCACGCGGGGGCGCTCAACAACCTCGGTGTAGCCATGATCCTGGGCAACAACCCCGCTGCCGCCGTGAAGTACCTGCAGGCCGCGGTCGAGGCCGATCCGAAGCTTGCCGAGGCGCACGCCAACCTGCTGGGCCCGATGATGGAGATCTGCGCCTGGCCCGCGCTCGAGCGCAAGCTGAGCGAGCTCGTGGCGCTGGCGGAGAACAGCCCGCCCGAGGTCTGGGCGGAGCGCGTGCGGCCCTTCGACCTGATGGCGCTGCCGGTGCCGCGCGAGCTCCAGCGCGCCGCCGGGCGCTATCACGCCGCCAAGATCGCGCGCGAAGCCGGGACGACCGGCGCCACCGCGCCGCCGCCTGCGCCGCGCCTGCGCGTCGGCTACGTGTCCTCGGATTTCCGCAGCCACGCCACCACCCACCTGTGCATCGGCCTGTTCGGGCGCCACGACCGCTCGCGCTTCGAGGTCACGGCCTACTCCTTCGGCGCCGACGACGGCAGCGCCTATCGAAAGCGCATCGAGGCGGAATGCGAGCATTTCGTCGATATCTCCGACTTTTCGCTGCAAGAGACGCAGCGGCGCATCGCGGGCGACGGCATCCACGTGCTGGTCGATATGAAAGGCTACTGCGGCGGCGCCCGGCCGGAGATCTTCGCGCGACGTCCGGCGCCGATCCAGGTCAGCTACCTCGGCTACCCCAACTCGATGCACGCGCCCTTCATGGACTACCTGGTGGCCGACCGGGTGGTGCTCCCCGAGGCGGACACGCACTGGTACTCCGAGGCGGCCGCCTGGCTCCCGGGCGCCTATCAGATCAACGACCGCGAGCAGGCCATTGACGAGCGGGTGCCTTCGCGCAAGCAGCAGGGCCTGCCCGAGCGCGGCTTCGTGTTCTGCTGCTTCAACAACACCTACAAGATCGAGGCCGGGATCTTCGCCAGCTGGATGCGCATTCTGCAGGCGGTGCCCGACTCGGTGCTATGGCTGTACCGCAGCAACGTGCCGGCGAAGTACGCGCTTTGGAAGGCCGCCGAACGCCACGGCGTCGATCGCCGCCGCATCGTCTTCGCAGCGGCCATGCCCAAAGCGCAGCATCTCGCGCGGCTGCGGCTCGCGGACCTGGTGCTCGACACGCATTTCTACAACGCGCACACCACGACCACCGACGCCCTGTGGGCCGGCGTGCCGGTGCTCACTTGGCCCGGTGAGATGTTCGCCTCGCGGGTGGCCGCGAGCCTGCTCACGGCGATGGGGCTGCCCGATCTGATCGCCGCGACGCGCGAGGACTACGAGCGGCGCGCGGTCGAGCTGGCGCGCGGGCCGCAGGCGCTCGGCGCGCTGCGCGCGCGTCTGGCCGCCAATCGGCTTACCATGCCGCTTTTCGACACGGACGCCCACGTCAGGCACCTGGAAGGCGCCTTCGAGACAATGTGGGCGGCGCACGCCCGCGGCGAGCGGCCACAGTCGTTTCTGGCCGCTCGCCGGGGCTAGGGCTTCTCTCAGCTTCCGCCGGTCGTGGCCTCTGCGGCCGGCGCTTCCTCGCCCGCCGGGATCTCCGGCAGGATCGGCTCCGCCGCCTGCTGCTTACGCATGTTGTGGTAGGCCATGCCGGTGCCCGCCGGGATGAGGCGGCCGACGATCACGTTCTCCTTCAGGCCGCGCAACCCGTCGCGCTTGCCCATGATCGCGGCCTCGGTCAGCACGCGCGTGGTCTCCTGGAACGATGCCGCCGAGATGAACGAGTCGGTCGACAGCGAGGCCTTGGTGATTCCGAGCAGCATGTACGAATACACCGCCGGCTTCTTGCCTTCTTTTTCCGCCTTCTCGTTTTCTTCCAGCACATCCGCGCGTTCCGCCTGCTCGCCCTGGATGAACGACGTCTCGCCCGGATCGTCGATCTGCACGCGCCGCAGCATCTGGCGCACGATAACCTCGATGTGCTTGTCGTTGATCTTCACGCCCTGCAAGCGATAGACGTCCTGCACCTCGTCGATGATGTAGCGCGCGAGCGCCTCCACACCGAGCAGGCGCAGCAGGTCGTGCGGATCGACCGACCCGTCGACGATCATCTCGCCCTTGTTCACCACCTGGCCGTCGTGCACCAGCACGTGCTTGTCCTTCGGGATCAGCTCTTCGTGCTGCACGCCCTCGAGATCGGTGATCACCAGGCGCTGCTTGCCCTTGGTGTCCTTGCCGAACGAAACGGTGCCGGTGTGCTCGGCGAGAACCGCCTTGTCCTTCGGCGCGCGCGCCTCGAACAGCTCGGCCACCCGCGGCAGACCGCCCGTGATGTCGCGCGTCTTCGAGACCTCCTGCGGAATTCGCGCCAGGACTTCGCCGATCTGGACCTGCTGGCCGTCGCGCACCGCGATCACCGCCCCCACCGGGAAGCTGATGTTCACCGCGTGGTCCGTGCCGGCAATGCGCACGTCCTCGCCCGATTCGTTCAGCAGCTTGACCGACGGCCGCACGCCCTTCGCCGCGGCGCTGCCGCGGCGCTTGACGTCGATCACCACCATGGTCGAGAGGCCGGTCACGTCGTCGATCTGCTTGGCGACGGTGACGTTTTCCTCGACATTCTCGAACTTCACCGTGCCGCCGTACTCCGTGATGATCGGGCGGTGGTGCGGATCCCAGCTGGCAACGATCCTGCCGGCCTTGATCGCGTCGCCGTCGACCACCTGCAGGATCGCGCCGTAAGGCACCTTGTGGCGCTCGCGCTCGCGGCCGTTGTCGTCGGCGATGATCACCTCGCCGGAACGCGAGATCACCACCTTGTCGCCCTTGGCGTTGGACAGGTAGCGCATGGTCGGCGTGAAGCGCGCCGTGCCGGCGGACTTCGCCTCGACCTGGCTCGCCACCGCGGTCCGCGACGCCGCGCCGCCGATGTGGAAGGTCCGCATCGTCAGTTGCGTGCCCGGCTCGCCGATCGACTGCGCTGCGATCACCCCGATCGCCTCGCCCACGTTCACCAGCGAGCCGCGGCCGAGGTCGCGCCCATAGCACTTGGCGCAGACGCCGAAGCGCGTGTCGCAGGACAGCGGCGTGCGCACCTTGACCTCGTCGATGCCCAGGCTGTCGATGGTGTCGACAGCCTCCTCGTCCAGCAGCATCCCGGCCGGATAGAGCACATCCTGGGTCTCGGGGTGCGTGAGGTCGATTGCAAGCACACGCCCGAGGATGCGCTCCTTGAGCGCTTCGACGACTTCGCCGCCCTCGACCAGCGCCTTCATCGAAACGCCGTTCTGCGTGTTGCAGTCGTCCTCGGTGACCACCAGGTCCTGCGTGACGTCGACCAGGCGGCGCGTGAGGTAACCCGAGTTCGCGGTCTTGAGCGCCGTATCGGCAAGGCCCTTCCTCGCGCCGTGGGTCGAGATGAAGTACTGCAGCACGTTCAGGCCTTCGCGGAAGTTGGCCGTGATCGGCGTCTCGATGATCGAGCCGTCGGGCTTGGCCATCAGCCCCCGCATGCCGGCAAGCTGCCGGATCTGCGCCGCCGAGCCGCGCGCGCCGGAGTCGGCCATCATGTAGATCGAGTTGAACGCCTCCTGGCGCACCTTCTTGCCATGGCGGTCGACCACCTCCTCGGTGCCGAGCTGCTCCATCATCACCTTGCCGACCTGCTCGCCGCAACGCGACCAGATGTCGACCACCTTGTTGTAGCGCTCGCCCACCGTGACCAGGCCGGAGGTGTACTGGCTCTCGATCTCCTTCACCTCGGCCTCGGCGGCCTGAATCATGTCGTGCTTCTGAGTCGGAATGCGCATGTCGTGCACACCGAACGAGATCCCGGCGCGTGTGGCCATGGTGAAGCCGGCCTGCATCAGCTTGTCGGCGAAGATCACCGTCTCGCGCAGGCCGCAGCGGCGGAACGCCGCGTTGATCAGGCGCGAGATCTCCTTCTTCTTAAGCGGCCGGTTGAGCAGCGCGAACGGCAGCCCCGGCGGCAGGATCTCCGACAGCAGTGACCGACCGACGGTCGTCTCGTAGCGAGTGACCTTGTCGGTCCTCTCGCCTTCCTCGCTGACCTCGACCTCCTTTATCCGGACCCAGACCCGCGAGTGCAGGTCGACCTGGCGCGAATCGTATGCGCGATGCACCTCGGCCAGGTCGCTGAACGACATCCCCTCGCCCTTGGCGTTGAGGAACTCGCGCGTGGCGTAGTACAGACCGAGTACGATGTCCTGCGACGGCACGATGATCGGCTCGCCGTTGGCGGGCGACAGAACGTTGTTCGAGGCGAGCATGAGCGTCCTCGCCTCCATCTGCGCTTCCAGCGAAAGCGGCACGTGCACCGCCATCTGGTCGCCGTCGAAGTCGGCGTTGAACGCCGCGCACACCAGCGGATGGAGCTGGATCGCCTTGCCTTCGATCAGCACTGGCTCGAAAGCCTGGATGCCGAGCCGGTGCAGCGTCGGCGCGCGGTTGAGCATCACCGGGTGCTCGCGGATGACCTCTTCAAGGATGTCCCAGACTTCGGGCACTTCCTGCTCGACCAGGCGCTTGGCCGCCTTGATGGTGGTGGCGAGACCAAGCAGCTCCAGCTTGTTGAAGATGAACGGCTTGAACAGCTCGAGCGCCATCTTCTTCGGCAAACCGCACTGGTGGAGCTTCAGCTGCGGGCCGACCACGATCACCGAGCGGCCGGAGTAGTCGACGCGCTTACCGAGCAGGTTCTGGCGGAAACGCCCGCCCTTGCCCTTGATCATGTCCGCGAGCGACTTGAGCGGGCGTTTGTTGGCCCCGGTCATCGCCTTGCCGCGGCGGCCGTTGTCGAGCAGCGAGTCCACCGCCTCCTGCAGCATGCGCTTCTCGTTGCGCACGATGATTTCGGGCGCCTTCAGTTCGAGCAGTCTCTTCAGGCGGTTATTGCGGTTGATGACCCGCCGGTAAAGATCGTTCAGGTCCGAAGTCGCGAAGCGCCCGCCGTCGAGCGGCACCAGCGGCCGCAGTTCGGGCGGCAGGACCGGCAGCACCTCCATCACCATCCAGTCGGGCTTGATGTTGGAGTTCTTGAAGCCCTCGAGCACCTTGAGGCGCTTGGCGATCTTCTTGATCTTGGCTTCCGAGCTGGTCGCCTCGAGGTCCTTGCGCAGGTTCTCGATGTCGCGGTTGATGTCGATCGAGCGCAGCAGCGCGCGGATGCCCTCGGCGCCCATGGCCGCGGAAAAATCGTCGCCGAACTCCTCGACCTTGGACAGATAGTCGTCCTCGGTGAGAAGCTGGCAGCGCTTGAGCGGCGTCAGGCCCGGATCGGTCACCACGTAGGCCTCGAAGTACAACACGCGCTCGATGTCGCGCAGCGTCATGTCGAGCACCAGGCCGAGCCGCGAGGGCAGCGACTTGAGGAACCAGATGTGCGCGGTCGGGCTGGCCAGCTCGATGTGGCCCATGCGCTCGCGCCGGACCTTGGCGAGCGTCACCTCGACGCCGCATTTCTCGCAGATCACGCCGCGGTGCTTGAGGCGCTTGTACTTGCCGCAAAGGCACTCGTAGTCCTTGATCGGCCCGAAGATCTTGGCGCAGAACAGGCCGTCGCGTTCCGGCTTGAAGGTCCGGTAGTTGATGGTCTCGGGCTTCTTGACCTCGCCGTAGGACCACGAGCGGATCTTCTCGGGCGATGCGAGCCCGATCTTGATCGCGTCGAACTCCTCGTCCTGCTGGACCTGCTTGAAGAGCTCCAGTAGCGCTTTCATCAGTACCTCTCCAGGTCGATATCAATGCCAAGTGAACGGATTTCCTTCACCAGAACATTGAAAGATTCAGGCATGCCGGCGTCGATCTTGTGGTCGCCCTTGACGATGTTCTCGTACACCTTGGTGCGGCCGTTGATGTCGTCGGACTTGACCGTCAGCATCTCCTGCAGCGTGTACGCGGCACCGTAGGCCTCCAGCGCCCAGACCTCCATCTCGCCGAAGCGCTGCCCGCCGAACTGCGCCTTGCCTCCCAGCGGTTGCTGCGTGACCAGGCTGTACGGTCCGGTCGAACGGGCGTGCATCTTGTCGTCCACCAGGTGGTGCAGCTTCAGCACGTGCATGTAGCCGACGGTCACCTGGCGGTCGAACGCCTCGCCGGTTCGGCCGTCGTAAAGCGTGACCTGGCCGGAAATCGGCAGACCCGCGGTCTCGAGCATCGAATTGATCTCGGCTTCCGCAGCGCCGTCGAACACCGGCGTGGCGAACGGCACGCCTTCCTTGAGGTTGTTCGCCAGCCTCATCACCTCGTCGTCGTCCAGGTCGGCGATTCCGTCTTCCCTCGCGGTCGAGGCGTAGATCTGCGACAGCGTCTTCTTCAGCTCGGCCGCCTTCGCCTGCTGCTGGAGCATCTCGCCGATCCGCAGGCCCAGCCCCTTGGCGGCCCAACCGAGATGCGTCTCGAGGATCTGCCCGACGTTCATCCGCGACGGCACGCCGAGCGGATTCAGAACCACGTCCACCGGGGTTCCGTCGGCCATGTGCGGCATGTCCTCCACCGGCACAATCTTGGAGATCACGCCCTTGTTGCCGTGGCGTCCGGCCATCTTGTCGCCCGGCTGCAGGCGGCGCTTGACCGCCACGTACACCTTGACCATCTTCAGCACGCCCGGGGGCAGCTCGTCGCCTTGGGTGAGCTTCTTGCGCTTCGCCTCGAACATGGCGTCGAATTCGCGCCGCTTCTGCGCCAGCGATTCCTTCAGGCCCTCGAGCTGCTCGGCGGCTTCCTCGTTGGCAATCCGGATGTCGAACCAGTCGTAGCGCTCGATCGACTCGAGGTAGCTCTTGGCGAGCTTGGTGCCCTTGGCGAGGCGCTTCGGGCCGCCATTGGCGATCTTGCCCGTCAGGAGCCGCTCGAGACGCTCGAAGGTGTCGGACTCGACGATGCGCATCTGGTCGGCGAGGTCGGTCTTGTAGCGGCGAAGGTCGTCCTCGATGATCTGCTGGCTGCGCTTGTCGCGCTCAATGCCCTCGCGGGTGAAGACCTGGACGTCGATCACCGTGCCGGAAATGCCCGAGGGCACCCTGAGGCTGGTGTCTTTCACGTCGCTCGCCTTCTCGCCGAAGATCGCGCGCAGGAGCTTCTCTTCCGGCGTGAGCTGGGTTTCGCCCTTCGGCGTCACCTTGCCCACCAGCACGTCGCCTGCTTCGACCTCGGCGCCGATGTAGACGATGCCGGATTCGTCCAGACGCGACAGCTGGCCTTCGGACAGGTTCGAGATGTCGCGCGTGATGTCCTCCGGTCCGAGCTTGGTGTCGCGCGCAACGACCGTCAGCTCCTCGATGTGGATCGAAGTGAAGCGGTCGTCGCCGACCACCCGCTCCGAGATCAGGATCGAGTCCTCGAAGTTGAAGCCGTTCCAGGGCATGAACGCGACCAGCATGTTCTGGCCCAGCGCGAGCTCGCCGAGGTCGGTCGAGGCGCCGTCGGCCACCACGTCGCCCTTGGCGATGCGTTCGCTCTGCCTGACGATCGGGCGCTGGTTGATGTTCGTATTCTGGTTCGAGCGCGTGTACTTGGTCAGCTTGTAGATATCCACGCCGACGTCGCCCGGCACCGTCTCGTCGTCGTTCACGCGCACGACGATCCGGTTGGCGTCGACGTAGTCCACCACGCCGCCACGCAGAGCGATGACGCAGGTTCCCGAGTCGATCGCGGCGGTGCGCTCGACGCCGGTGCCGACCAGCGGCTTTTCCGGGCGCAGGCAGGGCACCGCCTGGCGCTGCATGTTGGAACCCATCAGCGCGCGGTTGGCGTCGTCGTGCTCGAGGAACGGAATCAGCGAGGCCGCCACCGACACGATCTGCGCCGGCGCCACGTCCATGTACTGCACTTCCTCGGGCGACTTGAGCTCGAACTCGTTCTTGAAGCGGCACGACACCAGCGTGTCGACCAGCTTGCCGGTCTTGTCGACGCCGGCGTTCGCCTGCGCGATCACGTAGTTGCCTTCTTCGATCGCGGAGAGGAACTCGATCTCGTTGGTCACCTTGCTGTTGGCCACCTTGCGGTACGGCGTTTCGAGGAAGCCGTACTTGTTGGTACGCGCGTAGAGCGCGAGCGAGTTGATCAGGCCGATGTTCGGACCTTCCGGCGTCTCGATCGGGCAGACGCGGCCGTAGTGCGTCGGGTGCACGTCGCGCACTTCGAACCCCGCTCTTTCCCTGGTGAGACCGCCTGGCCCCAATGCGGAAACCCTTCTCTTATGGGTAATTTCGGAGAGCGGGTTGGTCTGGTCCATGAACTGCGAAAGTTGCGACGAGCCGAAGAACTCCTTGATCGCAGCCGAGATCGGCTTGGCGTTGATCAGGTCGTGCGGCATAAGGTTGTCGCTTTCAGCCTGCGAAAGGCGCTCCTTGACCGCGCGCTCGACGCGCACCAGGCCGGCGCGGAACTGGTTTTCGGCCAGCTCGCCCACCGAGCGCACACGGCGGTTGCCGAGGTGGTCGATGTCGTCGATCTCACCGCGGCCGTTGCGCAGCTCGACCAGGATGCGGATCACCTCGACGATGTCGCGCGGGCTGAGCGTGTAGCGCTGCTCGATTCTGGTCTCGAGCTTCTGCCGGTCGACGCCCTTCGCCTTGAGGTCGTGGAACATCTTGTCCACCACCGCCCGGACCTCTTCTTCGGTCGAAACGCCCTCGATACTGACCTTGTTCAACGACAGCTCGGGCACGTTGCCGAAATGGGCGCGCACCTCCTGCTCGGCTTCCTTCGCCAGCGCGATGTTCTTCAGCCGCACCTGCCAGCTCGTCTCGCTCGGGGCGGAGATGCGACGGTTGAACTTCATGCGTCCGACCGCGGACAGGTCGTAGCGCTCTTCGGCGAAGAACAGGCCGTTGAACAGCGCCTCGACGGCATCCTCCGTGGGCGGCTCTCCCGGGCGCATCATGCGGTAGATCGCGATGCGCGCCGCATTCATATCGACGGTTTCGTCGGCTCGCAGGGTCTGCGAAACGTAGGCGCCCTGATCGAGGTCGTTGGTGAACAGGGTCTGGACCTTGTTCACCTTCGCCTCGCGCAGCTTGGCCAGCAGGGTCTCGGTGATCTCGTCGTTCGCGTTGGCGACGATCTCACCGGTCTCGGAATTCACCACGTTGTGCGCCAGGGCGCGGCCGATGATGAATTCGTCGGGCGCGACGAGCTTTTTGATGCCGGCCGCCTCCATGTCTCGGATGTGCTTCACCGTGATGCGCTTGTTCTGCGCCACGATCAGCTTGCCCGACTTGTCGTTGATGTCGAAGCGCGCGACTTCGCCCCGCAGCCGCTCCGGCACCACCTCGAACAACACGTGGTTCGGCTCGATGTTGAAGCTGTCGAACGCGAAGAATTCGTTGAGGATCCGCTCCGGCGTGTAGCCGAGCGCCTTGAGCAGGATCGTGGCCGGCATCTTGCGGCGGCGGTCGACGCGGAAAAAGACGATGTCTTTGGCGTCGAATTCGAAGTCGAGCCAGGAGCCGCGATAGGGAATGACGCGCGCCGAGAACAGCAGCTTGCCTGAGCTGTGCGTCTTGCCGCGGTCGTGCTCGAAGAAGACTCCCGGCGAGCGGTGCAGCTGCGAAACGATGACGCGCTCGGTGCCGTTGATCACGAACGAGCCGGTGGTCGTCATGAGCGGAATCTCGCCCATATAGACCTCCTGCTCCTTCACTTCCTTGGTAGTCGGCTTGGGCGCCTCCTTGTCCATGATCACGAGGCGCACCTTGGCGCGCAGCGGGCTGGCGTAGGTCAGCCCGCGCTGCTGGCACTCCTTGACGTCGAACGGCGGCTCTCCGAGCGCGAAGCTGACGAACTCCAGCCGCGCGTTTCCGGAGTGGCTGGAGATCGGAAAGATGGACATGAACGCGGCCTGCAGGCCTTCGCTCTTGCGCTGCTCGGCCGCAACGTGCGCCTGCAGGAACGCAGTATAGGACTCGAGCTGCGTTGCGATCAGGAACGGCACGTTGAGAACGCTGGCGCGCTTCGCGAAGCTCTTGCGGATGCGTTTACGCTCGGTGAGGGAATAGGTCATGAACGCTCCCAGTAAAGGAACACTATTGCGGCAAAGGGCAAAGCGAAGACGCGGCGGACAGTCGGATCGCGGCGTCTCGGGTTTGCACTCTGTCTCTGTCTATCGGCTCGGGCCGGGTAAGAGGGCTCGGCGGCACGGAAGTTCCGCGCCGCCGGTCTCGACCACCGCTCTACTTGATCTCGGCCTTCGCGCCGGCGTCGGTGAGTTTCTTCAACATCGCATCGGCGTCGGCCTTGGAAACGTCTTCTTTGACCGCCTTGGGCGCGCCGTCGACCAGGTCTTTGGCTTCCTTCAGCCCCAGGCCCGTCAACTCGCGCACCGCCTTGATGACGTTCACCTTGTTCTCGCCGATTCCGGTCAGCATGACGGTGAACTCGGTCTTTTCTTCGGCAGCCGCGGCGCCGCCCGCGGCGCCGCCCGCGGCCGGGGCCGCGACGGCAACCGCCGCCGCCGCCGAAACGCCGAATTTCTCTTCCATGTCTTTGATGAGCTGGGACAGCTCCAGGACGGTCATGCCTGAGATCGCTTCGAGAATTTGTGCTCGTTCCATCTTCAACTCCTGAATGTTTAGGGTTCCTGAATGTTCGGTCGGTTCGGATCAGGCCGCGGCCTTCTCCTTTTGGTCGCGTACCGCGGCCAGGGCGCGCGCAAACTTGCCCGGCACCTCGTTCATGGTGCGCACGAGCTTGGCGACCGGCGCCTGCATCGTGCCCATGAGCTTGGCCAGCAGCTCGTCACGGCTCGGCAGCATCGCGAGCTCCGCAACGTCCTTGGCAGACATCACGCTGTTCGGCATTGCGCCGCCCTTGATGACGAAGAATTCGTTCGTCTTGGCAAACTCGGCCAGCACCTTCGCACCGGCAACCGGATCCTGCGCAATGCCGTACATCAGCGGACCGCTCATCTGCTCGGCCAGCTTCTCGAACGGCGTGCCCTGTACGGCGCGCCGCGCGAGTGAGTTCTTCAGCACGCGCAGGTAGACGCCCGATTTCCTTGCGGTGGCGCGCAGACCCGTAACGCTGTCGACGTTGAGGCCGCGGTACTCCGCGACGATCAATGCCTGTGCGTTGCTGAGCTGCGCCGCGACCTCCGTTACGACCGCTTGCTTCTGCTCCAAACTAAGGCTCAAGGTCTACCTCCTTGCGTTGATCAAACGGCCGTTCCTCGCGGTACGGCCCCCATTGGCGACCTTGAATCAGGAACCCTTGATTCCTGCTTCGGGTGCGCCGTCTGCGTAGGGCGGTGCTGCTCGTTTAAGCCGCTTCGCGCAAACATGCTTGCGGCCCCTACGGTCTTTGACAGCAGCCGGCCGTTCCTGCGAACGGCCGACAGCCCAAAGTCTTCCTTCACTGCTGCGGTTGCGCCCCGACCGACGCGGGATCGACCTTGACCCCTACGCCCATCGTGCTCGACACCGACATCTTTCTCAAATACACGCCCTTCGCGCTCGAAGGCTTGGCGCGATTCAGCGCCTCAATCAGCGCCTCGAGGTTGTCTCGCAGCTGCTCGGGCGTGAACGACGCGCGGCCGATCGTGCACTGCACGACGCCCGACTTGTCGGCGCGGAACTGCACCTGGCCTGCTTTCGCGTTCTTCACCGCCGCGGCGACGTCCGGCGTCACGGTGCCGACCTTCGGGTTCGGCATCAGGCCGCGCGGCCCCAGGATCTGGCCGAGCTGGCCGACCACGCGCATGGCGTCCGGGGACGCGATCACCACGTCGAACTCGATCTTGCCGCCCTTGATGGTTTCGGCCAGGTCCTCAAAGCCGACGATGTCCGCGCCAGCGGCCTTGGCCGCCTGAGCCCTGTCGCCCTGCGCGAACACCGCCACCCGCACGGACTTGCCGGTGCCGGACGGCAGCACGACCGACCCGCGCACCGACTGGTCGGTCTTCTTGGCGTCGATGCCCAGGTTCACCGCGACGTCCACCGACTCGTCGAACTTCGCGGTTGCGGTGTCCTTGATCAGCTTCATGGCGTCGATCGCGGGATACGTGAGCGCGCGGTCGACCTTGCCCGCGAGGGCCTTCTTGCGCTTGCTGACAGCCATTTACATGCCCTCCACGACGATGCCCATCGAGCGCGCGCTGCCGGCAACCGTGCGCATCGCCGATTCGAGATCGGAGGCGGTGAGGTCCGGGCTCTTGGCCTTGGCGATCTCCTCGACCTGCTTGCGGGTGATCTTGCCGACCTTGTCGGTATGCGGTCGCGGGCTCCCGCTCTCGATTCCGGCCGCCTTCTTGATCAGCACCGTGGTCGGCGGCGTCTTGATGATGAAGGTGAAGCTCTTGTCCGCGTAAGCCGTGATCACCACGGGCAGCGGCAGGCCCGGCTCGACCTTCTGCGTCTGCGCGTTGAAGGCCTTGCAGAATTCCATGATGTTCAGCCCGCGCTGGCCGAGCGCCGGACCGATGGGTGGCGACGGGTTCGCCTTGCCCGCCGGCACCTGAAGCTTCACGTAGCCGACTATCTTCTTCGCCATGAAAGGCTCCTTTCGGGTTCAAGCGGCCCGGACCCAACCGGCCCGAGCCTCCCCGTCAACGTTGCAAAAACGATCAGGCCTTCTCGACCTGACCGAACTCCAGCTCGACCGGGGTCGAGCGCCCAAAAATCGTCACCGCCACGCGCAGGCGGGACTTCTCGTAGTTGACGTCCTCCACCGTTCCCTGGAAATCCGTGAACGGGCCGTCCTTGACGCGCACCATCTCGCCGTTTTCGAACAGCACCTTCGGCTTGGGCTTTTCCACCCCTTCGCGCATCTGCTGCATGATCGCGGCGACCTCTTTCTCCGAAATCGGAGCGGGCTTGGTCGCCGTGCCGCCGACGAAGCCGGTCACCTTGTTGGTGTTCTTCACCAGGTGCCAGGTGTCGTCGTTCATCTCCATCTCGACCAGCACATAGCCGGGGAAGAACTTGCGCTCGGACATGTGCTTCTGGCCGCCCTTCATTTCGACCACTTCCTCGACGGGCACCAGGATGCGGCCGAACTTGTCCTGCATCCCGGCGCGGGAAATGCGGTCTTCCAGCGCGCGCTGCACCGACTTCTCGAAGCCGGAGTAGGCATGCACCACATACCAGCGTTTGCTCATGTCGACCTGCTCGATTCTGGCCACTTTAGGTCTTCTTCCATCCGAGGATCACGTCGTACAGGACCCACTCGAGCCCCTTGTCGCTGATCCATAGAAACACCGCCATTGCCACGGCGAACGCGAACACGGCAGCGGTGGTCTGCACCGTTTCCTTGCGGGTCGGCCACACCACCTTCTTGGCCTCGACGATCGCTTCACGCGCAAAGGCGACGAACTTCCGCCCGGGCTCGGTGAACCACGCGACCGCGCAGCCGGCGAGGATGCCGCCGAAGACCGAGAAGACGCGCAGCAGCAGCGCGTCTTCTCCGAGCTGGTAGTAGCCCCAGATGCCCAGTATCGGCAGGACTGCCGCAATGACCAGCTTGATCTTGTCCAGCATCTTTTCCGCAGTGTCCGTTAGTTTTGGCAGGCCAAGAGGGAATCGAACCCCCAACCTTCGGTTTTGGAGACCGACGCTCTGCCAGTTGAGCTATTGGCCTGTGAACTCCCTTACTCGATGACCTTGGCGACGACGCCTGCGCCGACGGTCTTGCCGCCCTCGCGGATGGCAAAGCGCAAGCCCTGCTCCATCGCGATCGGCGCAATCAGCGTCACCGTCATCTTGATGTTGTCCC
>Ga0210077_1000251_pt1 | contig 22876 bp, 14 predicted proteins | sample RushMan_CattailN_5_FD_185556 | JGI IMG/M metagenome (GOLD analysis project Ga0210077, IMG submission 185556) | Wetland microbial communities from San Francisco Bay, California, USA, that impact long-term carbon sequestration -... | ecosystem: Environmental > Aquatic > Marine > Wetlands ... | reverse complement strand
CTGGTCACCGCCCGGTCGTCCTCGAGAGCCAAGGAGATCAGCGTCCGCAAGGCGGCGGGCGCCGTCCGGAAAAATCTCGTCGTCCAGTTCCTGGGAGAAACGTCGCTCACGGTCCTGGCCTCCCTGGGAGCAGGTCCTGCTCGTTCCCTTGAAGGGCGAGCTCAAGGAACCCCTCCAGGTCCTGCGGGCCAGGCTCAAGGAAGGAAAGACGTTCGGCGAGACCAAGAGCGTCTTCAAGCAGCGCCTCCTCCAAAACCCGAATATTCGAGGCATCACGTTCATCAGCCAATCCCCCGGAGCCCTGACCAACACCAACACCTGGGACGTTCGGGGAGAGGAAAAGCCGATGATCATCATGCAGACCGACCCTGACTTCCTCGACGTCATGGGCCTCCGGCTCGTCGAAGGACGCAACCTTTCCTGGGACCGGGAGTCCGACCTGGGCCTGAATTATCTCGTCAACGAAGAGGCCGTGCCTTTTCTCGGACTCAACCCGCTGTTCGGAGAGACGTTCCGGGCCAACTTCGGACGCAGCCACGTCGTCGGGGTGGTCAAGAATTTTCATTTCCAGTCGCTCCATCGGAAGATCGGACCCATGGCCATCGTCTGGTTCGACGCCTGGACGGACACGGCGGTGATCAAGGTTTCGGGGAGGGATATCCCAGGGGCGATCGCGCACATCCGGAACGCCTGGGGGGAGATCAACCCGAATGCGCCGTTCAGCTACACGTTCATGGACGAGACCGTCGGGCGGCTTTACACGGCGGAGGCCCGCCTGGGGCGGATTCTCAGGGTCTTCGTCGGCTTGGCCGTCCTTCTCTCCTGCCTCGGCCTTTTCGGCCTCTCAGCCTATGTCGCCGCGCAAAAGACGAAAGAGATCGGCATCCGCAAGGTCCTGGGCGCGAAGGCTTCGGAAATCGTCCTCCTTCTCTCGAAGGATTTCTCCCGGTGGGTCCTCCTGGCGAACCTCTTCGCCTGGCCGGCGGCCTATTTCATAACCGCGAAGTGGTTGCAGGGATTCGCCTACAGGATCCGTCTCGGGGCCGGGCCGTTCCTCCTGGCCTCCGCCTCGGCCCTGGCGGTGGCCCTGTTGACCACGAGCTTTCAGGCCGTCAAGGCGGCCTCCGCCAATCCGGCCGAGGCGATCCGGCACGAATAGGAATTTGGAATTCATCTGACGGAAGCCCCCGGCCGCGCACGACCTTCGTCCCGAACGTCTCAAAGAAGTCGGGGGGCGTCCGTTCATTCCTTGATTTTTGCCCTCTCCGGCGATAGGTTAAGGATGGCCTTCGCAATCATCCCAAAAAGGAGCACTCGGCATGAGGCAAAAAACCGTACTTTTGGCGATCTTTTCGGTCCTCTGCCTGCTGGCGACGAACGGGTGGGCCGAGGAGGACAACTGCTCGAGCTTCCTGGTGACGAAAGGCGCCTCGAAGGACGGCTCGGTGATGATCACCTACACCTGCGACGGGGAGTTCCTCCCCCATCTCAACTCCGTCCCCGCCGCCGACCACAAGACCGGGGACGTCATCCCCATCCGGGGCAGAGACGGCACGACCCGGGGCGAAGTCAAGCAGGTGCCCCACACCTACGCCGTCGTCGGACTGATGAACGAGCACCAGCTGGCCATCGGCGAGACGACGTTCGGAGGGCGCCGCGAACTCCGCAATCCGGACGGGCTTCTCAGCTATCCCCTCCTCATGGACCTGGCCCTGCAACGGGCCAAGACCGCGAGGGAGGCCGTCAAGGTCATGGGCGAACTCGTCGACGAATACGGCTACGCCAGCACGGGCGAGTCGTTCTCCATCGCCGACACCGAGGAGGTCTGGATCATGGAGATGATCGGGCCTGGGCCCGTCGGCAAGGGGGCCCTCTGGGTCGCCTTGCGGATCCCCGACGGATACGTCTCCGGGCACGCCAACATGTCCCGCGTCGGGGAGTTCCCCCTGGACGACCCTGACAACTGCCTCTACTCCCCCGAGGTTATCTCCTTCGCCGAAGCCAAGGGATACTACGACAAAAAATCCGGGAAGCCTTTCAGCTTCCGGTACACCTACGACCCTCCCGAGCCGTCCTCCCTGAGGGGGTGCGCGGCCCGGGTCTGGAGCATGCTCCGCCGGAGCGCCCCGTCGCTCCTTCTCTCGCCGGACTTCCAGCGCGGCGTCAAGGGCGCCAAGCCCTACCCGCTTTGGGTCAAGCCCGACAAAAAGCTCTCGCTCCAGGACGTGATGTCGATCATGCGGGACCACTACGAGGGGACGGACTTCGACATGACCAAGGGGATCGACGCCGGCCCGTTCGGATCCCCCATGCGCTGCCGCGACTTGACCTGGGAGGTCGACGGCGTCCAGTACGGCTGGGAGCGTCCCATCTCCACCCAGCAGACCGGCTTCTCGTTCATCTCCCAGTCTCGGGGATGGCTTCCGGCGCCCGTGGGCGGCGTCTACTGGTACGGCGTCGACGACACCTACACGACCTGCTACGTTCCTCTCTACTGCTGCATCCGCGACCTGCCCAAACCGTTCACCGTGGGCGATATTCAGAAGTTCTCCTGGGACTCGGCCTGGTGGGTCTTCAACTTCGTGGCCAACTTCGCCAACCTCAAGTATTCCTACATGGTCCAGGACATCCGGAAGGTCCAGTCGGCCCTGGAGGGTCAGTTCCTGTCCCTGCAGCCGGTCGTCGAGGAGACGGCCCTCGAGCTTCACGAGAAGGACCCGGAACTCCTCGCCCAGTACCTGACCAATTACTCGGTCGGCGCCGGCGAGCAGGTGGTCCGGCGCTGGACCGAGCTCGGCGAATACCTGGTGACGAAATACAACGACGGCTACGTCAAGGACGAGCGGGGACGGCCCCGGGGCGCGGGCTATCCTTCCGAATGGCTCAAGGAGGTCCTGAAATCCAAGCCCGACCAGTTCAAGCTGCCGGACTGGAAGGACGACAAGACAGGCGGACGCCTCCATTGATGCTTTCGGCCCCGTTCGGAGACGGACGAGGTCCGTGCGCCATGGCTGGTCTCAGGGTGAGGGCCGATTCTTGAGTCCGGCGGACGTGACGGACCGGAAATGGAGGAGAGAGACGTGATGACAAAACGGTTAGGCTTGGGAGTGACTCTTCTGATCGCCATCCTGGCGGCCGGTCCGCTCACCGGCCGGTGCGGAGCGGCGCCGGCCGTCATCACCCATCGTCCCAACGACTATCACCCCGACCATCGCTACACGAGCGTCCTCGTCCAAGACTCGGCGTACATGGTCACTGTGCCCAAGTTCTGTCCCGAGGTCCCGGCCTTGAAGACCAACCCCGTTTTCCTCTATTTCTCGGACCGTTTCCAAAAGCCCTACCAGTTTCAGCCCGACATCGCCGTGGACATCGACTCCGTCATGGACAAGAAACTGGAAGTGCTGCTGGGCATGGTTTCGCAGTTTTACGAGGGCGGCGTGAGCGGTTCTCCCGAGCTCCTCACGAACGATCCCGCGAAGCAGCGCGCGCGCTGGCAGGCCGTCCGGGAAAGGTTCGTCAACCGGCAAATAGACGTCACGGAAATGTCCCGAAAGGGTCTCGAAAACTGGTACGGGACGAGCCGGGCGGCCCGAATCCGCTACGCGGAAGCGTTTGAGGTCTGCGAGTACGGACGACGGCCCGACAGGGCGGAGATACAGCGGTTATTTCCCTTTTTGGACGGTGGGCCGGATGGAGGCCGTTGACGCCCTCGAAGAGCAAGCCGAAGAGGTGAACCCCGCGCTTTCGGCTTTTATCTAATCCGTTCCTCGGTTCCACCCTGGAAGGCTTTGTGCTCGTAATCGACACACCGCCCGGAGACCTTCGTGCACGACCTTTGCCCCATTTTGACCCCGGCATTGAGCCTCTAAGACTGTTTTCTGGGCTTTATTTTCGCTAATTTAAGGCCTGTCAACAACTTTTCCCGGTCGCTGGATCTCAGGGCCAGAGCTAATTCTTGAATCTGGCGAGATACTTGGCTTCGACCCAGAGGACGTCGCGGCTCCCGTTGCGGGTTGAGGTGAAGAAAAAGTACTTTCCGTCCCGGGTGACGCAGGGGCGGTTCTCGGAGCCCGCCGAGTTGACCTTCTCCCCCAAGTTGACGGGACCTTCGTTTGATACGCGTTTATTATGAAGCCGTTACAAACGGCCGTCAACGTTGCTCAAACGGATGCCTGAAATGGTGTTTGAGCGTCCCGGAACTTTTGGGCTGACTTTTTCGTGTTAAGGTTGTCCGGGGGAGGACCTCGGGGATTAGGCCCCGCGTCCTCGGAGCCCCCGGCTCTTCGACTGGAGGTCGTCCGATGTTCAGGAATTATCTCAAGGTCGCGGTCAGGAATTTCTTGAGCCGTCCCGGCTTCTCGCTCATCAACGTCCTGGGGCTTGCCGTCGGGGTCACCTGCTGTCTTCTCATCGTCCTCTACGTCCGGGACGAACAGAGCTTCGACAGGCACAACCGTCAGATCGACCGGATCTACCGGGTCGGGATCAGCGCCTACGTCAATGGGAACGCCATCGAGGCCGTCCTCTCTCCGGCGCCCATGGCCCAAAGCCTCGTCGAGGAGATCCCCGAGGTCGAGGCGGCGGCCCGCGCGCGGAGCTTCGGTTTCCCGGTGTTCCGCCACGGCGACAAGGTCTTCAGCGAGGAGCGGGTCTATTGGGTCGACAACTCCTTCTTCGATATCTTTACCGTCCCCTTCGTCGCGGGCGACCCGAGGACGGCCCTAAAGGACCCCTTGACCATCGTCCTGACCCGGTCCATGGCCCGCAAGTATTTCGGCGACGAGCCCGCCCTCGGCCGGGTTCTGAACGCGGACGGGAGGCGGGATTACGTCGTGACCGGCGTCGTCGAGGACCCGCCCCGCAACTCCCATTTCCATTACGACTTCCTGGCCTCAGTCGGGACCAACCCCGACAGCCGCAGCCCGGTCTGGATCAACAACAATTACCTCACATACTTCCTGCTCCGGGAAGGCGCCGCGGCCAAGGCGGTCGCGGCCAAGCTGTCCGACCTCGTCCGAAAGCACGTTGGTCCACAGATCCAGGCCGCCACCGGGATCACCCTGGACCAGTTCTTAGCGTCCGGAGGGCGGTACGACTACTTCATCCAGCCGGTCAAGGACATCCATCTCCGCTCCCATTACCAGGCCGAGCTGGAGCCCAACAGCGACATTGCCTACGTTTATATCTTCTCCCTGGTCGCCCTAGGCATCCTGGCGGTGGCCGCGATCAATTTCGTAAACCTGGCCACGGCCCGGTCCGCTCGCCGGGCCAGGGAGGTCGGCATCAGAAAGACGCTCGGGTCTCATCGGGCTCAGCTCGTCCGCCAATTCCTCGTTGAATCGGTCCTGATGGCCTTCCTGGCCGTGCTTCTGGCCCTTCTCCTGGTCCAGGTCCTGCTCCCCGCCTTCAACGGCGTCACGGGAAAGACCCTGGCCATGCCCTACGCCGAGAGCCCCTATACTGTTCCCGGGCTGCTGGGCCTGGTCCTGATCGTGGGAATCCTGGCCGGCATCTACCCGGCGTTCTTTCTGGCTTCGTTCGAGCCCGCCGCCGTTCTCAAGACGGAGACCGCCGGGCGGTCACGCCAATCCCGTCTGCGCAACGTCCTTGTCGTCTTTCAATTCGCCGTTTCCGTCGTCCTCATCATCGGGACGTTCGTCGTCCGCGGGCAGATGGACTACGTCCGGACGCGGAACCTGGGCTTCAACAAGGACCAGGTCGTGATCATCGAGAAGGTCGACGACATCGGCAGCCGGATCCGGGCCTTCAAGCAGGCGCTATTGGCCAATCCCCGCATCCTCAGCGCCTCGAACACGGAATCCCTCATCGGGGACGATTTCGGAAGCTCCGTCTTCAAGCTGGCCGGCGCGGCCGGCGAGGAGAACCATCTTCTCTACACCTTAAGGACGGACGAGGACTTCGCCAAGACCTACGAGATCGAGATGGCGGCCGGCCGGTATTTCGAGGCCGATCGGCCAACGGACGCCCAGGCCGTCGTGATCAACCAGAGGGCCGCCCGGGAGATGGGCGTCACCGACCCGGCCGGACAACAGATCGTCGCCCCCGGACCCACCCCCGACCAATCCCGGACGGTAACGCTCGTCGGCATCGTCAAGGACTTCCATTTCCAGAGCCTTCACAGCGAGATCCGGCCCTTGATTATCGGCTCTTACTCACAGCAGGGCTCCGGACGGTTCCTCTCCGTGCGGGTCAGGCCCGAGAATATCCGCGAGACCATCGACTTCATGGACAGGACCTGGCGCGGCTTCGCCGGGAACCAGGCCTTCGAGTACCGGTTTTTTGACGACCATTTCGCCCGGCTCTACCGGGCCGACGAGACGACCGGCCGGGTGTTCCTGGCCTTCTCGGTCCTTGCCGCCTTCGTCGCCGGGCTGGGCCTTTTCGGGCTCTCGGCCTTCGTCGCCGAACAGCGGACCAAGGAGATCGGCATCCGCAAGACCCTCGGCGCGAGCGTCGGCGGGGTCAGCCTTCTCCTGGCCGGGCAGTTCGCCAAATGGGTTCTCGCGGCCAACTTCGTCGCCTGGCCGTTGGGCTACTACTTCATGCACCGGTGGCTCCAGAAGTTCGCTTACCGAACCCCCTTGTCCCCCGCTCCGTTCCTCCTGGCCTCGCTCCTTGTCCTGGCCTTCGCCCTGCTGACCGTGAGCTACCAGACGGTCAAGGCGGCCACGGCCGACCCGGTGAAATCCCTGAAGTACGAGTAGGCATTGGAGCTACGCGCTCAAGGATCTGAACGCCAGAGAACCGACTTAGAAAGTCCCAAACGCCCGGCCGGGTCGGGGCGTATTCTCGGTGAGGCGTGAAATGCGGAAGCGCTCCGGTTTCCTGGTTCTCATCGCATCGGCGCTCCTGTTCCTCGGGCAGTCGGCATCCCCCGGAAGGGGGCAGTCTCCTTCGAGCGGAGCGGCGGACGCCGCCAAGCTTCTTTCACTCCTTCGCGGCGATTCGTTCCTGGCCGCCGCCAGGCTTGCCGACCGGATGCTCGCGGACCCCGCCCTGGTCCCGGAGGCGCGGGCCCTTTGCGGCCTGGCCGTGCTCAAGGCGGGCCGAATCGCCGAAGCCGAAGCGATCCTCGACCGCGCCGCCGCGCTCCGGAAGGGATGCCCGGAGGCCCACCTCGGCCTGGGCCGGATCCGCCGGATCCGCAACGATGCCGACGGGGCCATCTCCCATTTCCTGCGTGCCGTCGAGTCGGAGCACTTCTACGGGGAGGCCTTCCGCCAGCTCTGGCGGGCCGCCTGGGACCGAGGCCGGGTCGGAGAGCTCCGAGAGGTCGGGGCCCTGGCCGCGGAGCGCTACGAGCGAGAGTCCGAACCCCTGCCTTCCTGGATCGACAACGGACTCGCCCGGATCGAGGGGCTTTCCGGGAAACAGATCTTCCGGATGGAGGGCCCGTCCGAACGTTTCCGGGTCCCCTTGGTCGAGACGGACCCGCGTCGCCGTTTCCGCATGATTCGCCTCGGGCTCAACGGCCGGGGCGACTATCTGTTCCACCTCGATTCGGCCCTGGCGGAGTTCATGACGATCAGCCCATTGCTGGCCGAGGAGCTGGGCCTCGTTCCGGTCGGCAGCGCCACCTCGACGGGCGTCGGCACGGCCGCGATCGCCACCCGCTTCGCCATGCTGGACGAGGTCCGGCTCGGACCGCTGACCTTCCGCGATGTCCCGGTCATGGTCTCGGACGTCCGCACGCTCAGGGGGCTGAAGGAGGGCCTGGTCGGGACGGCCTTCCTCAAGCGCTTCAACGAGACGATCGACGTCGAGGCGGGCACCATGGACCTCTACCCGATCGATCGGCCCGGCCTCCTCGCGGCCCGCGTCGACCGAGCCTCCGTGGCGACCGACGTGCCGCTCTACCTCTTCGACCAGACGGTCGTCGAGGCCTCTTTCGCAGGGGCCCCTCCCGCCCTCTACATCCTGGATTCGGCGGCGGCCACGAACCTCGTCGACGCCCCGTTCTTCGGAGAGCACATCAAGCCCAAGCTCGATCCGGACAGGATCGTCCGGAGACGCATCCGGGGCGCCGGAGGGGACCAGTTCGTCAACCAGGTCGACGGCCTGACGGTCGCCCTCGGGCCCCTTGTGGTCGACGGGCAGCAGGCCAACGAATTCCCGATGGACGCGCTTAACACGATCGGCGGTCGCTACACCGCCGGCCTGCTGGGCAACCCCGTCCTTTGGCCCTACCGCGTTCACCTGGATTTCAAGAACGGCCGCCTCATCCTCGAGGAGCGGCCGAAGCTCGGTCCGCTTGAGGAAGCCGAACGAGCCGGTGGCGCGAATCGGGAACGAACCTGCCGGTGTTTGTCGAAAGAAAGCTCCTGAAGCCGAATCGCATGGACCACACGCTGGTGGATTTCGCCAGGCCCGTCCCACGCGCGTTGCGGATCGCCCACGGGTGGCTGGACGTAGACGGCGACGGGAAGGCGGATGACATATCCGGCCATTCATTGAATTGGATCGCTTCGCTCTCGCCGATGCTCGTTTATTCGACGCCCACCGGCATGGCGAGATGGGCCGACGCTCTGTTCCACAAGAAGACGGTGATCAAGGAAACGACCCTGGAAGAGATGCTCGATTTCGGGGGTCCCGTCAACTGCGAGCCCTTGACGAAGGGTTACGGTTTGGGTGTCGTGGATATCAAAATGGGGGCCGTGATGCCCCGCTGGGAGCGCCTGCGCGCCTGCGGACACCTGGGGTCGCAATTCGGCTACATGACATTCGTGGGGTATTTCCCCGATTATGGAGCCTCGCTCCCCATCATGTCCAACAGGGGCGGCGATGGGGACTCGCAGAGGGCGATCGTAACGGTCAGCACCGCCTTGATCGACGCGTTGCTCGGGCGCCCGGGAGCTAATGACGGCCGGGCCCTACTCGTAGCGCATCGCGTCGGCCGGGTTCGCGGCGGCGGCCCGGTACGTCTGGAGGCTGATGACGGCGGCGGCGACGAGGAACGCCGCCAGGGCCGCGCCCAGGAACATCGGGACGGTCAGGCTCGTCCTGTAAGCGAAGTTCCGGAGCCACGAGCGCATGGCGAAATACCCGATCGGCCAGGCGACGAGGTTGGCCACGACGACCCATTTCAGGAACTCCCTGGAGAACATGGCCACGATTCCCGACGTCGACGCCCCGAGGACCTTGCGGATGCCGATCTCCCGCGTCTTCTGCTCGGCCGTGAAGGATGCGAGGCCCAGGAGCCCCAGGCAGGCGATCAGGACGGCCAGGCCGGCGAAGGCGCTGAACATCGTCCCCAGGCGATGCTCGACGCGGTAGGCCCGGTCGAAGATCTCGTCGAAGAAGGAATATTCGAAGGGATACTCGGGGGCGAAGCGTTTCCAGGTCTTCCGGACGAAAGCCAGGGTCTCGGGGATGTTTCCGCCGCGGATCTTGATCGAGACCCGGGTCGTTCGGTTCGGGTCGAGGAAGACGTAGACGGGCATGATGGGAAGGTGCAGGGAGTGCATGTGGAAGTCCTTGAGGACCCCGACGATCCTTCCCTTCGCCTTGCCGTCGCGAGTCCGGCCGAATTCCCGGCCGATGGGATCGTCCCACCCGATCGCTTTCCGGGCGGATTCGTTGATAAGATAGGCGCCGCCCGCGTCCGCGGGAAAGTCGCGCGAGAAATTCCGGCCGGCGGCGAATTCGAGGCCGTAGAGCTCCGCGAAATCGTAGTCGGCGTCGATCACGTAGATGGGAATGTCGACGGACTCGTCCTGCCCCGGCCACCGGGCGTTCGTGCTCGAGGTGACGTTGTTCGGAAGACAGGACGAGGAGGCCACGCTGACGACGGCGGAGTCGCCGCGGAGCTCGGTCTCGAACGCCTCCAGGCCCTCCCGGACGCCGCCCCGGGGGACGAGGACCAGGATCTGGTCCCTGTCGTAGCCCATGTCCGTGTCGCGGATGAACCTGAGCTGGCTCCGGACGCCGATGGTGCAGACGATGAGGGCGATCGAGGCGGCGAACTGGAAGACGATCAGGCCGTTTCGAAGGCCCCTTCCACTGGTCCGGGAGGCCCCCGTCCCCTTGAGAGCGGAGACGGGCTGGAAGCCCGAGACAAAGAAGGCCGGGTAGCTCCCCGCGACGACCCCCACGACCGCAACCAGGAGGACGAGGGCCGGCATCAGGGCCGGGTCGTGGAAGGGATTGAAGGCGATGTCCCGCTCGACGAAGGCCCGGAACGCGGGCAGGGCTGCCAGGACGAGCCCGACGGCCAGGACCAGGGCGAGGGAGGTCAGGGCCACGGAATCGCCGATGAACTGCCGAACGAGCTGGGCCCGGCCGGCCCCGACGACCTTGCGCAGTCCGACCTCGTGGGCCCGCTTGAGGGACCGGGCCGTGGCCAGGTTCATGTAGTTGACGCAGGCGATGACCAGGACCAGGACCGCGATCGAGGCAAAGAGGAGGACGAAGCGGAAGTCCCCGATCAGTCCCATGTCGAAGTTGACCCGGGAATGGAGGTGGATGCGGGTCAGGGGCTGGAGGAAGTAGCGGGAGTGTTGGCCTTCGTGCTTCCAGCCGCGCTCGGCCTCGTATTTGGCGATGAAGGGGACGAGCTTGGCTTCCAGGGCTTTTGGGTCCGCGCCGTCTTTGAGGAGGATGTAGGTGTAGAAGGAGTTGTTCCCCCACCGGGTCAGGTCCCTCTTTTGGATCTTGCCCATCGTTTCGAACGGGGCCACGACGTCCATGACGAAATGGGAGTTGGCGGGGATGTCGCGGAAGACGCCGGCGACCTTGAATTCGGAGTTCATCTCGTAGGCCTCGAGGACGAGCGTCCGGCCCACCGGGTCGTCACGGCCGAAGAAGCGGGCGGCCGCGCTCTCGGACAGGAGGACCGAGTACGGGTTCTTCAGGGCCGCGGCCCCTTCGCCGCGCAGGATCGGGAAGGAGAAGATCTCGAAGGTTTGGGGGTCGGCCCAGTGGATTTCCTTCTCCAGGAAGCTCTTCTCGCCGACGCGGACGAGGACGTTCCCCCAGTCGTCGATCCGGGTCGCCGCAAGGACCTCGGGAAAATCCTGGACCATGGCCCCGGCCAGGGGGCCGGACGTCACGGCGAAGAGATTGGAGCCCAGGTAGACGTTGCCGGGCTGTTCCTGGACGACCCGGTAGATGTTCCGGGCGTTGGCGTGATAGCGGTCGAAGCCGAGCTCGGTCCGGACGAAAAGCATGATGAGGATGAAGACGGCCATTCCCACGGCCAGGCCGAGGATGTTGAGGGTCGAGTAGGCCTTGCTTTTCTTGATGTTCCGCCACGCGGTGACGACATAATTCTTGAACATCGCTTTGCCTTCCTCCGCGGACGAAGCGCTCCAAGATATTAAGACACTCTTTCCGGCCGGAAGGTTGTCAACGGTCGACGTGGGACCAGGCCATCGAACAACGCCGGGGGTCGATTGAGGGCGGGGAGAAGTCTTATTATCCCAACGATTATGCGGCCGAAGGCTATCTGGCCCTGGGCCAAATCGACCGAGCGCGGGACATCGTCGAAACCGGCCTGCGTGGTTTCGGCGAAAACGATTCGTTCCTCAAGGACCTTTTCGGTTGCCATCTGCCGCGCCGAACACCTCAAGATCACGGCCCTGACTTCGGGCCGGCAGCATTACGGCGACATCTACGTCCGCGCACGAAGCCCCTAGCTCCGCACCGGGATGTTGCGGCCTCAGTAATTCTCGACGCACAGCTCCCAGACGTCGTCGTCCGGATTCTCCCGGAGATAATAGAAACTGCCGTCGTGGAAACAGAAGAGGATGCCGTTGGACAAGCGGCCTGTGAACGGGAGGAAGACCCGCTTCAATTCCTTCCCCTGCTGGTCGAAAATGACGAACTCGACCGAGTTCCCGAGATAGCGGAACGTCCGCGTATAAAATTTCCCGTCGGCGGGTTCGAAGTAATCGAGACCGGGCGTCTCGTCGGGAAGGTAAATGCGCTTTTCGAATTCGGCCCACCCGGTTCTCATTTCCGGGTCTTCCTTGATGGGCTTGATGATGGCCTCCCTCAACGCCGCGGTCATCTTGAGCGGCTTCAGGGGCAGGCGCATCTCCCGCTGCTGGACCCCGTTGCGGTCAAAGGCCGTGACCACGGATTCTTTTCCGGAATCGATGACGAAGATCTGGTCGCCGTCGACGCGCATGGAATAGTACGCGGAGACGAGATTGATCTTGAACGGGTTCGAGTCCTCCGTCCGGGACCCGATCTCCTTCAACGACCTGAAATCCTTGTCCACCAGGCGAATGGTCGTGACCATTCCCTTTTCCGCGAAATCGAGGCCCCTGATCACGAAGTTCTCGCCGACGCGGAAGATTCCGCCCTTGAACACCGGGACCGTGAACTTGATTTCATCCTGGTAGTCCCCGTCGAGCGAGAAGCGGGCCAGCTTATTGACTCCATGCGCCTCCAGGTGATCGCTGAAAACGCGGACGAGGTAGAGGAATCCGAACTCGCCCGGACCCTGCCCCGCGCGGCCGAAGGACTTGACGAAGGTGACGTCCTCCGCCTCCATCTTGAAGATGTGCGCCGTCGAAGAATTTTCGACGACGTACAGCCGGTCGCCGGCCATGGTCATGTAAAAGGGATTCATGACCGGGGGCAGTCTCGCCACCACCTCGGCCGCGGTCCCCTGCGCCGTGAACGCCGCGCCGAGCGCGACGGCCAGGCACAGAAAGCGAAAGAACGGTCTTCGATCCCTCAAGGCAACCTCCCGCGAGAGCGTATTCCCGGCCCCGCCGCCATGGCGTCCGCCAGACGTGTCGGCGTGCCCGACGTTTTCATCAACCGCCACAGGCTAAGAATAGGACGGGGAAACGAGCCTGTCAAGAAGAACAGGCGCCAGATCATCCTGAAGTCCCCGGAGTGCGAATAGCCGGCGCCCGTCATAATCCTTTGACAGGGGCGGAGACAAGGCCTATCATCGGTTCTTTATCGTTTCTTTGAGGAGACGCCCATGCATGGAACACGCCAAGCCCTGGGCCGTATGGCCCTCATCGCTCTGGGATCGATCGCCCTCCTTGTTCCGCCGGCCTTGACCGCGGCTCAGGCCGGGGACAATCATCGCCCCACGACGCGTCTCAACCCCTTCCGCCAGCTCGGACCGGAGCTGCCGACGCCCAACGCCCTGCGGACCGCGTCCGGGGCGCCTGGGCCCGGCTACTGGCAGCAGCAGGTCGACTACGACATGGCCGTCGAACTCGACGAAGAGCGCCAGCGGATCAGCGGCGTCGAGACCGTCGTCTACCGCAACAACTCGCCCGACCCGCTGTCCTACCTCTGGGTCCAGCTCGACCAGAACCGGCGGGCGCGGCACTCGATCTCGGCCAAGACCTCGCCCAGCCGCCTCGGCGAGACCGTGAGTGTCGGGGCCCTCGAACGGCTCCACGACGATTTCGACGGCGGCTTCAAGATCGAGTACGTCAGGGACCGCGACGGACATGACCTCCCGCGGACCGTCATCGAGACGATGATGAGGATCGACCTGCCGGCCGTCCTCGAGCCCGGAGGCCGCTTCTCCTTCGAGGTCAAGTGGTGGTACAACATCAACGACCGGTCCAAACAGGGAGGCCGGTCCGGGTACGACCACTACGAGAAGGACGGCAACAACGTCTACGCCGTCGCCCAGTTCTTCCCGCGGCTGGCCGTCTACGACGGCGCGAATGGCTGGCAGCACAAGCAGTTCCTCGGCAGCGGCGAGTTCACCCTGCCTTTCGGCGACTACAAGGTCGCGATCACCGTCCCGGCCGACCACATTGTCGGGGCGACCGGCGAGCTCCGGAATCCCGGCGAGGTCCTGAACGCCGCCCAGCGCGAGCGCCTGGAGCGGGCCCGCCGGGGCACCGCGAGCCCGGTCCTTGTCGTCACCGAGGCCGAGGCCGAGGCCAACGAGAAGGCCGCCGATCCCTCCCGCAAAACCTGGGTCTTCGAGGCCGAGAACGTCCGCGACTTCGCCTTCGCCAGCTCCCGCAAGTTCATCTGGGACGCCCTGGCCTCCAAGTTCGGCGACCGGACCGTCCTCGACATGTCGTTCTACACCAAGGAAGGCAACCCCCTCTGGGCGCAATATTCGACGCGCGCGGTGGCCCACGCCGTCGAGACCTATTCGCGCTTCACCTTCGACTACCCCTATCCGGTGGCCATCTCCGTGCTGACGGGGGCCGGCGGCGGCATGGAATACCCTATGGTCTCCTTCAACGGGGGGAGGCCCGAGCCCGACGGCACCTACAGCCGGGGCCTCAAGTTCAGCCTGATCGGGGTCATCATCCACGAGGTCGGCCACAACTTCTTCCCCATGATCGTCAACTCGGACGAGCGCCAGTGGGCCTGGATGGACGAGGGCCTGAACACGTTCATGGAATACCTGGCGGAGCAGGAGTGGGACCGCAAGTTCGCCGAGCGCGAGGGGCCGGCCTATACGATCGTCGATTACATGAAGGGCGACAAGGCCCTCATCGACCCGATCATGACCGACGCCGACATCGACCTCAACCTCGGCGCCAACGCCTATGCCAAGACCGCGGCCGGGCTGAACATCCTGCGCGAGACCATTCTAGGCCGAAAGCTGTTCGATTTCGCCTTCAAGACCTACGCGCGCCGGTGGATGTTCAAGCACCCCACCCCGGCCGACTTTTTCCGGACCATGGAGGACGCCACGGGCGTCGACCTCGACTGGTTCTGGCGCGGCTGGTTCTTCGGCACCGACCACGTCGACCTGGCCATAGAGCAGGTCCGCTGGCTCAGGGCCGCCACCGGCGACCCCAAGAAGGACAAGGACGCCCTCTACGAGCGGGAAACCCGCGATGCGAAGCGCTACATCAGCAACATCCGCAACGCCGAGGAGATCGAAAAAACCGCCGTCGAGCGGGACGCGAACCTCCGCGACTTCTACGACAAGCACGACCCCCGGGAGGTCTTCCCGGCCGACGAGAAGGCGTACCGCGACTTCCTGGCCTCGCTCACGCCCGGGGAGAAGAAGCTCGTCGAGTCCGGCTCCAACTACTACGAGGTCAGCCTGGCCAACGTCGGCGGCATGGTCATGCCGGTCATCCTGAGGTTCTCCTACGATGACGGCTCGGAGGAGATCGAGCGCATCCCGGCCGAGATCTGGCGCCGGACCCCCGACCGCGTCTCCAAGGTGTTCGTGACGCGCAAGACCGTCCGCGAGGTCACGCTGGATCCCTTCCTGGAGACGGCCGACGTCGACCGGCGCAACAACCGCTGCGTGATCGACGGCGGGCCGGACTATTTCCGGGTCGTCAAGGACGAGAGGCCCGCCCCGATGAACGAGATGCAACGGGCGGTCAAGAAGTAGCCGCGCCGGCGACCTGCCGAGTCGTTGTCTTTGTGTTTCGGTCCATGGAGACGGCTTGGAAGCCCCGTTTTGGCCATAGAATCGAGCCGCCAAGGCCGATTTCGAGGCTGAAGTCTTGCTAAGTTGAGTCCTGCCAACGACTTTCCTTGGGCCGCCCCCAAGGAGCAATTGACAATTTTATCTCCATCCCTATACTTGGACCCAAAAGAACTCGAAAGGAGCCGTGTTGGATAATCCCAGTGGCAAATCAAATAGCTGCACTCGTCGCAGGTTTTTCCGAGACTCGGCCGTGACCCTGGCCGGGCTGGCGCTCGGGACGAAACTCGCCGCCGGCGCGGGGCCGAAGCCCCTACTGGGGGCTCCCGGACAGGAGAAGGCCGCCCAGGAGAAGCCCCCGGCCGCCAAGCCGCCCGAGATCACGACCAACGTGGACGAGGCCCGAAAGATCGCGCGCACTCCGTCATCCATGCCTGGACGCTACCCGGCCCGCGTGGTCAAGGTCGAAACGCCCGGCGCCTTCGTTGACGGCAAGCCGGACCCCGCCAAGGTCCGCGACCGCCTTGAGCGCGGCCTGGCCGAGCTCACCGGCGAACGCGACATGGGCCAGGCCTGGGCCCGGTTCGTAGGCCCCGGCGACGTCGTCGGGATCAAGGTCAACCCGATCGGCGAGAAGCTGCTCTCGACCAAGCCCGAGGTCGTGGACGTCATTATCGACGGGCTCCGGGCCGCGGGCGTCCCCGACGCAAACATCGTCATCTGGGACAGGCGGGGCTTCCAGCTCACGGAGGCCGGGTTCACCGAGGCCCGCTTCCCCGGCATCCGCATCCTGGGCACCGAGAAGAAGGGCCCGAACGGCGAGTTCTTCGACGCCGAGGACCGGCTCTGGAGCCGGGACAACATCGACCGCGAGGCCATGCCCTACATCGCCTCGGTCGAGATGGCCTACGACCGCGAGACCCTCCCCTACATGATCAACGAGGGCCGGGAGTCGTTTTTCACCAAGACAGCGACTCGGGTTTGCACGAAGATCATCAACGTCCCCGTCCTCAAAAACGCCGGCTCGACCGTCACGGCGTGCCTCAAAAATCTCTCGTTCGGTTCTCTTTCGAACACGGCCCGCCTCCACCAGCTCTGGATGAAGGCCGTGGCCGAGCCCTGCGCCTTCCCCTGCCTGAGGGACAAGGTGGCGCTCAACATCGTGGACGGGCTCCAGGCCTGCTGGGACGGCGGGCCCGGGGCGAACCCGCAGTTCATCTGGGACTCCAATGTCCTTTTCCTCGGCACCGACCCCGTGGCCGTGGACTCGGTCTGCCACGACTGGATCGTGGCCGAGAGGATCCGCCGAGGCGTTCAGAAGGCGGACGACCCCCGGATGAGCGAATTTCTGCGGATCGCAGAAGGGCTGGGGTTGGGGACGGCGGCCCGCGAGAAGATCAAGGTGACGCAGGCTTAGCTGAGGTCAGCAATCCCTGCAAGGGAGGTGTCTTCATGCATGATCCAGATCAAGACCTTCAGTTAATCCTCGAGGTCGCCAAACGGGAGCCGGCCGCAATGAGCGCCGGCGACGTCGCAGGCCATTTGTCCCTTCTGGCCGATTCTGCGATCTACATGCCGCCGGGGGGGCCGGCCAAGGAAGGCCGGGAGCTCCGCGATTGGCTGGCGGACTTCGACCGGTCTTCGTCCATCGAATGGCTCAGCTACACACATGGCGAGACGCAGGTCTCGGGAGATCTTGCCTTCCACGACTACGCCTACGAATGGCGCGTCACCTCGAGAACCGACGGCAAATCCGCAACCGGTCGCGGCAAGGGTATTCAGATTTTCACAAGGTCGTCGGCCGGATCCTGGAAGCTCGTACGCAACATCTGGAATTCGAGTCCGACCCGCTAGGCGGCGTTCCGGCTTCGAACCTCAGGCCTGTGGGTGTCAGCCGGTTTTGTACTTGCTCCGGATCTTTGCGCCGGACAGCGGGCCGCCCAGCAGGGCGCTGATGTAGCAGATGTCAAGCGCTCCGGCGCTCAACGGCAGTGCGCTCCAGGCCATGGACACCGCGCCGAGCGTATGATGCCGATACACATAGCCGACCACCAGGAATCCCGCTCCGGCGGCCAGGCGAAAGCCTCGGCCCGCCGGACTGTTGAGAAATCGCGAGAAACCCGACCGATTGAAGGCCTCCTCCAATTTGGGCATGGAAAACCTCCTCTTGGACGAGCCGCAGGGATGAGGTACTCCGTTTTCGGCGCGGCTTGGAACGCCGGCTTCAAAACCGGGATCATCACCTCCCCTGCCAAAGCCAGAATATCGGGGATTCCGAGTCGTGTCAAGAAACCGGACAAGGACAGGCTGGGGCGCACTCCCCCGGGAACGGCTTGACAATCCCGAGATGCGGCTCAATAATTAGCTGAATTTAGTTTGCGGAGGAGATGCATGTTCCGAAAAATGATCCCGTTATGTCTCATCGTCCTGCTTCCGGTCGGCGGTTTGCTGGCACAGAGCAGGGCCGAAAAACCTAACGATGCCACCATCGAGCTCGGCGGAAAGTGTTTTCTCTATTCTCTGACCTATCAACGGATGGTCGCCGAGCAGTTCGGGCTTGAAATCGGCGTCTCCGGGATCGGAGGCGGCACGGGGGGAGATACCGCCGCGGTATTCTTCCTGAGCGGCGGCGGCCGTTTCTATTTCACGAAAAAGGCCGCTTCGCCGTTCCTCTCGGGAGGTATTGTGTATGTCACGGCCGGAACATCCGCCGGTCCCGGTACCGAATGGGCGAGCGGCGTATATTTCTATGCCTCCCCGGGATTCGAATTCCGCATGTCGGGAGGATTCCTGTTCCGGGCAACGGTTAACTTCCTGATCAAGGACGGCTTTTTCGTCTGGCCGGGGATCAACCTGGGCGTGGCTTTCTAGGCCGCTCGTATTGCCCTGATCGCGGTCAGTCAAGCAGCTACCCGGACGCCGAGCCGGGATGGTAAGGCCCCTCCGGCCCTACCCGCTATTTCCTGACGGGTTCGAGGTCCGTGAGCAGCCTCGAAAAAGCCATGGCCCGGATTCCCGTGGCCAGAGGGAACGTCTTATCCCCCGAATGGACGACGGCCAGGCTCTTCGATTTCAGGTCCTTGACGGCGTTGCGAAAGGAAGGGGTGACGAAGGCGGCCCTTAAGAATCCCGTCGACAGCCTTCGGTACGAGTGAGGCCGCGCGGCGGGCGCGGCGGCGGAACCCGGGGCCGCCGACATGAGCCCGATGGGGGACGGCTATCCCATCCCCCGTCCCGGGGGTCTCTATTACGTCATTCGTACCGGAGGGACGTCACCGGATCGGTGAGCGCGGCCCTGACGGCCTGGAATCCGGAGGTCAAAAGGGCCAGGGCCAGAGCCGCCGCGCCCGACAGGATGAACATCCAGACGTTCATCTTGATCCGGAACGCATAGCCCTCGAGCCACCGGCTCATGACCAGCCAGGCCGCGGGCCAAGCGATCAGGTTGGCCAGCAGCACCCACTTCACAAAATCCCGCGAAATCAGGCCGACCATGCCCGGGACCGAGGCGCCCAGGACCTTGCGGATGCCGATCTCCTTGGTCCGCTGTTCGGCGAAAAAGGAGGCCAGCCCCAGGATGCCCAGGCAGGAAATGAAAACGGCCAGGAGGGCGCAGCCGGTGAAGGTGGTCCCCAGCCTCTCCTCGAACCTGTACCATGTCCCGAATTCCTCGTCGACGAAATAATAGGAGAACGGCGCGCGCGGGTTGTGGGCCTTCCAGGTCGCCTCGAGAAAGGCCAGGACCCGCCGGGTGTTCCCGGGCCGGATTCTGAGCGACAGACTTATCGGGCGGGACTCGTAGAGCGTGATCATCATGGCCGGGATCCGGGTCCGCATGGAGCCGTAATGGAAATCCTGGACGACGCCGACGACGCGCAGGGTTCGGCCGGTTCCGTTGGTGAGCCTTTTCCCGACCGGGGCGTCCCAGCCGAGCTCCCGGGCCGCGGTGGCGTTGATCAGAACGCTCTCGTCGCGGTCGGTCGGAAACTCCCGCGAAAGATCCCGTCCGGACGTGATTTTCAGGCCGTAGGTCCCGACGAAATCGTAATCCGTCAGGATGACTTGAAATATCTTCTCGCGGCCTTCGGCGGCCCCCTCGGGCTGGAAGCCCTCGCGCCTCCGGGTGTGGCCGGCGGGCGTTCCGTTGGACACGGTGGCGGAGAGGATGGATGGATTTGCCAGGAGGTCGTTCCGGAGGGCCTCGATCCGGCCGGCGGCTTGGCTCCCTTCGAGGGGAAGGACGACGATCTCGTCGGCCGCGAAGCCGGGGTTGCTGTTTTTCATGTACCGGAGCTGGCCGAAGACGACCGCCGTGCCCACGAACAGCGCGATGCACACGGCGAACTGGAAGACGACGGTGGCCGTCCGGAACCGGGCCTTCCTCCGGCCGGCCGTTGGAGCGTTCTTGAGGACTCGGGCGGGCTCGAAGGAGGACAGGTACAGGGCCGGATAGCTGCCCGCGACGGCTCCGACCACGAGCCAAAGGGCGGCCAGTCCCAGAATGAGCCCCCCGTCATGCAGAGGGTTGAAGGCCATGTCCTTCCGCATGAAGGCGTTCGCCCTGGGAAGGAGCGCGAAGACGAGCCCCGCGGCCAGGACGAGCGACAGAAAGGCGAGGCTCGTCGATTCCGCGAAGAACTGCCTGATGATCTGGGCCCTTCGGGCGCCGACGGCCTTGCGCATGCCCACCTCCTTGGCCCTCTTGAATGAGCGGGCCGTGGACAGGCTGATGAAGTTGAGGCAGGCGATCAGGAGGATCAGGGCGCCGATCGCCGGGTAGACGTAGAGATAGACCTTGTCGCCGGTCCGGGCGATGTCGGCCCCAAGGCCCGAGAAGTGGATATCGCCGAGCGGCTGGAGATGGAGCGTCGTCCTGGCCGCGTCTTCGGCCGGAACGTTCCCGGCGAAAACCGCCTGGAGCTTCGTCTCGAGAGCCGCCGGGTCCGTGCCGCCCGGGACCAGAACATAGGTGTAGTCGTTCGACCAGCTGTCCCAGTCGTTCATCCGCGGGTCGTTCCTTATGGTCGCGTAGGACACCAGGAATTCGAACTGGAGATGCGAATCGGCGGGGACGTCCTTGAACACTCCCGTGACCTCGAGGTCGCGCTCGTCCTGCAGGGTCAGGGTCCGGCCGAGAGGGTTTGCGGCGCCGAAGTACTTGCGGGCCATGGTCTCGGAAAGGCAGATGGAGTTCCCTTCGGAGAGGGCCGTACGGGGGTTTCCGGCCTTGAAAGGAAAGGAAAAGATCTCGAGGAATTCTGGTTCGGCGAAGGCCAGCCATTCGCTGAAATAGGTCCCGTCCCGTCCGAGGCGGAAGAGGTCCCACTCGGAGTATCTGGCCGCCGCCTCGATTTCGGGGATCTCGGCCCTCAGGGCCGGAGCCAGAGGGAGCGGCGTTATGGCGAGGCTGCGGCTGGCGCCGTCTTCACGCGTCTCCATCACCACGCGGTACGTGCGGGCGAAATTCTCGTGGAACCTGTCGAAGCCGAGCTCGTCCCTGACGAAGAGCAGGATCAGGATCGCGCAGGCCAGCCCCACGGAAAGCCCGGCTACGTTGATGAACGAATACATCTTCTGCCGTCGGATGAGCCTCAGGGTCGTCTTCAAGTAGCTCTTGAACATCGCCGCCTCCGACATCTCGATGAGATTCTTTCGGGGGACTTTTCGCCCCCAGAAATAGGACGGTCCAACCGAGGGAAATGTTGCAGGAAATGCGAACCCGGTTCCGGCCGCAGGCCTTGATTAAGGGACGCCCCCCACGTCACCCGGCGAAACAGCCCGCCCGATGGAGAACCCGGCAGCCCTCGTTTTTGACCGTGACCTTGAGCGCGACCGGTCGGAGGGCGGAATCCAGGGCGGCCGGACCTCTATTCGTAGCGCAGCGTGTCGGCGGGATTGGCGCTCGCCGCCTTGAGCGACTGGTAGCCGACGGCCAGGAGCGTCACGGCCAGGACGCCCAACCCCGCCACAGGGAACAGCCACCAGGCCGGCCCCGTGCGGTAGGCGAAGTTGTCGAGCCAGCGGCTGAGGAGATAGTAGCCGAGGGGCCAGGCCGCGGTATTGGCCACAAGGACGAGGATCGCGAAGTCCCGAGACAAGAGCGAGACGATTCCGGCCCGACTCGCTCCCATGACCTTCCGGATGCCGATCTCCCGGCGCCGCCTCTCCGCGGTGAACGACATCAGGCCGAAGATCCCGATGGCCGCCAGGGCGATGGCCAGGATCGAGCAAAAACGGAAGATCCGGCCGAGCCTCAAATCCTGAGCGTAGGCCCGGGTTTCGAGGGGCCTGTCCATGAAAATGAAAACGAAGGGAATGTGCGTCGGAAGCTCTTTCCACTTCTTCTCCAGGGCGGCCAGGGTTTCGGGGATTCCGTCGGGCTCAAGACGGATGTAGACCTCATTGTTCATTTCGGGAATGAATTGATAGACCGAGGGAGCGATCTCGTCGTGGAGCGACCCGTTGTGGAAATCGCGGACGACGCCGATGATCGTCACCGTCCCCGACTTGTTCTGCTCGTCGGCGAACCGCTCGTTGCTGATCCGCCGGCCGACGGGATCCGGCCAGCCCAGGACCCGGGCCGCCGTCTCGTTGATGATGACCGAGGAGGAGGCGTCGGAAGCGATGTCCGAGGCGTAATCGCGGCCCCGGACAACGTCGATCTTGAAAAACTTGAAGAAATTGGAGCCGATCGGGAGGAGGTTCATCTGCAGGGCGCTTCCCCCCTCCGGAACGCACTGGATGGGGTAGCCGTTGTAGAAGCCGGCCCCGCCCTCCGATACAGTGATGTCTTGGACGCCGGGAAGGCCGCCCAGCTCACGCTCGATCAGGTCGACACGCTTGGTCAACGAGTGGTCCTTGAAGATGGGAACCTGGATGACGTTCCGGTTGTCCGCGCCGAGATCCTTGCTCTTGACGTATCCGAGCTGCCGCGACACGACGAGAGTCCCTATGATGAAAATGACGGAGGCTGCGAATTGCAGCACGACCAGACCCCGCCGGAGGAATGCCCCCGCCGGGTTTGTCCGCTGCACATCGCCCTTGAGGACGACGGCCGGACGGTAGGCGGACAGGAATACGGCCGGATAGCTCCCCGAGAGAAGGCCGACCAGAAGTCCGAGCGTGACGAGCCCGGCGAAAAACCACGGGTTCGCCCCGACGGCCAGGGTCAATCGCTTGCCGACGAGCGCGTTGAACGAGGGAAGGACGAGGGCGGCCACGAGGGCCGCCAGGACCAGGGCTATTCCAGCAAAAAGCAGAGATTCGCCCAGGAAATATTTCACGAGCTGGGATTTCGTGGCCCCGACGACCTTCCGCATGCCCACCTCTCGCGAGCGGCGCGAGGCCTGGGCGGTCGACAGGTTGATGAAATTGATACAGGCGATAAGCAGGATGGCCAAGGCGATTCCGGCCAGCATGTAGGAGGTCGACATCTTGCTGTTGGGCTCGAGCTCGAGGTCTAAGTCGGAGTGGAGATGGATGGAGGTCAGGGCCTGAAGGCCGAACGTCCGGCCGGCGGCCCGC
>Ga0210077_1000250_pt1 | contig 22918 bp, 20 predicted proteins | sample RushMan_CattailN_5_FD_185556 | JGI IMG/M metagenome (GOLD analysis project Ga0210077, IMG submission 185556) | Wetland microbial communities from San Francisco Bay, California, USA, that impact long-term carbon sequestration -... | ecosystem: Environmental > Aquatic > Marine > Wetlands ... | reverse complement strand
AGCGGTGAGGGCACCCGCTGAATGCCGGCGCTTGCCTTAACTACGGATCCGGGGCTCGTCAGCGACACACCAAACGGGCGCCCGAAAATTCTTTTTAAATAAGGTTGCAATATCTTTGCCGATTAACAGGATGTAATCAGACAGAACTTTGAGGTGATTTCCATGACCAATGCTTACAATTCGTTAAAAATGCGAGAGCAACGCATCCGAAATGCCCTTTGGGGGTTGTTCGTCGGAGATGCGCTGGCTATGCCCGGACACTGGTTCTACAATCTGAAGAATATAAAGGAGGTGTTCGACGGCGGTATACGAGGCTACAATAGCGCGCCCCATCCTCATCCGGAGAGTTTCATGGTGGGTATGAAATACAAACCCGATCTGGAAACCGCGAACAAACTTGGACGAAAATACGATATCCTTCATGAACATGCGCGCTTTTACCGAACCAATTTCAGCGACCTTCAAATAGTCACTCCCGAACAGGAAAGCGAGCACGGTCATCGTGTCCCTGTCCTGGAACGCCGATTCCACTATCATCATGGCCTCGAGGCGGGGGAAAACACGCTTGGAGCGCACCTGATCAGGGTGCTCATGCGAACGGTAATCCAAAACGGTTGCTACGATCCTGATGCGTTTTTAGAAGGATTTATCGAACACCTCACCGCCCCTGGTAAAAATCACGATCCATACACTGAAATTTACATTCGCAGATGGTTTGAGAACTATTCTCGCGGTCTCCCGCTTCACGCTTGCGCCGAACAGCAGAGAAAGGTGTGGTCCATCGGAGCGCATGGTGGAATGATCCGCCCGTTGGTTCTCTCGCTGCTGGTGGAAAGCAGTTACCAGGGGCTTGGTGTGGCCTTTGAACATCAGAACCTGACACACCGCTCAGAGAATGTCGCAAGTGGCCTCGGTGTTGCGATTCCCATCCTGAAGTCCCTTATAGGTGGAACTGATCCGACTCAAACTGTTACTTCCCACGCCACTATTTTGCGAACTCCGCGGATAACCGGTGAGAAGCTGTTTGACGCTTACCGCGATCATCACGGTCCCGACAACATTCCTGAAGAAGAGATGTGGCAACTACACACACGGTTGACAGAGTTTCCCTTCGATGTCGCTCAGCTTGCACGAGAACTCCCGGAACAAGGCGTAGTCCGAAACCTGTTCGCCACGGCTTGTTATCCGGAGCACGGGCTCCCCCTCCTACTCTATCTGGCGACAAAATACAATTTTGATTTCGAAGCTTCATTATTGGCAAATAGCAATGCCGGAGGCGACAATGTTCACCGCGGTATGATTCTTGGTATGCTCGTAGGAGCGGTCAACGACAAGATCCCCGAATACCTGGCGGAGGGATTGATCGCCCATAGGGAACTGGAAACAGAGATTAACGATTTCACTGAAATCGCGCTTCGAGGCAACGCCATCTAACACAGCACGGATGCAATTCCTTTTCCTGTTTGGAACACTAAAATTCGCCGGATTTTAGTGTCCTTACGGGGAGAGCTCGAAGCCCTATCACGGCCGACTTCTTTTCGGAGTACTTGAGGCCGTCGGTGAACGAGAACACGGTAGCGGAGGTAAATCCTCTTTCGTAGCACCAGACCTGGCCGCAGCTCAATCGTATCTCCGGGGCAATTCTCACGCGCTGCCCACAAGCCGCTGTGTATCCTCTGTAGTTCGGATTGCTTACATAAAGACTTTTGAGCTCATCAACCGTTGGCATCCTCCATCCTTTGTATTTTCCAACGATGTCGGGCGGCCCCATATTGCAGTACCAATTTGCCCCCTGCCAGCTAACGTCGAGACGATTATCCGTTTTTGCCCACATCAATCCAAGTTCATGGTCGGTCAGCGTCCCATCTCCATTGTCGGTGAATCGTCCTGCCGAAAAAACCATAGGCAGGCTGAAGGAGAGAATCACGGCGGTACAGATGAACAACATGACCGGAAATACGATTGCTTGCTTTCTCATTATAGCCTCCTCACCTCAAAAAGTACGTTGTTGTTATTGCAGTTTCGGTATTCCAACTCTTCCATCTGTGCTGCAGATTGGGTTCCACAAATACCATGCCAAACACGTGCTTTTAATAGCTGGGTTGTGTGTGATCCGCCATGGATTTTTCATTACATCTCAGCGGGTTGTATGAGCCGTCAAAAAAACTATTGCATGAAATTCATCTCTGTACAAGCCCGTAATACGTGATTAGGCGCAGATCGCAGCATTTCATCTACAAATGCATTCCCCGGCGCTTCCTATAAGCCCAGCGCGGAATCATGATGGCAGAGCAATAGACAATCAGGGGTAGGGCTGCCTGTATAAAGGCATAGATGCCGACTACCCGGCGATCGCCTCCACTGGACAGTGTCACTGCTTCAACAGTAAGCGTCGTGAAGCGTCCTCCACCGGCGAAAATGGTTGGGAGGTACTGGCCGACACTTACTGCAAACCCCAGGGCCAGGGCAAATAGGGTCGGCATGAGCATGAGCGGGAGTTCGACAAGAAAGAAGGTTTTGAGCGATGATCCCGTCAAGGTGAGAGCCGAATCCCGGTAGCGCACATCAAAAGAGCGCCATGGATCGGCCAAAGAGAGAAATACGTAAGGAAACACGAACAGAAGATGGCTCCATACCAAAGCCGTCCAAGTGTTGTCCAGGTCAAAGCGGACCAGCAAAATTTGCACCCCGAACAGAAAAGCGATCTGCGGAACGAGTAATGGCGTGTAAAGAAGCCACAGCGTGCGGGAAGTCGAACCAAGACCGTTGACTCGTTCGTTCTGAAGGCATCCGATAGTCAGAATAAGCGCTATGATAGCGGCGGAAAAACCGACGACCAAAGTGACCGTACTCGGCCACACCAACCCCTGCAATTGTCTCGCCCAGTGGGAGAGGGTCCAGGCCTGCGGAAGCGATTGTGGATAAAACCAACTCCGGGCAAAAGACCAAAGAACCAAAGCAAGAGTTCCGAGCAGCGAAAGACTGACGAGGCCCCCAACAATGCCGATCCAAAAAGGTCCGGCAAAAAGATTCCGTTCGTTCGCAGGACCTTTCGTCAGCCAGGGACGAGCCACCCGTTGCACGGTCAGTTCCATCAAGCGCCACAAGCAGATGGCTGCAACGACCACCATGAATTGTAGGCAAGCCCCTGCTGCTGCTGGAAAAATCATCTTCAGATCTCGGTCCAGGAACAATCTAAAAACCAAGGCACTGAGCGGTGGAGGATTGGTTGGAGCGAGAACAATAGCCACATCGACAACCGACATGGAAAAGGCCAGCACCGCATAAATGGGCAGACGGATTTGAGGATAGATTTGGGGAAGAACTGTCCTAAGCCATGCTTTAACCGGGGAATAGCCCAGTGAACGGGCAACCACCAGAGTCTCCCGGGATCGCACCTGACCAAGCGCAGCCACGGTCATAAGCGTGAGATAGGGGACCTCCTTAAGGAGCAATCCTAAAACAAAAGAGAGCCCCAAAGGATCGTGGATGATGGAAACATCCGGGGGGCGATTCCAGCCCGTCAACCAGGGCGAAACCCAGCGCGCCATCCAGCCACTGGGCGAAATCAGAAAAGAGAGCCCAATGGCGACAGCAACATGGGGCGTGGCAAGAAGCGGAGAGAGCATGATCTGTGCCCGGTTGAAGAGCCTCGTGCCGTGCACAACACTGCAAAAACCGATGACGATGACAAACGCCAGCAGAGTTGCCAGAAACCCTGTAAAGAGAGTGAGTCGCAAGGATTCTGCAATACCCGGCAGGGTGAATAGCGTTCGCCAGGGCTCCAGGCTAAGACTCTCTCCGCCTAGCGCCGGAAAGTAACCGAAGGCCGGCAGCACCGTTGCAATCAGGCCGGCTCCAACCGGGGCCAGAAAAAGGCATAACGCCACCACGGGAAACAGACGCAATGTTGCCTGAAACAGGCCGGGCCTGATCAACGCTACTTGGAGTATCTTCGTTCCCACTCTTCCACTATACGATTCATCCATGAGGGGTGGGGTTCCAACAAAGGCACCCCCAAATTTTCGTTACTCAGAGTTGCAACTCCCTTTGGCAGATTCTTGAACGCCTGGCGCTCTTTGTCGGTGAGTTTGTTAAGATCCAGAACCGTAAAGTTCCCCATCACTTCAGGGTTCTGGGCATGGGCTTGGGATTCGGGAGAAAGCAGAAAGTTGGCAACGACCATAGCCCCTTCCTTGGCGTTGGCGTTATAGGGAATGGCGACAAAACTCGTGTTTCCAATGGTTCCTTTTTCAAGGACATAGGTCCGCACAGAATCCGGCAGAATTCCTTTGGCGATGGATATGGAGGCTTCATTAGGACTGAAAGAAATCATGATATCGATCTCGCCATCGGCCAACAACTGCCGCATGGCCGGACCGCTTTCCGGGAATTGCTCACCTTTGCGCCACATGTTCGGTTTTAACTCGTCGTACCATGTCCAAAGAGGAGCGGTGACTTCGGCAAAATTTTCATCGGTGGCCGGTTCTTGCAGCACCGAAGGATCATCGACCAACTCGTAAAGGGCCTGCTTTAGGAAGGTCGACCCCAAAAAGTTTCTAGTTTGAGGGTGCGTGATTCTTCCCGGGTTCTTCTTGGCCCATTCCAACATGGCCGGCATCGATCGAGGCGGGTCCGTCAGTCGCGCCTTGTCGTAGACATAGACAATTTGAGCCATGCGCCAGGGCGCTTCCATACCGTCAACCGGTACCGCAAAATCTGTGACGGTGGTTGGTTTGCCCACCGTATCCACCAGCCTGTAATTAGGCAGCAAATGCGTAAATGGTCCAAACAGGAGTCCTTGTTGTTTCATAGCGAGGAAGTTTTCTCCATTTATCCAAATGAGATCCATAGCTCCTCCCTCGTTTCTCCCGGCAGCTTTTTCGGCCACTACATGAGCGACAGCCTCGGAGGTTAGTTTAATTTTGACATGCTCGACCTTTACTCCATATTCTTTGTCCACACGCTGGATCACCCAAGCGATGAACTGGTTGGTATTCTCATCTCCCGCCCAGGCGTTCCAATAGACAGTCTGTCCGCGTGCTTTTTGCAGAATCTCAGTCCAACTTTCAGGCACAGCATGAGCGGTTGAACCGACTGAGCAAAGAAAGATCAACGCCAATATGAATTCCCTCACGTTATTGCCTCCCATTGTTGTTCGTTGCGCAAGCAAACGAGCTGATGTTTAAATTCAGTGATTAGCACCAAGCTGTCGCCGCAAAGAGTCACTCTGTTAGCGTGAGACGAGGAACCCTTAATTGACCATTATACCGAAGAGATTCCTCGTGGCATTTTGCAGCCGCTCGGAATGACCGATGGCGGCTGCATGAGCAGATATTCATCTAGGAGCGTGTCCGAAAATGCTGTTTTTGTCATTTTGAATGACGCCTTGGCATGATGAGAAATCTGTCAAATCAAGGAATTGTAGAAGTAAGATTTCTTACCTTCGGCTCGAAATGACAGTTTTCGGACAGCCGCTTAGTTTAGTCGCTCATGAAAAACCAACCAGAATCTCCGGCTGCTTGGGGGTTTTATATTATTGAATCAGCCCATTGGATGAATGTCCAATATGGACTATTCGTCCTCCCGCCGCTCTCGCATCCGCCGCATCGTGGGTCACCATCAGGGTAGGAACTCCCCGCTCTACGACATGGCGGAAGACAAAACCTCTGATATTTTCGCGCATATCAGCATCGAGTTTCGAAAATGGTTCATCTAAAAGAATCGCTTTGGGGCGGGACAGCAAGGTACGCATCAAAGCCACACGCGCCCGCTGCCCGCCGGAAAGAGTAGCCGGGTCTGTGTCTTCATAGCCTGCCAAATCGGCCTCCTTTAAAGCCATGCGCATCAGTTTTCGGCGCTCCTTACGATTGCCTGCAGACTTTGGAAGAGCAAACAAAAGATTCTCTCCTACCGACATGTGTGGAAACAGGAGATCATCTTGGAACAATATGCCGACTTGCCTTCTTTCGACCGGAATAGCAGTAATGTCAGCACCGTCCAAAAGAGTTCGACCTTGCACATGGAAGACCGGTGCAAGGGTTCCGCAAATGAATGCCAAAAGACTGGACTTTCCAGAACCGCTTGGCCCCATGATCGTTACTACTTCACCGGGCGAAATAACTAAGGACGTCCCCGAGACCAGAGGCTTTCCTGCGAGTGAGATCGACACTCCACGCAGTTCCAGCGTCCCACTGTTGGCATAGCCGGCGTGAATTCCCTTCATCGGCAGGTTCCCTGCAGATCACGATGGGCCCTTAAACGTTTTAAGACGGGAGCCAGAAACTGCTCATGAATACGGTCGCAGCCAATGCAACGATTGACATAAACTTCATTCCGTCCATTCTTGATTCTGCTCATTTCTATGAATTTCTCCAGTGTAACCCTGTGCACCAGGCCCATACGCTCCGGATGTCCCATGCTCAACGCCTCAAACTCCGGTTGACCGATCAGGCTTTGCAGGATCTGCAACATCGGCTCTTCCGTAAGATTCCCGTAAGGTAAACGTGTCTTTCTGCAACAGGGATACAAATTTCCTTCAGGGTCAATGGCAACCTCTGAACCGCTTGAACCTATATTAAGAAAGTTGAGAGCGCCCGACCAGTTGTTGCAGAAATTATCTTTAAACTGGGCGGTTGAGAGGCAATTTTGCCAAGCTCTTCCACTTGGCCAGAGCTTCCCAATCCAAGCCTCCGGGCTTGCACCAAAAAAACTGTATACGGGACCTTCTTCATCTGTCCACTTGCGCTGTGTCGATTCAAGACCCGAAAGCCGCATGCCGGCGGCCTCAAACATCCGGGTCAGCCGTTCTCGAAAAGCTTCGCCGCTTTCTCTCCCCGATCTCACGTGAAAGTCGTCCATGGATGAGATGGAAACCATCCAAACATTTCTTTCCAAAAGATCGGAAAGGATACCCGGGGTCAGTAGGTCTCCGGAAGTTTGAATGACTAACTTACACCCTTTTCCTCCTTGATAACGCTCGTTAATTCTTACCAGAACAGGATACAATATATTGGTTCGCACCGGATCTAACAATACTTCACCTCCGGACAAAATAATACGTCCGCTCTTGCGTGCAAAAGAACCGTCGCAATACTGTTGTTCCAGATCAGAATATTCCATTGTTTCCGGTAGGTTATCGATAATATCAGGGAAATCCCTTTTAGATCGAGCAATCTGAGCCTTAAGCTGATCGGAACCATAGGGGTGGAAGCGATCGTCGTAACAGTGTGGGCAGGCACGTGAACACGCCCAAGAAATCACATAATAAATCGATTCAAGCATCGTATTGTTATCCCATTAAATATTCCGGTTTGCATGTTCAGATAGATCTCTCCATACCGCAAGTTGTTGAATAACAGGGCATCAAAAAATCCTAAATTGGGCAATTCTTATTTGTGTGAAGCTCCGCTCCGTCATTCCTGCCAAGCTTGTCCCCCGCAGCGCCGCAATAACTGGGCGAGATTAGTGGGGGAGCAGGAAGTCGGTAAAGTCTATTCACCCACTGGATGTCAGCGCCTGCCCTAGGCCCGATCCGAGGTTCGCCGGAATGACCGGGAGTTGCCGACTAAATCGCCAAATTTAGGAAAATGAAACTCACTGTCGCCACCGATTGTCAATGGAGACCTTCATCGAAACTATTACAATCGACTGCAACTGCCAAGAATTTTCCCAACAGGAATTAGTTCACAGCATTTTTCAGAGCCGGATTGATGCGCTCCCTTGCTTCCGCCGCAGCGGTTTTGGTTTTCTCTGCCACGCTAGGCCCGCCATCAGCTCCCCGAAATAGATAGAATAATCCTTGTACCGAAGGATTTCTGCCCAGAAGTCGGGTACCGTTCTGTTGAACCGCAATTAGATTTAAAAGGTTGAATTCGGGTAGCAAAGATTAGCTTTTTATCCGCAAAATTCGCATCAAAAATCTAACCTTGTATCCTTAACGAGCATGATATCAGGCCCACTTCTAAAATCCCCGCAAGCCCCCTTTGCGGAAAAGGGGAGAACAAACTTCAAGATCCCCATTGCCAGGGCCGAATTACTAACATTATGAAAACAAGAACTTGCTGAAAGAGCAGAGGTAAGCGGGTCTAAGTGCCCGATGCGAGGAGAGGAATCCAACAATTGGCTGCGAAAAAACTGAAGATTAGGCTCTCCCCGAATGACTTATGAATAGCTTCACTAACATGGGATCTGGTGATAACAACGAGTCTATGGAGTACCGATACCGTCGAATTTGGATTATCTCAGCTTCATGTGGCACTGGGGTGGGATTGGTAACCGAAGCCAGTGCCGACAGTGGATCAACATTCCGTTTACTGTCTTCTGTAACGGTTAATTTTCCGATGGTTTTCCGTGGACCTCCGCATTCAGGTCCAGAACCTTTTGCACCTGTCTAAAATAAGGCAAATACGGCCTCATATTCTTGAACGCAATTCGCGCAAAAATATAAAGCGAAAGAAAGATTGTGAAATATTGGGTCGATGACCAAACCAGTGAAATGGGATAAACAAGCTTGAATTCAACACCGAGGAAGCGGCTCTGCATCCAGGACAAAGCGAAGGGCAGCGGCCATAAACAGGCCGCGCTATAGGCGATCATAGAAAAGAAGTATTTGCCGAAGGCATCGTTTGCCTGTTTGTTGCAAGCCTTGTAACCTTTTTGATCCTTAAGTTGTAAAGCAGCCATCGAGAGCTGGTGTTGTTTGGCGAGTTCGTCCTCCATGCCCTCGATGTGCTGTCGATTGAAGCGAAGGGCCAGGGAAAGTGTCAGTTCTCCTAAAACCACCGAAATCATAGCTAGGATGAACGTGCCTAGCAAGAAATTGATCATTGCATCTCCGGTCACGCGGTAGAAGCCGATCAGATATGGGTCCAGGAATATGGGAATGTGACTCAATACGTCCATAGGTCGAGCACCTCACTGAGGTTAAACGTTGAAGTTAAAATAGTTCAAATACAATCTCATCCAATGGTTAACAGAAAAATGCCAAACCTCAGTTATGATAGAATCTTTACTGGCTAAGGATGATAATCTGCATTTGCGTTCTGAGTTTTTCCAGATTGATCTGATCCAGAAGTTCAACATTCCTCTCTTGGCAAGTGCAAGCAAGTGGAGACGGGCTGCGGGGCAAAGTCTTTCTCTCCGCAGCCCATTTTAATTGGTTAGGCTCCGCTACTCCCTGGTCCTGTATGTTAAAAAGGCGGTACCCAACTGGTTCCGAAGAACCCTTTGGAGAAATAACGGAGACCCGTATAAACCGCCAGGACAATGAAAAGAATTTTTAATCCCTTTTCCGGAATGTATTTTGAAGTGCGCGGTCCGACCATGGAACCGACAAAGATTCCGACCAGCTCTACACCCACGAGGCTCCAGCTGACCATTGCTCCGGCCATCATGTAGTTGAAAATACTTGTAATCATTGAAATCAACACGGTCAAAGCCGACGTTCCCGCCACAATATACATGGGCAGTCCGGTCACGCTGGTGAGAAAGGGCACATAGAGAAAGCCCCCACCCACGCCGATGAACGAGGAGATGGCAGCAATGCAGATTCCGCCGACGAACGGCCAGAGTGGGTTAAATTTAAACTCGACCCCAAAGAATGAAAAAGTAACCTGGCTCAGATTGAAACTGTTCACCTTTACACCCATGGCCGCAATCTCCGCTTCACTCTTCCTCTCTTTAATGCTCTGCTCAAAAGCGCGTGCGGCCGCTTTGGCTTCCTTCTTGCTCTTGGCTCCTGCCGGAGTCATTTCGTAGGTCAGAAAACCGCCCAACACCAGAACGATTAAACCAAAATAGCCTTGATACTGGCTGAGCTGGATCTTGCCCGCGGTCAGCCAGGGTATGGCCGTGGCGCCAACCACTGACCCTAACCCTAGTGCAATACCCAAGGGCAGTACGATGCGCCCCAGTTTGTAGTAGTTCAAAGTAGATATTGCCGCGCTCAATCCCACCAGGTACTGGTTCGAAACGCGGATGCTGTCAGTAAGGAGCTTGTTTATGAAAGGAGACGATTTTTTGAAGGTGCGGGCATAATCCCCCAAGCCGAAGACAGTCAAGTGCCCCACTCCTGCCATGATTCCACCAAAGGCGCCTACTGTCGAGAAGATCCAGCCGACCCAGACCGCCCAGAAAAAGGCAAGAACTACACCAGGGGATGGAGCCCCCGGTATGCCGAGATAGCCGGGAGCGGCACCAGGTTTCAAGAATCCTTCAGATTTACCTTGTTCAATAGCCTGCTCCAAAGACTTTGGCGTGGGCTTGGAAGCAGCTTCTGCGGCCTTGGCTGGAGCCTGCGGAGCTGTTGTTACCACACTTGGTGGGGTTGCCGGCTGTTGTGCCGAACTTTGCTCGGTTGGTTGCGAAGACTGTCCTTGAGTCTGTGCCGAAGCCATCGGCATGTTCGACCAGGAAAGCAACCAAGCTGTTAAAAGAAAGATAAAAAGTACAAATTTAATTCGCATACATGGTCTCCTCTCATGGGAATTCTAAAGTTCTCAACTTGTTTTTTAGCCGCTGCATTTTTAGAATAGTCCACCAGTGGACACGATCCGTGATGGGTTTGCCGCTGAACACGTTCACCTCCTTTCAAATGATTATTAATGTCAATTTTTTAAACACTTATGATGAATGCCGGAGCGTGATTGAGCAAACTTCATGCCATGGTCCGTCAAGTTGTTTTCCTGCTATTCTGACTACTTGCGGCAATGCTCTGGTTAAAGCAATATCCATCGAGATTCGGGGAGCTTGATGGCGTTGTCCAGACGTTGACACAGCTGCAGGCAAGCTGTGCATCTCTAGAGCACTGTCTCGACTTGTCAATGCCCACGTTATGGGCGCTCATCGGATAGTTCTGGTAAGACTTGGGGTGGGGAGTTAGAAAGATTGTGGGAGCCTAGCTGGTCTTGAGTGCAAGATTGCCTTGCACTATCTTTCGACAACTGGTTGAATGATTAATAAAACCAATTACATACAAAAAGAAACAAAAAGATTGCAGTGCAATACGTTTATTGCATCATGCTACACTTGGAAGATCAAATCTCAACTGTCTGATGTCAATATAAAAACAGTTATCAACAAATTGTAGACCTGCAGAAATCCGAGACAAACTCGAGTTCTATTCTGTCCTCAAATTCGGTTGAGGAGCTAATTGTCGGTTTTGACCCGCCGAATGCAAGTCCAACGTCTTTTGCACCTGTCGGAAGTAGGGTAAATACGGCCTTAGATTTTTGAAAACGATTCTCGCCAAAATGTAGAGCAGAACGAATACAGTGATGTAACCAGTAGAGGCCCAAACCAGAGAAAGCGGGTAGGCCAGTTCAAAATCCACGTGCAAAAAGCGGCTCTGCAGCCAGGATAGGGCAAAAGGCACCGGCCATAAACAGGCGGCAGAGTATGCGATCATGTTGAAGAAATATCTGCCGAATGCATCATTCGCTTGATCATTGCAGGCTTTGTAAGACTTTTTATCCTCAACTTCAAGCGCCGCCATGGAGAGGTTGTGCTGTTCGGTTAGTTCCTTTTCCATGGCTTGGATATGACGTCTGTTGATTCGTAAAGCCAAAGAAAGGGTGAATTCACCTATAACGACTGTGATTAAGGCTAGCAGAAAGGTTCCGATAAAGAAGTCCACCAGCACATAACCACTCATTCGATAGAGCTGTATCAGGTAAGGATCGAGGTATGAAGGGACATCCGTTAAAAAGTTCATCATTTATTCCGCCTTATCAGGAAGCGCAGGTGCCGATCTCACTTGCAAAGTGCAGCGAACAGTGTATGAGGCTGTTCATGTCGATTGGCACCTATTTGCGTGCGTTTACTTGTTTTCATCAAGGATAATGTGCTCAAGTTTCTTACTTTTTGACCTGCAACGGGTAGGGTTGAGCTCGATCTCATCCGACCGAGGCAGCTCAACCCCACCTCAACTGGATTGCCTTCACAAAGCATAATCCACGGGAAAAAGCAGCTCCCGAGTTTCGATTGTAGGCACTTAGTAAGGTGGCACCCAACTTGTTCCGAAGAATCCTTTCGATACGTAGCGCAACCCCACATAAATGGCCAACACCACGAACAACCGCTTCAGCCAAATGTCGGGAATGTATTTAGAGGTTCGAGGGCCGATCATGGAACCGATGAAAATTCCAATGAGTTCCATACCGATGAGACTCCACTGAACCATAGTTGCCTTTAGAACCATATAAGAAAAAATGCTCACCACCATTCCAACGAATACGGTTAAAGCTGAAGTTCCTGCCACCAGGTACATTGGTAGTCCGACCACACTGGTGAGAAATGGGACGAACAAAAAGCCCCCACCAATGCCTAGAAAAGAAGCCAATGCCGCGATGAACAATCCTCCGATGGCTGCTATAATGGGATTGAAGTTGAACTCGACCCCAAAAAAAGTGAAGCTCACGCTGGTCAGACCGAAGTTGGTGACCTTCACCCCCATAGCGGTCAATTCAGCAGCGGTTTTCTTTTCTTTAATGCTTTTCTCAAAAGCCTGGGCAGCCGCTTTTGCTTCCTTCTTGCGATTCTGCCCTCGAGGTGTCGTTTCGTAAAACAAAAACGCGCCAATAATAAAAACAGCAAGACCAAAATATCCTTGATAAGCACTTAACTTGATCTTCCCTGCAGTCAAAACAGGAACGAGAATAGAACCGCCCACCGATCCGACCGCCAAAGCAATTCCCAGAGGTGCAACCAATCGCCCCATGCGATAGTAATTCAGGCTGGAGATGGCAGCACTTAATCCAACCAGCCACTGGTTTGAAACGCGGATACTATCGGTGATCAGCTTATTCAGGGCAGGCGAAGTGTTCTTGAAAGTTTTGGCATAATCTCCCAGACCGAAAACCGTGAGATGGCCCACACCAGCCATGATTCCACCAAAAGCGCCGACGCTGGAGAAGATCCAACCAACCCAGATCGCCCACAAAAGCCCTGCGATCAAATTGAGGCTGGGCGCACCCGGAATTCCGAGATAGCCTTTTGGAGCATCCGGACTGATCTGACCTTTTTCCGTACCAACTGGAGTCTTGGATATGGCTTCTTCCAAAGAGGCAGCAGAACTTGAATGGACGACCACCAGTGTGCTAGCCAACAGACCGAACACAAGAAAAATTGTCAATAATATTGGTAATTTTTTCATCGATTCCTCCATCAAAACACTTAGACTATAAATCAGTGATACCAAGTTTGGATTAGCTTGCCTGTTAAACGCCCTTGTTTGTTCACCTCCTCCCTTTCTTCATGATTTTACTATAAAATAAATAAACGGAATGCGCCGCCAATCAAATGAGCAAGCATTGTGCCATCTTTGATGTTTACTCTTGACGGCTGCGCGTTGAATTGAGCTGTTCGTCCGGCGAAAAGGGACGGAATAGTTGATTATCGGATAACAATCATGCGCTTTCTAATCGATTTAAAAGATGGCAATTGCTAGCTAAAAAAATCGTTCGATTCGGATGATGAACTCTGGGGAAAGGAGACTCACAAACCGTTTTTTGGCATTGAAATTCAAGTTAATAGTGCAAGAAAAATCCGCACTTTCTCTTAATTAGATGATATATTTTAATAATTGCAAATACTTATTTTATATGCATTAAAATTAGTTCACTGCAATATATTTATTGCACTTATGTCCTAAGGCATTATTCAACTGACGAGTTCTTGTCCCATCTATTTAGCGAAACCTTGGCGCTGTCAATTTCATCGCAAGTCCCGGCCTCAGCCGGCTTAAAGCTGTCGGTTTCATAACCCTCACAAGTGAAGAGCACTGCCTTCCTGTCGAAACGGCCCGCAATGGATGGTATAGAAATTGCTTTTCAACAAGCCGCGGAAAATAAGGCGAAATCACACCCTACTACGACCAAGGACTGACAGATGGGGCTCATTTTAGTAGTCGATGATGAACAGGACGCCGGCCGACTGATGCAGCGTGTCTTATCCGCCTCAGGGCACGAAGTTTGCGCCATAGGAGATCCTGAAGAAGCAATAAACTGGCTGCGGAAAAATACTCCCGATCTCGTGCTCCTTGACATCAAGCTTAAAGGCAAAAGCGGCATCAGCGTCTTAGAGTACCTTCGAGGATGTAACCTTAAGACGAAAGTCGTTATGGTGACGGGGTATCCTTCGGCAGAAACAAGAAACAAGGCGATGGACTTTGGAGTTCAGGAATATCTTATCAAACCCATTGAGATTGACGAACTGGAGAGTCGCGTCAATAAACTGCTCGAAGCAGGATGAAACCGACAGCTATCTGCAGCGGGCAGGAACGATATCAGATTGGGCCGTCATAAACCGGCTCAGGTCATAAGGTGCGAGAGTTTATAGAAAAAACAATTCGGTTAAGTTATCATTAACGAACCGCAAGAGTAAGAATGAAAAATCTAATGCAAGCTCTTGTTTGGGTTGGAGGAAACTAATGCAAAACGAAACCTACAGTCTTTGTTTTATGTGCTCGGTCCGGTGTCCTATCCGGGTTGTTACAGAAAATGGTCAAGTCAAATGGATTGAAGGCAATCCTCATGTACCGGGTATGGAGGGTAGTCTCTGCCCGCGCGGATCTGCAGGAATTTCCTTGCTGAATGATTCCGAGCGTCTTCAGACTCCATTGATTCGAACGGGCCCTCGAGGCTCTGGCAAATGGCGGCGCGCCGGTTGGGACGAAGCTCTGGACATGGTGGGCGAAAAACTTCAGGAAATAGTCGAGAAGCACGGCGGGCATAGTGTGGTTTTGGGAGAACGAACCAATTTGAGCACTCATGTCAGCAAAACCTTTTTGAAGGCGATCAAATCGCCCAATCACTTCACTCATGACGCCTTGTGCAAGGGTTCGGTAAACACGGCCTGCCGATCCCTTTTCGGCTATACGGATGCCCAGTTGGGTATAGACTATAAAAACACTAAGCACCTGGTCCTGTATGGACGAAATATCTTTGAAGCCATCGAGGTCAAGGTCGCCAATGCAGTAACGGAAGCGCTGGATAAAGGAGCGAAACTCACCTACATCGATCCGAGGGTCAGCATAACGGCAACCAAGGCAAATCGCTACTGGATGATTCGCCCGGGGACCGACCTTGCACTCAATTACGGCCTCATTCATGTTATCCTCAAAGAGCAGCTGTACGACGCTGCATACGTAGAGCGTTGGGTTGAAGGACTGCATGAGTTGCAGGATTTTGTGCGCCCGTACACACCTGAGTGGGCTGAGCAGGAAACGGGCATTCCAGCAGAAGAGATCGTGGATTTGGCGCGAGAAGTCGGTAAGGAGAAACCCTCGGTCGTTTTTCACATGGGTTACCGAGGGGCCAGCCATACCGATGAGATTTATCTCAGACGATCCATCCTGATTCTCAATGCTCTGATGGGAAGTATAGAAGTCAAAGGGGGCTATTTTTTTAAAAAAGGACCCGGTGAAGTGGGGGCCAAACCTGCCCGCAAGCTTACCGAGCAGGATCTGCCAAAGGCAGAAGTGCCGAGGTTCGACAAGGCCGGAACTCCGGATTTCCCGTTGCCCGACCCCAACCACGGTGTTGCCCAGATGCTGCCGTTTGCCATTTTGAACGAAGACCCTTACCCAATCAAAGCATTGATCTCTAACCGTTTCGATCCGCTAATGTCCATTCCGGACAATAATTTAACCAAACAAGCGCTCGATAAACTGGACCTTATCGTTACTATTGATATCAACTTCAGCGACATTGCCTGGTATTCGGATGTGATTCTACCCGAATCCATTTATCTGGAGAGGTTAGACTGTGTGCAGCAGGCAAACGGGCTTAAGCCACAGATGTTCCTGCGCAAGCAAGTGATTCCTCCTCGTTTCGATACCCGTCCGGCATCGATCATTCTCAAACAAATTGCAGAGCGGCTTGGCATCGGACAGTATTTCCCTTACGAAACCATGCAAGATCTGGTTAGATGGCAACTGGATGGCACGGGCTTCAGCCTGGAGGACTTTGACAAAAAAGGATTTGTGGCTTACACGGACAAGCAGATTTTCTGGGACCGCAAAGATGGAATCAAGTTTAAGACTCCTTCCAAAAAAATCGAGTTGGTCTCGTCTTTACTGGAAAATGCGGGTTTCGAGTCTTTTCCCGTTTACAAATCCAAGGTATCGCCCCAAGATAAGTTCAGATTGACCATGGGGCGATGTGCTCTGCACACCCATGTATCAACTCAGAATAATCCGTATTTGAGTGAAATCGTTCCGGAAAACTTGCTGTGGATAAACACCCGGAGGGCGTCCGAGTTGGGCATCACAGACGGCGCGCTGGTAGAGGTTGCATCCAGCCGGGGAGCCGGAAAGATTAAAGCCTACGTTACGGACTTCATCCATCCCGAAACTGTATTCATGTTGCATGGCTTCGGTCATGAAGCTCAGGCTGCAACGCGCTGCTTCAATAAAGGAGTCTCCGACAGCCTGCTGTTGGAAAACATCAGCGACAAGGTGGGAGGAAGTCCTGCGCTGCACGATACCTTCGTTACCGTAAGGTGCGCTTAACGAATTCATTCTCAAACGGAGAAACTAATAATGAGTACATATTATCTATTTCAAGACGCAAAGAAATGCATCGGCTGCCACAGCTGTGAGGTTGCTTGCAAGAGCAACAAAAACCTTCCGGTCGGCCCCAAAATTTGCCAGATCGTCACCGTCGGTCCAAAGTTTGTGGGTAAACTCCCCAAAACATCTTACACTTTTATGCCTTGTTTTCACTGTGAAAATCCATGGTGCGTAGCGGCTTGTCCCACCGGGGCCATGCAAAAACGTCCTAAAGACGGCATTGTTTTTGTTGATGAAAACCTCTGTGTCGGGTGCAAGACGTGCATGTCCGCCTGCCCATGGGGCGCCCCCCAATGGAATCCGGAAACCGGCAAGGTGGTTAAGTGCGATCACTGCAAGGATCGAGTCGACGTCGGCCTGAAACCCGCCTGCGTGACGGTGTGTACGACTCACTGCCTGCATTTTGGAAAGCCGGAAGAGGTTCCGCAAGTGAGGCGCGAACGATATGCCAAAGCCATGTCGGCGCTGGATTAGGGAGCCAGATGCCGGATGCCGGATACTAATTAGCAAACACTCATCCCACAGGCGTTCAAACGCTGATGTAGGAACCGCGGCTTCAGGCATTCGGAATCAGAATCATTGTCTTGCGAACTCCGAGAGGAATGAAAATTCATGTCAAGTCCGATTTGTGAGGTCACCAAGACCATTAGCAATGTAACGGAGATATTATCCTCCGGGCGACTCACATATCCACGTTGCAGGCACCGAGCCGAAGAACTTTTAAAGCTGCTGGAAGATGTTTCCTGGGGAAGAGGTGGACCAGAGCATTTCACGGCCATGGAAACCCTTGCCAAAACCATGATCGACGAAGGACCCGACAAGGCTTGCATTGAAGTGGGAGAGACCGTATGGTCGGCTCTCCGCGACTACCGCGAAGTCTTTTCCAGCCACATTGAAACTCACATCTGCCCCACGGGAGAGTGCGTCAAACTTGCTCCGGCTCCCTGCCAGATCGCCTGTCCGGCAGGAATCGACGTTCCGAGCTATGTAACCTTGATCGGTTTGGGACGCGATGCTGAGGCGGTCGAATTGATCCGGGAGGACAATCCTTTTCCGTGGGTTTGCGGACTGGTCTGCACCAATCCTTGTGAGTTTATGTGCGTGCGAGGACGCATGGATAAACCCATATCCATCAAGTACCTGAAAGGATTCGCGGCAGAACGGGCCATGTCGGAGATGCGCTATCAAAATCCACCAAAAGGTCCGGACAACGGGCGCAAGGTTTGCGTCATAGGCGCCGGCCCTGCAGGTATGACCGCAGCTTATTACCTGGCTCTCAAAGGATATCGAGTCACAATTATTGAAGCGTTGCCCGTTCCGGGCGGAATGATGATGGTCGGTATTCCCCGTTATCGGCTGCCGCGCGAAGTCATCGATCGCGAGGCTGGAGCCATTGAGGAGTTGGGTGTCGAGTTTCGCTACAACACTCGGCTGGGACGGGATGTGACCATCGAGCAACTGAGGCAGGAGGGTTTCGAGGCTTTCCTAGTCGCTGTGGGTGCGCATGATGCCTACAAGCTTATGGTGCCGGGTGAAGACGATTATCCTCAGGTGATTGATGCCATAGGATTTCTGCGCCGTGTCGCTTTGGGAGACCGGCATGCTCCAGGCAAAAAGGTTGCCGTTGTTGGTGGAGGCAACGTGGCAATCGATGCGGCCCGTACCTGTATAAGGCTGGGCTGCGAATCGGTTACCATCGTATATCGCAGAACCCGTTCGGAAATGCCCGCCCATGAAGAAGAAGTCATCCAGGCGGAGGAAGAAGGGGTCAATTTCGTTTTCCTGACGATTCCCGTGGCGGTTAAGGGAGACGGGGATGGCATCACAGCACTCCAGTGCCTCCGAGCAGAACTGGGGCAACCCGATGAAAAAGGCAGAAGACGCCCGGTGCCAATCGAAGGAAGCGATCATTTGCTGGAAGTCGATGCGGTGATCTCTGCGATCGGCCAAACCGTTGACAACATCGGCCTGACGGATCTAAAGGACCTCAAATGGTCCAAACGAAACACCATAGCGGCCAACACTGTAACGATGGAGACTTCTGTTGATGGCGTGTTCGCTGCCGGGGACGTAGTTTCAGGGCCCGCCACCGTGGTTGAAGCCATCGGCGGCGGCAAAAAAGCTGCTGAAGCGATCGATCGCTACCTGCACGGAATTCCTCAACCGAAGATGCCGCCGGTGCCGGTTCGCCGTCGCCGCCTGGAATGCATAGAGATGCCGGCATCGACAAAAATGAGCCTAAGCCGTCCCGAGATGCCCTTCCTGAATACGGATAGAAGGCGTATCACCTTCCAGCAGGTTGAACTGGGGTATCCTGAGAACGCGGTCAGAGAAGAAGCCCGGCGTTGTCTTCGATGCGATATTTGCCGCCGGTGCGGGCGCTGCGTGGAAATTTGCCGCAATATGATGGGCGTGAATGCTTTGGAACTTGGCTATCTGGATTTTGATCATCCGGTTCCCACCGACTTGAGATCTACCGCTGAGCGGTGTATCGCTTGCGGTGCTTGTGCTGCCAACTGCCCAAATGAAGCGATGATCGTCGGAGATAAAGATGGTGAACGGTGCGTCTCACTGTGCGGGACTGTGTTAAATCGTCTGAAGCTGGAATATTGCGAAAAATGCGGTGTTCCGGTCGGCCCCGCAAGGTACCATGATTATGTCATGAAGAGAATCAAGACCGTTGGCCCCACCGCCGGGGGTTTGACTCTGTGTGTTGCATGCGCTAGAAAGTTCGCGGCTGAGCGCCATTCCGAGATTTCGCCGCCTGCTTCGGAAAGAAAGCAGGCAGAGTAAATACCACGCGATGGAGACGTATGTGGAAACCATCAGGAGGGCTGCAAAATGAGCTTTCGCAGAGGGCAAAAAGTAGTCGTTTTTAGACAATCGGACGACGAGAGCTGGCAGGAGTATATGAATCAGTACGTCGGAATGCATGGGATTATAACCGATCCGGACATTTCCAAGAATGATCCCGATGCCCTGATAGAGGTCAGCCTTGACGAAAAAGGCACTCACCGCTTTCCGCAGGACTGCCTGCGCCCTCTGGAAGAGTAAAGAAGACACAGGGTTCGCCCGAAAGACCCGTTCAATCGTGTAATGCGAGGGGGCCTTTCTGGTTCGTCATGACGGTGATAAATTCTATGAGAGGCTTTGATGCTGTTGCAGGATTTGCTTGAAGCCAGGGGAAAGGCAGTTCAGTTTATTGCGGGCGACTTTACCGTTTTGGACGCAATCAGTCTGATGGCCGAAGGCAAGATCAGTGCCTTGATCGTCGCTCATGATGATCAGCCGATTGGAATCTTCACCGAACGCGACCTCATGCGATGCCATGTGAATCATGGAGACAGACCCATTTCACAAGTGATGGTTCAGCAGGTCATGACCAACAAACTGTTCATCGCCGAATGCACTGAAGAAATCAGCAAAGTGATGCCCGTGATGCTGCAGATGGATATCCGGCACCTGCCGGTTGCAAAGGACGGAAGGATAGTGGGGATCATTCCCCTTCGGGAATTGGTTCAACACCATGTATCCTCGCTGGATGCCGAGCTTCGATACCTTCAGGACTATATTGCCGACCTGCAGGAAGCGGGACTAGATTAAATATCAGGGAGATCATTAATGGCCGAAATAACATTGGATGATCGTGTATTTCAGGTTGAAGAGCAAAAATCCGTCCTTGATGTAGCCAGAGCAAATGGGATCAAAATCCCGACGCTTTGCTATCACCCCGCACTCAAGCCTTCGGGATCGTGCAAGTTATGCGCGGTTGAGGTGACCGGCCAAACAGGACGACAGCTAACGATGCTCGCTTGTGTTCTCAAGGTAAAGGACGGGCTTAATGTGAAAACCGAAAGCGATTTGGTCCAAAAAGCCCGTACCAAAGCTTTTAAAGATCTTCTGCAATTGGCGCCACAGTCTGCAGTGATCAGAAAGCTAGCGGATGAGTACGGCATTGAACTAGGCCCGCCACCCGACGGCTGCATTCGGTGCCGTCTCTGCATCCGTGTGTGCAAGGAGATTGTAGGGGCCGGTGCTTTAAAGATGGAAAAGCGCGAGGGAAAGAATTTTGTGGTGCCCACTGAGGGGCTCTGCATAGGCTGTGGGACCTGCGCCAACATTTGCCCGACCGGTGCTATTCAGTTGGAAGACAAAGAGAGTGTGCGGACAATTTCAATACGCGGGGAAGTTGTCGGTCGGCACGTTCTTCAAAGGTGCGAAGCCTGCGGCAAGCTATTCGCCACTGAAAAGTTCCTCAAGCACGTCAAGGAACGCGTCACGCCTCACCCGGATGTTAAGGAACATCACCAGTATTGTCCCACATGCGCTAAGCTGTTTTCGCACCGAGTAAAATCGAGTTCGAAGTTCAGGCGAATCTAGGACGCAGGACGAAAATGTCTCCTTTGTCATTTCGAATCAAGCCTTGGCGTGATGAGGCATTTGTGACTTCAAATGATTAGACCAACGGGATTTCTCGCCTTCGGCTCGAAATGACGGTTCTCGTACAGCCTCTTGGTCGTGATTGGGTTGGTTACTGATTAGGCCCCATTAAACCCTGTTCTTTCATATACTTGACGATTTCCGCAGCTATTTCAGCGCCGGCATGGTGCACGTCCTCTTCCGTAGCGTTTTTTGATAAAACAAACTTGGCGGCCGCTACATAAGGGTTCATCGTGACGACTGCCCCCGGCTTTTTTCCACTGCCTGTTTGAGTGCCAAACGCAAGGAAAGGGGTGTCAGGATGAGAGCCCAGGTTACAAACTTCGACTTGAATCTGCATATCGGTTGCCCCTTCTCCGAAGCCGATCACAGCGCGGCGCAGCCGATTTCCTTCATCAACTTGCAGGAATTGCCCTCGAACCAGCCAACCCTTGTCGGGCACAGATTGATCTTTAGGGATTCGTACTGCAGAAACATTCCGGCTGTTTAATCCTTCGACTATGGAAGCTGCCAATTGCCTGACCAAATTCGCTGCAAGTGCAGCCGGATCCTGTTCCCGTTCCAGTGGACCGCGCCTCTGCAGTATCCCACCTCGGAGCAGGCCTCTCTGCCCAAGAATGCCACCATCCTCCTTGACTTCAGCAACATCGATGGCGAAATCCGAAACATACACCATGCCTGGCATGGCTGTGGGTTGAATCAACTGGTCGACGTCACCTTTGTTCTGGATCGCTGCCTGAGTTCCGGTTCCCAAAAGTGGCATTAAACACACGACAATAAAAATGGTTAAGAAAGACTTCATATCGCACCCTTGATCTAGAACATTTAACTTCAAAGTCTGTTTAGTTGGGACAAAAATGCATCAAATAAAAAAAGTTGAATTGGTAGAAAAATAGCATAAAAGATAGCTGCTCACTACTTTTATCAACCAAGCCCGAACATCCGGTTCGGGCTTGGTTATTAACTCCCTCCCATATGTCACCAGAAATTCTCGATATTGAAACATATTCGTTAAATTAGCCTCGTATAAGGGCTTGAATCAAAACCTAGGAAGGAGCTCTATATGCGAGCTTTTAGTCTGAACGACGCTCTCATTAAAGTCATTTTTCACCACGCAAAGCCTCTCGGGCTCCATGAAAGCCCCAGGAATCTCAATCTTGGATTCGGGTTTTTGTACTACGGTTCGGTGAGGGCGCTGAGGCCCAAACACACTTTCAGCTCCCGTCCGGAACCCCCGTAGCGCAGGACTTTAGTCCTGCCGACACATGCAGAGCTTAAGCGCTGCACTGCAAATATGACCGGGTTGGTTGGTTTTTCTCGGTTTCTTTAGGCACGCTGCTGCTGCAGGACTTTTTCCAGGATGGCGCGTACTCGGGGCGCATGAGCCGGATCACGTTTAATCTGTACTAGAGCTTCCCACAACTCATATGGAAGCTTTCTGGGGTCATAAGTGATCACAACCGATCTGCTCAACAGTTGCGGGTCAGTCTTCAATATGCCGGGGATTGAACGGGCCATGCTCCCCAGGTCGTAATCTCCCATCAATAAAAGTCCGGACAGTTCCACCTTCAGTTTGATCTTCCCCGGCACATGATCGGAGATTGAAGCGTGCGGCGCCAACTGCAGCAGGAACTCGACGATCCTCTGTGAATTGGCGGATTTTGCTACGTCCATGGATGCTACCTTTCTCGCACTCCAGCCTGGGTACATATGGCGACCTAATTTCATTTTCACATTTCGTTAAACCCCATCCATGTCATCCACCGGGGTCATTAACAGCTACTCTGATTATAAGAACAAGCCGGGATCTAGAAAACCCTGCCCACCCCGCTTAACCCGAAAAGGGACTACCAGAGTGGTCGGATATCTTATTCTAAAGAGTTCCCAACCTGGACTTGGTCAATTCTG
>Ga0210077_1000249_pt1 | contig 22938 bp, 18 predicted proteins | sample RushMan_CattailN_5_FD_185556 | JGI IMG/M metagenome (GOLD analysis project Ga0210077, IMG submission 185556) | Wetland microbial communities from San Francisco Bay, California, USA, that impact long-term carbon sequestration -... | ecosystem: Environmental > Aquatic > Marine > Wetlands ... | reverse complement strand
AGGAGCCCGATCTCCCACTCCATCGCACCGCCGATGTCAAAGGAGGGTAAAAATGCGTTGGGGCCGTTGACCAGGGCCTCGTTCATAAACTGCGTGTATTCATCATTGGCATACCTGTTTTCATCGAGATAATCCGTGGCATCGATGATGCCGCCGGTGATGCCCAGCGTATGCTCTTGACCAAAGCTGAACGTATGCTTGTACCATGCGGTCAGCAGATAATCCCGGCCGCGGCCGTTGATATTTTTGACGTCATCTTCAAGACTCGCCGCCCAGGGCGCCAGGGCGAAAAGGTGCTTTTCACTATTCAAACCGTTGCCGGCGGCAAAACCGAACTTAAAGAAAATTTCGTCGGATAGCGTCGGCTTGATGCTGACTTCCGCTTGAACGGGCATCGCTCCGCGTCCGAAGTCATCGGCATCGGACGGTCCGCTGATGCTCTCATATTGATAGGCACCGGCCATAACACCGCTGAACGTGATTGTTTTAGCAATCCCTTCCAATGATTCCGTCGTTGCCTTCTTCTTTTCCAATTCTTCCAACCGTTGATTCAATTGGTCGATTTCCTTTTGCATGGCCGCCTCATCGGCCCAAACGTTCCCTGCGAATATGAACAGGCACATCATCACAACGATTCTCAAGGTATTTTTCATGTTTCCACCTCCTCCATATAAGTCGTTATTAACGATTAGAATCTGATCAACCGAATCTGAAACTGGTCGATGGCCAGCTTGAAATAGACGATAGGCGGTTATATCAGGGGAAAACCGGCCAATACTGCTCAATAAACTTTACCTGATGTTTTAATCGACTTCCTCTTTCAAAAAAAAACCACGAAGCACCCTATCTTCTTGATACGGTCAGCCTTCGTGGCATCAATTCTTTACTTGATATTTTGTTTTCTTTAGGGCTTCAGGCTCGGATTAGAGATTGCTGCATAAAAAAAAGGCCACGATGTCGCTTCCCTTTTCGAAAGCGTGGACCTTCGTGGCCTTTTGCTTGAGCTTTTTATATCCTTCCCGTGGATATTCGGCGGAGAATCTTATATCTTGTCCAAAATTCAAACATGAGCGACTTCTGCCGCAATTTTTGATTCACTTTAATACGTTAGCCTTGTTGAGAAAGTCAAGTTTTTTTTCATCGATTATTAAAGACCTGACTTGACATTATTCAAAATGTCCATATTTTTCAAATTGAAAATATACACTATTCTATGCAGAGCGGCGCGAGAGATCTGGCTTTTTGACCGCCCGGCAACCTTTTCCAAAAGGTGCCAAATCCAGCCCGTAAGGGGAACATAAGGTCTTATGGACAAATGGACGACAACCTCTCTTTATGAGAGGTTTTTTTTTAAAAAAACCTTATTGAGGATGAAAGGAAAATACCATGACGACATATCAAAAATATACGACCACCGTTGTTGGATCATACAGCGTGCCCAGATGGTATGAATCCCTCGAAAAACAGGTTGAAAACGGAACCCTCTCCAAATTGGATATGGCCGACGCACAATTCCGTGCGACCCAGGCAGCCATACTGGATCAGGAATTGGCCGGGATCGATATCATTACCGGCGGCGAGATGCATCGAAGAACGAATAACCGGAACGCCCCGCCCAATGCCATGCTTAATTATTTTTGGGAGAAGATACCCGGCTTTTCTAAGGAAACCCGGCCCAAGCCCATCACGTCAAAGGATCCCAATGTGTTCCATCCGGCCGCCGTTTGTACGGGCCCTGTCGGTGATGCCGATCTCGGCCTGGTTGACGAATTCAAAACCGTTTCAAAATATGCTAAAAAGGACGTCAAAATCACGATGACCGGCCCGCATATGCTGGCCAAGGTCGCCCATGACGAATACTACGGCGATATCTCCAAGTTCATGCAAGACCTGGCCAAGGTCATCAACCGCAACTTCAAACAGCTGGAAGCCCAGGGGTGCAGGCATATCCAAATCGATGAACCTTTATTTGCGATTTCCGATGATAAAGAAGTGCAGTCCGCGGTGGATGCCATTAATCTGGCGCTCGAAGGTTTGAAGGAAGATACCTTCACTCAAGTTCACATCTGTCAGGGCAATTACGCGGTCGGGGCCGATTATGACGGCCAGATCGGTCATCGCTATTTTGACACGGGCCGATACCCTGCCGACCTCATCTGCGGCATCAATTGCCATGCACTTCTTGTCGAGCATGACGTTGCATCCAAATACGAAGGGCTTTTAGGGAACAAGCAGCTTGCCGTGGGGGCAGTGGATGTCCAGGACCTGAACATCGAGTCCGGCGAGGTCATTGCACAGCGTATCCGCCAACACAAATGGCTGGTGCCGGAACAAACCTTAATCACCACCTCATGCGGGTTGAATCACTTGCCGCGCCACATTGCTTTCGGAAAACTGCATGCGATGGCCCAAGCCAAGCAAATATTGGCAAATTAAGAAAGAAATACGGGAAGAAAGATCGGTAGGCGTGTTGAGTGTTCAGCGTTCGGGGGTTCAGAGTTCAGGAAGTGCAGTTGTTGAGTGTTCAGTGTTCGGGGGTTCAGAGTTCAGCAAGGGCAGTTAGGCGAGATTGATAATTCTACCTCGCCTGAACACTGAACACTCACTATGTCAGTCCACAACCGGCCTGGGAAGGACCTTGGCCCGTTCGGCAATCTCGGGAACCATGTGTTCCCATTCAATGGCCATCAGGTGAACCCCGTGAACGCCTTTCATCTCCTTGAACTCTTCGATCTGTTCGCAGGCGAACTTGATGCCTTCGTCGGCCACCTTTCCTTTTCCCGCGCCCTGGAGGCGTTTGATGATGTCATCCGGAACATCCATCCCGGGAACCTTGTTCTTCATGTATTTGGCCATACCCACACTCTTCATGGGTGTCACACCGGCCAGAATATAGGTTTTTTCCGTAAGCCCCATGTCATTGGCCTGCTGGATAAATTCCCGAAACTTTTTCATGTTGTAAATACACTGGGTCTGGATAAAATCGCACCCGGCTTCCACCTTCTTGGCCAGGCGGTGAACCCGCCATTCAAAGGGGTCTGCAAAGGGGTTGGATGCCGCACCGATAAACATTTTAGGGGTTCCATGCAACTCGGCGCCGCTTAAAAATGTGCCGTTGTCGCGCATGGTTTTGACCATGCTGATCAGTTGGATGGAGTCGATATCGAATACCCCCTTGGCCAGAGGATGATCCCCGAATTTCTGATGATCGCCGGAAAGGCACAGCATATTCCGTATGCCGTGGGCATAAGCTCCCAAAATATCGGCCTGCATGGCCAACCGGTTGCGGTCCCGGCATACCATCTGGAAATTGGGCTCCAGACCTTCCTGAATTAAGAGAAGGCTCGCGGCCCAACTGGACATCCGCACCATGGCGGTCTGATTATCGGTAATGTTCACGGAATCCACATTCCCTTTCAGATGTTGCGCCTTTTCTTTGACTTCTTCGACATTACAGCCCCTGGGGGGGCCCAGTTCCCCTGTAAATGCAAAATGACCCGCTTTTAAGACTTTTTCCAAATTGCTTCCTGATTTCATTTGGCTTTCCTTTTGTTCTGATCCCTTATGATTCGTTTATTCGTTGATGAATTCTGCGTTAACCTCATATGAATCCAATGAATACCACATCCCTTTGCAACGCATTACCATATAACCGTTCGACCCTTTAACTTTTCAACCGTTAACCGGCCTTCTCCGGTTTTTTATAACCGGGTTGAATCAATGTTCTCGGAACCTGGTCATTCCATTCCACAGGGGGGGTGTATTTTAAAATATTCTCAAGGCGTCCTTGCCGCTCCAGACGTTCATAGATCCTGAACCACGCACACGGCTGTTCCGTGTCGATTTCACAGCTTCCTCTGTTGGTGCCGCCGCAGGGACCGTTGTAAAGTCCCTTGGCGCACATGGTCACCGGACAGATGGCCGCAGTCATGCCGAGCACACACTTTCCGCAGGAACGGCACCGTTCTTCATACCAGCCCACGGCCTGATTGGCGGACATGCCGCATGTATCCACACCCGGGAACACCGGTTTATCCGGAAACCGTTCCGCCAGAAACTGAATTCCAACGCCGCAAGCCATAGAGATAACGGCATCGTACTCGCCGATAATATTGTCAAGCTCCGCAAGATATTCATGGTCGCACTGTCTTTCGACGGTCTGGGCGCCGAGCTCGATGGGGTTGTTGTCCAATTTTCTGGCCATATCGATCTCGGCATTCAGTACGGCGACCTCTTTTTCGCCGCCGGCAAGGCAAACCGCCACACACGTGCCGCACCCCACATTCAGGACTTTTTTATAGTCCTTGATCATTTCTTTTATTTCTTCAAAAGGTTTCCTTTTGGCAACTATCATTTTCCCTCCTAAACAGTCATTTGTCGCCAACCGTTAGCATTGATCACCCGTCAAGTATCCTTGTCTCAAGTCTTCAGCGACGGATGGCAGGCAGCTACATCGCAGATTCAGGGTGAAAGGGCAATACTTCTTTAAGATCATCGCCCAGATACTCGCGTTCATTGGGCCCGAGTACTCCCAGCGACAAGCAAATCAACGTCCACAGATGAACGGTTTGCCATGCATGATTATTGACGTCGCTCAAATCATGAATCTGGGCATGACAGTTGTGGCACGGCGTGATGCAGTAATCCGCTTTTGTCGTTAAAATCTGGTTGGCTTTGAGGCTGCCGTAGGTGCGACGCGCCTCAGGATATCCGGATTGGAGAAATCCTCCTCCGCCGCCGCAGCAGTAATTGTTCGACCGGTTCGGCTGCATGTCGATGAGATTTTCTTCACCTACCACCGCTTTCACGGTATATCTCAAATCTTCGGCCACCGGGTCCCCAAAGCTCTTGCGGACCAATTGGCAGGGATCCTGAACCGTAAATTTAATTTTAAGATCCTTGTTCCAGTCGGAACTGACCTTGAGTTTTCCCTCTCTGATCCACTGGGCATAATACTGAATGATGCTTCTGATTTCAAACTTGTGCTCAATGTTGAATTTTTTCAGTCCGGCCCGGACTGCAAAAAGTTCGTGCCCTCACTCGGTATTGAGCCAGACCTTGCACTTTAAATCATCCACGGCCTTGGCTTTTACCCTGACAATATGTTCCCAGGCGTCATTGTCTGCCATAAACATGCAGTAATTTTCCGCGGCCCAGCCCTTGGTGCTGTATGTCCAGTCGGCGCCGGCCAAATGAAGAATTTTCCACAGGGGCACCATTTCATCCGGCTCGGTCACCGGTTCCCTGGAGTTTTGGTTCAAAAAGAACTCGGCGCCCTCCCGATTGACATCCGCTTTCATGTCCTTAAACTCCGGCTGGGTTTCCTGATATTCTTCCAGCACGTCTTCCACAACGAACTGAAAATCTTCTTCGGATGTCCCCATGGCGCTGCAGGTATCATGTTTCAATGCCATATCGCACGATCCGAGAATACCCTTTGGCCGCTCTTCTCTGGGCCATGCCGCCCGGGCGTTAAAGACCAACTGCGGAATGTCGATCTTCATGGGACACACATAAATGCACCGCTGGCACATGGTACACATCCACACCCAGGGCGAGCTGGTTATTTCCTCATCCATTCCAAGGGCAGCCATACGTAAAAACTTTCTGGGGTCCATATTCTCCAGGCCCGTCGCCGGGCATCCGGATGAGCAGGCGCCGCAGGTCAGGCAAAGATTGAGATGTCCCCCTTCCGGAAGCAGCTCCTTTACCTTGTCCAGAAAAATACTTTTCTTTTTGCCGCCGAGTTTAATTGCTTCTTCAGCCATAATGTATCCTCCGTTTTTAGGCCTTTGTCGAATTCTTAAGCGGGTTGGGTCCCAAAGATCGTATGTTGTCGGTCATCTCCTTTGCATAGGCTGCAAAGGTGGGTCCTTCGCCCGATGATAGATTATACATTCTCACCCTGTCTCCTTCAAGACCGATTTCCTCCAGCAACATGCGGACATGTTCCACCCGTTCACGAGCCCTGAAATTTCCCTCGTTATAGTGACAGTTTCCTTCCAGACAGCCCACGACATACACACCGTCGGCGCCTTTCTGAAAGGCCCTTAGAAGATGTATGACATCAATCTTTCCGGTACAGGGAAGTCTAACGATTTTAATACTTGCAGGATAATCGAGTCGCATGGAACCTGCCAGGTCCGCGGCCGAATATCCTCAGTAATCACAGCAAAATGCTAAAATGGTCGGTTCAAAATCAGCCATTATAATCCCTCCGCCTCGAGTAAAGCATCAATTTTACACATTATTTGATCGTCATCGTAAAAACTTAAATGAATGGTCTGCCGCGGGCAGATGCTGGCGCAAACACCGCATCCATGGCAGATCGCTTCATTGATTTCAATGACTTTTTCATTGATATTAAATTCCGGCACGCCAAAGGGACAGGAGCGGACACAGGTTAAACACTTGACACAATGGTCCACATCTACCTTGGCCGTAATGGCCGAAAGCTTAATGGCATCTTTGGCCAGAAATGTGGTCGCTCTTGAAGCCGCCGCCTGGGCCTGTGAAATCGCCTCCGTAATCAGCTTGGGGCCGTGGGCGGTCCCGCACAAAAAGATGCCGTCACTGGGCATATCCACCGGACGCAGTTTCACATGGGCTTCGATAAAGAATCCTTCGGGATTCCGGTTCAGCTTCATGATCTGGCTCACCTCGTCGGTATCTTCAGCCCGCATTCCCGCGCTCAAGGCGACCAAATCGGCCCTGATCTCGACATTTTGCTGCAATATATGGTCTTTAACGGTAACCAGCATGCCTTCGGACGCACTTCGAACATCCGGCGGCGCATCCTCGTCAAAACGGATAAAGATCACGCCCTGTTCTCTGGCCGCCGTGAAGTAGTCCTCAAGAAGCCCGTAGGTCCGAATATCCCGGTACATCACATAGACCTGGGTTTCCGGATTCAGCTTTTTGATGTGAAGGGCATTCTTGACGGCATTCTGGCAACAAATTCGGGAGCACTCAACATGCTCGTCATTTCGGGAACCGACGCACTGAATCATGACAACGCTGTCGAGACCGGCAGCGCCTTTCTCTTCCAGCCTGTCGGAAAGCTCAACCTGTGTCACCACCCGATCGTCGTCGCCGTACAGATATTCCTTGGGCCGGTATTCCCCGGCGCCGGTCGCTACGATAAAAACACCGTGATCAATTTTTCGTCTTTCTTCATTCGCACCCAATGCCACTTCCGTAGCGAAATTCCCCTTAAAACCTTCAAATCCGACGATCCGGGCTCCGGTCAATACTTCGATTTTATCATGGTCGTTCACCTCATCAATGAGGCTTCTAAGGTAACCTTGAATATCCGCCCCTTCGATGGTGTGGTGAAGTTTTCGCGAAAAACCGCCGAGTTCGGCTTCTTTTTCAAGTAATACCGTATTGAATCCCTGGTTGCCCAAACTCAACGCCGCGTTCATTCCGGCAACACCGCCACCGATGACCAGCGCGTGTTTGTTGATGGGAACCACTTTCTCATGAAGGGTTCTCAGTGTAGCGGCCCTGGCCACTGCCATCCGAACCAGGTCTTTGGCCTTTTTTGTCGCGACCTCGGGTTCCTTGGAGTGAATCCAGGAATTCTGGTTGCGAATATTGGCCATTTCAAACAGATATTTGTTCAACCCGCAGGCCTCTAAGGTTTCCATGAACATGGCTTCGTGGGTTTTAGGACTGCAGGATGCCACCACCACCCGGTTAAGGTTATGTTCGATTATTTTTTCTTTAATTTTGTCTTGCGTGTCCTGGCTGCAGGTAAACAGGTTTTCATCCGCATAGACCACGCCCGGAAGCGTCTCTGCATACGCCTTCACTCCCGGGACATCGACAATTCCGCCGATGTTGATGCCGCAGTTGCAGACAAAAACACCGATGCGGGGATCCTGACCGGTAACATCCATCTCTTTGGGAATTTCAACCTTGGGTATATCGGTTCCCCGGGCTTCGGCAAGATCGGCGCCCGCCAAACAGGCGGCTGCGCTGGCTTCCGTCACGGACCCGGGAATGTCCTTGGGCCCTTGCAATACCCCGCAGGTATAAATTCCCGGCCGGGATGTCGCCACCGGTGTAAACGGACTGCTGTCCACAAAATGGTATTTATTCAGTTGAATGCCGAGACGCTGGGCAAGCTCTGCCGCATCCGGCTGAACCTGAAGTCCCACGGACAGCACCACCATGCTGAAGACCTCTTCTTTCATTTTGCCGGCTTCATCGGCATACTGGATGATGAGATCGCCGGTTTCCGGAACTTCGATAATGCTGTGCACCCTGGCTTTGATAAAACGAACGCCCTCTTTGTCCCGGGCGCGCAAATAATATTTTTCATAATCCTTGCCGAATGTCCGCATATCCATATTGAACACCGCGCAATCGAGTTCTCCATGGACATGCTCCTTGGCGATCATGGACTCTTTGACGGCGTACATGCAGCAGACCGAAGAGCAGTAACCATTGCCGCACCGGTTGGCATCCCGGGATCCCACACATTGCAGCCATGCGATGCTCTTGGGTTCCTCCCGGTCCAGAGGCCGCATCAGATGCCCAAAATAAGGACCCGATGCACTTAAAATTCTTTCAAATTCTTCACTGGTCACCACGTTGGCGTATTTGTCGTATCCCAGATAATCGAGGCCCGCCGGATCAAACCCGCGGCTCCCGACCGACAGTATCACGGACCCGACCGTAAGGGTGCTTTCACGCTCGGTATCATCGTATTTTATCGCCTTGGCGATACACATGTTTTCGCAAAGACCGCAGCCGATGCAGGTATCGGTGTCGATGCCGAATGCAAGGGGCACCGCCTGGGCATACTCGATATAGGTCGCTCTGCGATCATCCAGCTTCATGTTGTATTGGTTGACGGCAGTTACCGGGCAGTGTCTCGCGCATTCCCCGCACCCTGTGCATTTAACAGGATCGATATAACGGGGATGATTGACCAGCGAAACCTCGAAATTTCCAGGCTCGCCGTTGACGCTTTTAACTTCGCTGCACATCACCAGATCGATATTTATATGCCGGCCGACCTCGACCAGTTTGGGCGAGATCACTCACATGGCACAGTCGTTGGTGGGAAAGGTTTTGTCCAGCCGGGACATCATCCCACCGACGGTCGGCGACTTGTCTACCAGATACACCTTATATTCTGAATTGGCCAGATCCAGCGCGGCCTGCATTCCGGCAATACCTGCGCCGATAACCATAACCGATCCGCTTTTGTTCGTCATTTTTCCTCCATTGGTCCGTCATTTATCATTCACGTATGACGCATGACCCGAAACACTAACTATAATACTGCAAAAACCGGGATACGATCTTTCATTCCCGTAAACTCTACCTTGTTTGTTTTTTCCAGATCCGCCAGAAGATAAGAAATTCTCTTGAGATCGAGCCCGATCTTCTTGTGGATATCTCTGACAGAGGTGTGTCCTTCTTTAACCGCTTTATAAATCAAATTCTTTTGATATTCTCTTTCGAGCACCGCATCGAGAATAATTTCAAAATTCTCGACATCCCATTTGCGCCCGTAAACATCCCCTTTTGATGTAATTTTGACTTCCTTTCCAACCATCCATCTCAGTGTCTCTCCGGAAAGCGTCATTTCCGCCGCCGCCAGCTCATATTCAAAGGCTTTGGGATCAAATTCCCCCTTGGCTTTAACCGATTCGGTGGCATCGATGACGACTTCTACAAACCGTTGGGCCTCGGCCGATGACACCCATGCCAGATGAAGCCGCTCTTGACCGATCCCGGCAATATCAAACAGTTTTTGGGTCAAACGGATTTTCTTCTCGGCCTGAACATTACCTTCCAGGTAATGGCAATCACCGAAATGTCACCCGGCCACCAGCACGCCGTCGCACCCGTCCTTAAACGCTTCCAGCACAAACATCGGATCAACCCTGCCCGAACACATCACGCGAACGGTTCGGATGCTCGGGGGATACTGCAATCGGGAAACCCCCGCCAGATCGGCGCCGGCATAGGCACACCAGTTACACAAAAAAGCCAACGATTCTAGGTTCAAAATCTTCCATTCATATCACCCTTTAAATTTTAGTCAGTGCCCCTCCATATTTTTTGACGGACACTGGTTAAGCTGTTGAGTCGTCGATTTGTCACGTCGCAATTTCTTCTTTATTACCCAATTAACCATTCGGCTGTTTAACGAATCAACCATTTATACTGCTTATACTGCCGATTATACTGCTTATACTGCCGAACAAACCGATGCGATAATCTGCGCATCCCGGAAATGGAGCATATCGATCGCATGCTGCGGACATGATGCCGCGCAAAGCCCGCATCCTTTGCAGGACGCTGAAATATTTTTGGCGCGATAGCCCTTTCCTTCAACCTCTTCCAAATCAATGGCCGCAAACGAACAGACTTCCGTGCACAGTCCGCAACCGATGCACTTGTCGGCATCCACCTGGGATACCAGCGGAGAAACCTGCACCGAATCTTTTGCCAAAATGGTGGTCGCCCGGCTGGCGGCGGCCATGGCCTGGGCAATGCTTTCGTCAACGCCCTTGGGATAATGGGCCAGTCCGCACAGGAAAATGCCGTCGGTGGCAAAATCCACCGGCCGCAGCTTGGCATGGGCTTCCATGAAAAAGTTTTCGGCATTGAGCGGAATTTTATAGAATTCAGATATTGCCGTATTATCGGCCGGTTCGACGGCCGTCGCCAGGTTGACGTAATCCGCCTTTATGGCGATGTTCTTTTGCAGAATCGGATCGAACACATCCACTTGGAGCCCGTTTTCGATTTCACTAACCTTGGGTTTATTCGCCAGGGAATACCGGACAAAAATAACGCCCATCTCCCGGGCTTTTTTGTATAAATACTCTTTTTCACCATAGGTTCGGATATCCCGGTAAAGAATAAAAACATCGGTGTCCGGATGCTGTTCCTTGATGGAAATGGCCTGCAATACGGAGGCCGTACAGCAAATTCTGGAACAATACGGCCGGTTGTCGTCCCTGGATCCCACACATTGGATAAATACCACACATTCGGCATTTTTCAATTTTTCCGGGTCGTGTTCCAGATCATGCCAACGGGTCACCCGGGGATTTTGGCCGTAAAGGTATTCATCGACTTCAGCTGCTTTTCCGCCCGTGGCAACGATGGTCACACCATGCAGAACGGTTTTCGTGCCGTTTCCATTGGCGACCTGGGTTTCAAAGTTTCCCACGAATCCGGACGCACCCTTCACCTCCGCGCCCGTCAACACCTCGATATCGGGGTGATTCGTCACTTTATCCACCAGACCGGAGAGATACGCTTGCACATTTTGTCCCCTCCAGGTCTTTTTTATATCCTTTGCAGCACCGCCGAGTTCCGGTGATTTTTCCACGATCGTTGCCGGAAAACCTTGATCGGCCAGGCTGAGGGCGGCCGTCATACCGGCCACACCGCCGCCGATGACCAGCGCCGACTTATTGATGTTCACGGAAATGTCGGGAATCGGTTCCAGCAATGAGGCCCTGTTAACCGCCATCCGAACCAGGTCTTTTGATTTCTCCGTGGCGCTCTTTTTATCGTTTGCATGCACCCAGGTGCACTGATTCCGGATATTGGCCATATCGAAGAGATAGGCATTGAGGCCTGCATTCCGTATGGTCTCCTGGAACAACGGCTCATGGGTTCGCGGCGTACAGGCCGCCACCACAATACGGTTCAAGTGTTGTTCCTTGATCACCTCGACCATTTTATCCTGGGTGTCCTGGCTGCAGGTAAACAGGTTCTCTTCGACATAGGCGACGTTGGGCAGGCTTTTCGCATATTCGGCAATGGCCGGCACATCCGCCACCCCGCCGATATTGATACCGCAGTTGCAGACAAAGACGCCGATTCGGGCTTCCTTGCCGGCGACCTCGCTTTCTGACGGAAATATCTTTTCACGGACCAGCGACCCGCGGGCGGATGCCAGACTGATGCCGGCACTGCAGGCGGCCGAACTCGCTTCCATGACCGACTCGGGAATGTCTTTGGGTCCTTGGAATGCGCCGCAGACATATATGCCCTTTCTAGGGGTTGCAATGGGATCGACGCTGTCGGTTTTACAGAAATTCCCCTCGCTGAGTTCAATGCCGAGCCTTTTGGCCAGATCGGCGATTTCCGAGGAAATCTCCATACCCACGGACAGAACGATTTGATCGAAAATTTCGGTTTTGATCTCTCCCTCGTCCGTCACGTATCGAATTTCGAGGTCATCTGTCCCGGCGACCGGGTCAACAGTGTGCACGCGGCTTCTGACAAACCGCACCCCGTGCTTGTTTTTCGCCGTTTCATAATATTTTTCGAAGTCTTTGCCGTGGGTGCGCATATCCATGAAAAATATGGCACAGTCCAGATTATTCCCGGAATGTTCCTTGGCAATCACCGCCTCTTTTACGGCATACATACAGCAGACCGAAGAGCAGTAGGCATTGTCGCATCGATTCATTTCCCTGGAGCCGATGCATTGGAACCAGGCGATTTTCTTGGGTTCTTTACGATCCGACATCCTGACCAAGTGACCCTGGGTCGGTCCGGTAGCGGATAAAATGCGCTCGAACTCGATGGACGTCACCACATTCGGATGCTTGATGTAATTGTAATTTTCAAATTTGGACGGGTCGAAAGGTTTAAATCCCGGTGCCAGAATCACCGAACCGACTTCCAGCTCCAGTGTCTCGGGTTTTTGGGCATGGGTGTTCAGGGTGACGGCCTTGGGGCCGCAGGCTTCCACGCACTGGTAACATTCGCAGCAGTACCCGCAGTTCAGACATCGATGGGCCTCGGCCTGTCCGGCAGTCGCTTCGTATCCCAGCTCAACCTCTTTAAAGTTGCCTTTTCGCTCCTTGAGCACCAGTTCGGGCATTTCGGCCCGGGCTTCTTCGGCAATGCCATAAGGAACCGGCCGATAAACCGGATTCTCCCTGACAACCGGCTCCCGCCCTTTCACCATATCCCGGCCGTCAATATACCGGAGGATGGATTCCGCCGCCTCTTTTCCGGCGGCAATGGCCCCGATGGCCACCCATGGTCCGGTCTGGACATCGCCCCCAGCAAACACGCCCTCCCGGCCGGTGGCATACGAAATCGCGTCCACCTCGGTGGTCCCCCAGCGGGAAAACTCCAGCCCTGCAATATCCTCGATGGCCGACAGATCCGGCCGCTGACCGATGGCCGGGATCAACTGATCGATGTCGATGTCGTATTCCGTCCCCGGAACCGGAACCGGTCGCCGCCTTCCCGATGAATCCACATCGCTCAGTTCCATGCGGATGCAGCGGAGCCCGACGACGTTGCCGTCTTCGGTCAATATTTCCTGGGGCGCAGACAGATATTCGATGGCGACGCCTTCAGCCTCGGCAGCGGCAATCTCTTCTTCCCATGCGGGCATTTCCGCCCGGGTCCGGCGATAGATGATGCTGACATTCTTCGCCCCCAGCCGAACCGCACAGCGGGCCACGTCGATGGCCACGTTCCCGCCGCCAATGATGGCCACATGCTCGCCCACATCCGCCTTTCCGGTGAGATTCACTTCCCTTAAGAAATCGACGCCCTGACGAACACCGTTGGCCTTCTCGCCGGGAACCCCCAGCTCAATGCCCCGATGGGCGCCGATGGCCAGATACACCGCCTTGTATCCCTTGCCGAACAGATCGTCCACCGTCAAATCCGGACCCAGGGGCGTGTCGGTTTTGATGTCAACGCCCAGTTGGGTGATGACTTCGATTTCCTGATCCAGAATATCCCTGGGCAGTCGGTGCTCGGGTATCCCGACCCGCAGCATCCCGCCGGTCACGGGCAATGCCTCGTAAATGGTCGACAAAATCCCCTTGCGGGCCAGATGATACGCCGCGGACAGGCCGGCCGGACCCGAGCCGATGATGGCCACTTTTTCATCCCTTGCCGGGAGGCAGGCGATCCGGATATTCCTGGGATCGAATTGATCCGCGGCCAGACGCTTGAGATTCCGGATGGCCACCGGCGAATCCACGTCGCACCGCCGGCAGGCATCTTCGCAGCCGTGGGGACAAATCCGCCCCAGCACACCGGGCAGCGGCAGGTCTTCCATAATAATTTGAAGGGCTTCTTTATATTTGCCCTGTCCCACCATCTGAACGTACGCCTGGACGTTCAAACCCGCAGGGCAGGCCAGGCGGCAGGGGGCCTTGTCTGCCTTTTGAATGGCAAATGCCCCGGGTATCGCCTGGGCGTACTTTTTATATGTCGCTTTCCGGGTACTAAATCCCTGATCATACTCGTTGGGTAATGAAACAGGACACACTTCGGCACAATCGCCACAGGACGTACATTTATCGGGATCAATATAACGGGGGGCTTTACGAACAGTGACTTTGAAATTTCCTTCAGTACCCTCAACCTTATCAACTTCTGCACAGGTAATGAGGTTGATGTTGAGATGCCGGCCGACCTCGACCAGTTTGGGTGAAATGATTCACATCGCGCAATCGTTGGTGGGAAACGTCTTATCCAGTTCGCTCATCACACCGCCGATAGCGGATGATTTTTCCACCAGGTGAACCAGATATCCGGAATCCGCCAGGTCCAGAGAGGCCTGCATTCCGGCGATTCCACCTCCGACAACCAGGACGGATCCGAGGATCTTATCAGTCATGTGGAACTCCTTATGTTTTTGTTTTTTAAAGGTAAAGAAGATTGAATCCGGGTTTCGTCCATGCACGAACTGCCGGACCGAAAGCAAAGAAAACTTTTACTCCTTATGTGTTAAATTTGTCAACCAAAATTTATACATAGCCTTAAAATGCCTGTTAAATTCCTCACTCAATATTTAACACGGAACGAACACAGGATGAAAAAGGGCCTTGAAACAGATCATGGCTCGTGCTAATTCTCAATCATGAAAAATCAGCCATCCGAGGTTATGAGTATCGCCCTTGTGGGCGGCGGCAATTTTTGCAAGGAAATCCTCGAAAAGACCACCTTCGACGACAAACAGGTAGGCGCCAACGCCGCCATTACGGCAGTGGCCGATCCCGATCCCGAAAGTCCGGGTATGGCGCTTGCCGAAAAAATGAATCTTTTAACCTTCACCGATTTCCACGAACTGTACGACGCCCGACACAATATTCGTTTGATTGTCATTCTGACGCCGGAACAACATCTCTTTGAAGATATTCTCAAAACCAGACCCCCTCACATCCGTCTCATGGCATATGATGTCTTTAAAATATTCTGGAATGCCATCGCAAGAGAGGAACAAAAGCTCAGGGAACGCACCAAAGAGATGGAAACCATTCTCAACGGCATCCAGGAATTCATATTGGTGATTACGCCTGAAAAGGAAATAATCGACGTCAATAAAACCTTTCTGGAGAAGATGTGTTATACCCGGAACGAAATTATCGGGAAAAAGTGCCACGAGGTCTATCAAAAAAGCAACACGCCGTGCAGTTTTGACGATATCGTCTGCCCGCTGAAAAAAGTGATCGACAATAAAAGACCGGTGACAAAAGTCATGACCCGGTTGAACCACAACGGCGAACGCCGTTACATTGAAATTAGCATTTTCCCCATATGGGAAAACAACGGCCAAATATCGAAATTTATTGAAATCAGCAGGGACATTACCGAACGCAAAATAGAAGAAGAAAAAATTATGCGGCGCTTGGAACAGATGGTGGAAGAACGCACCCACCAATTGAAAGAAACCCATGCCAAACTGATCCACCAGGACAAGATGGCCTCCCTCGGGAAACTGGCGGCCTCTGTAGTCCATGAAATCAACAACCCCAACGCCGGGATATTAAACCTGATCATGCTCATCAAACGAATCATGGACGAAGGCCCCGTCAATCCCAAGGACTTGGAGCAAATCAAACGATATCTGTTTCTTATGGAGACTGAAACCCGCCGTATCGGTCGAATCGTTTCAAATCTGCTGACGTTCTCCCGGCAATCCAAAACACTCAGAAAGCCGCTTAACATCAACCGGCTCATCGAAAAAATACTGGTATTGAATTCCAATCTGCTCAAAATCAACAACATCAAGGTGAACAAACAGTTGGACCCTGATCTGCCCGACCTTATCGGTTCCGAGGATCAGCTCCAACAGGTTTTTATGAATTTTTTCTCCAACGCGGCGGAAGCAATGGAGTCCGATGGAAAAGGCAGCTTGAGCATCACGACACGTCATTCTTCAAAAAGCGGCAACATCACGGTGTTATTCAAAGATACCGGCGTGGGGATACCCGAAGAAAACCTCCAGAAACTTTTTGAACCTTTTTTTACCACCAAAAAAAGAGGAAAAGGGGTCGGACTCGGGCTCTCGGTCGCCTACGGCATCATTCAAGAGCACGGTGGCGCCATCAGCGTTCAATCTGAAAAAGGGAACGGCGCCGCTTTCATCATAGAAATTCCAATGAAGCACGAATCAATTTAGAGCCCGGAGGTATCCATGCTCTACACCAAGATTCTGATTGTAGATGACGAACCGATCATGCGTGAATCTTTGGCCGGATGGCTTGAACGGGACGGTCATCATGTCGATACTTCAGCCAGCGGCGAAGACGCTTTAAAAAAACTAAAGCAAACCCGGTATGATATCCTGTTGGTCGATATCAAGATGGAAGGAATCAGCGGGCTGGATGTTTTAAAACACGTCAAAGAGAGTGATCCTGACGCGGCGGTGGTCATGATCACCGCTTACGGTTCCATTGCAACGGCCATAGAGGCGATGAAAAACGGCGCCTACGATTACCTGCTCAAACCGTTTGATCCGGATGAGCTGGGGATTATTATTGACAAAATTCTTAAAGACCAGGCCCAGCTTAGAGAAAACATCTATTTAAAAGCCCAATTCAAAGATCGAACCCGCTTTGAGAGCATGATCGGCCAATCCCGGCCGATGCAGGAAATATTCGATCTTATCATGGATGTTTCTCCCAGGAACTCAACCATTTTGATCACCGGCGAGACCGGGACCGGAAAAGGGCTGGCCGCCAAGGCCATCCACAGCAACAGTGCCCGCTGTGAGGGTCCGTTCGTGGTTGTCAACTGCGGTGCCATACCTGAACATCTTATGGAAAGCGAGCTTTTCGGTTATCAAAAAGGGGCTTTCACAGATGCCAAAGAAACCAAGAAAGGGCGCCTGGAGATATCTCACGGCGGCACCCTCTTTTTAGACGAGATCGGGGAAATCAGTATGAGAATGCAGATCGATCTCTTGCGGGTACTCGAAGATCGCGTATTTTATCGGGTGGGAGGAACTCAGCCTCTGAAATCGGATTTCCGCGTGATTGCCGCCACCAACCGAAATCTCGACGAGGCCGTCAAAGGGGGAATTTTCCGGGAAGATCTTTATTATCGGCTGAATGTTATCTCTTTTGAGATTCCCCCGCTTCGGGACCGCAAAGAAGACATCCCGCTTCTGGCAGAACATTTTCTTCACCGGTTTACCCAGGAAACCAACAAGCCCATTGACCGCATCAGCCGGGGTGCCATGGACGAAATGATGCTCTATGAATGGCCGGGAAATGTCAGGGAGCTCGAAAATGCCGTTGAACGGGCGGTGGTGGTCAGCAAAAGCCGTTCCATCCAGCCTGAGGATCTGCCTATTTTCAGGCCCGAATACTGTATCCCGTCATTCAACAATTCCCTCAAGGAAGTGGAGAAAGCCCACATCACCCGGATATTAGAGGAAAATGCCTGGAATATTTCAAAAAGTGCCAAAATCCTAGACATTGATCGTTCCACTTTATACAACAAAATCAAAAATTATAGACTCAGCAAGCCGGTTTGAACAGACGCGATATCCATAACGTTTAACGCCAGAATACAGCAAACGAGTGAAACCCGGAAAATCCCTTTCAAAACAGACCATTGACCGTCCCGCTGAGGATTTGCAAACCATCATCATTTCTCCCATCGACAATATCGATGCCGGCATTCATACATCCATCGGACGGGAAATACATCGATTTTTTGGTTTTCATACCGAAATGAAGCCCCTGCTTAAGGATGTGAGCTTTGCCTTTGACCCGGGCCGAGGCCAATATTATTCCACGGTTATTTTGGAAAAACTGGCGAGCATGTTACCGGCTCAAAACGTCAAAGTCATCGCAATTACCAATGTCGATCTTTTTATTCCGATCCTGACGCATGTCTACGGTGAGGCGCAGCTCGCCGGAAGAGCATGTATCGTATCGACATTTCGGCTCAAAGAAGGACTCTCTCCCGTGAATATTCCGGAAAACTATGAAAAACGCCTTGTCAAAGAAGCCCTTCATGAACTGGGGCATACCTTTAACCTCCGCCACTGCCAAGATAAATCCTGCATCATGCATTACTGCCGCAATATCAGGGATGTAGACCGAAAATCAGATCAACCCTGCCGGTACTGCAAGATTCTTTTGGAAGATGAATTGAAAAAATTGGGGGAAAGATGATCTTTTAGTGTCTGTTTCCGGATGGGCCAGGACCAAAAACCATTGCCGCAAGTACGCGTGCAGGGGGTGCGCTCCCCCGCACACATACTTGCGCAATACGTCAGGTGCGCAGGAAAAGCTTGGTTAACCGTTCCCATCCCAGCCCGGGAAGATTGCCGAAGATATCATTGTGAAGCTGCCCGCCGTCTGCGGCAAGGGGACCGGCCGTTTCCTCTATCACCTGGTACAGGCGGCCGACCTCCCTGGAATAAAATGTTTCGGTTTCATCTCCGATCATCAGATTCTTGAGATCCCGGCGAAGGTTATGGGGATGGATTCTCAAAACCCAGCCCTCTGAATAAGGGTCATCATTGGCCAGGCTTCCTTGGTCCCTCAATCTGGAATTTATCGCCGTCACAACACCGCTTACCGGCGAAAGCACCTTCGCTTCCCTTGTCTCCCGGTTGAGTGAAATATCCGGACGACCCTGTTGAATCTCCTTGCCGACCAGGGGAGCTTTAATCTGATCCAGTGAACCCAAAAGTCGCAGGGCAAAATCATCCATGCCCAACCTCACTTCAGAACCTTCCTCCAGTTTTGCCCAGCAATGCCCCTGGTGGAGATAGTATCCTTGCGGAATTTTGAATCCTTCAACATCCAAAAAATCTACCGGCCTGACAAAGGCATGCACCGTGAATTGATCCTGAAAATATTGGTCGAACTCACAATTTCCGCACCGGTACTCATGCGCGCAGGCCCTGAAATCGATACGGCCTTTCATATGATGCAGGCATGGACGCCGGTTTGCCGGCAGCTCTTTCAACCGATCTTTCCAGAAAACAATTTCGCCCTTTTTCCCTTTCGGCGTTTTCCCTTTTTCTTTCTTTATTTTGTTTCCAAGCGCTGCATGTCGCAAGGTCTTGTCAAAACGGCAGGCGGAACAATCGTAATCGGTGTCGCAAAATTTGCAGCGAACCACTCCGGCCTGCATCCACAGGCAGGGTTGTTTTTTCCCCGGCGATGAATTTTCCTGACGGGTCGATACCATGGTGTGTTTTCCTCTATGGCGTATCTCCATCGGTTGAGTGGCAGGTTGTTTTTCACGTCTCAACGGGCTGCCATTCAACGATTCGGAAATATCTGCATCAGGTTTTAAGAAAAGTTCTGGTTAAATTTTTCCAACCGAGATCCGGGATATTGCCGAAGATATCTTGCAGCAGAAAACCGCCGTCGGCAGCCAATGGACCGGCAACATCCTCGATCATGCCTTCCAGCTTAACGACTTCTTCGTTGGTCCATTCCAATCCTTGGGTGTCCGTCATCAACGCTTTGGCCGCCTTTTTGATATCCGGTGTACGCACCATGAAAAGCCACCCTTCACCGTAAGGCTCCCGGTTGGCGAGTTCGGGATTTCCCCTGACATTTGAATTCACTTCCGTAATCACTCCGTTAACAGGAGAGAGGACATCGGCTTGATTATCCTTCCGCCGGAGGCCCCAGCCGATCTTGTTCATGTCCAGCTCCTTGCCCATCAGGGGAAGATCGAAAGCATCGGCTTTCCCCAAAAGCTTGAGAGAAAAATCATCCAGACCGATCCGAATGTACCCGCCGCTCTCAATTCGGGCCCAGGTATGTCCGTTATGAAAAAAGTATCCGATGGGAACCTCAAATCCCTTCACATGCTCCATATCAAATGGCATACTTTTCGTTCTGGGACTCATCACGTCTTCGAAAAACTGGTCAAAGTCACAACTTGCGCACTGATAGTCGTATGCGCAGACCCTTTCTCGAATACGATTGGTGAGACTGTGCCGGCAGACTCTTTCCAAGTCCGGTCTTGTTCTCATAGCATCCTGCCAGCTCATCTGTCTGCCTTTTTCAACCTGCTTTTTCATGCCGAAATCATACTTGCACGACGTGCAGTCATAGTAGTTGTTGCAGTCTTTGTGTTTGACGACACCGGCCTGCATCCAGAGGCAAGGGTTTGTCACTTTGGCATCTTTATCGGGTTTTACCATCCAGACTTGACCCCCCAGCACCGCGTCAATCTCGCTTTTTTGACCGAGATCACCTTTATCGCCTTTTCTGTAGGACGATCCATACCCCAAACGACTTCTTAAATCTTTTTTGATTTTTTCTCCCATTGGTCTCTCTCCTTTGTCATATAGTGGTTTTTTTTAATTCTTGTTTTCTGTTTGGCGAATGTATAGAGCAAAGCGTGTGCCAGTTAAGAAAATATCGATAAATAAAGACATAATCTATTCATATGATGGACTTTTTATGGATGGGGAAGAACAAACCGGCGGGTTGGGGGCATGGTTCTAATTTGTAGGATAATTCTACATGACCGCCTGGTAATCCGATAAAATTGTTCCCATATTTACATTTATTTTGTATTATTATGAATAGTTAATAGCGATGTCGAATTATTCCACAACGAAGTCTTGTTTCTCAACAGTTCCCATTGACGCACATGATAGATGTAAATTGAAGACCCTGAAAAGATTTGATTTGGCATGGACGCTCTGTGGTGCTACCATCATAAGATATTAAAACCTTATATTTTCAAATAAAACAGCCCATGAAGAAAAAAAACACTCTGGTTCCCAAAAAAGAACTTGTAGCCGACTGGCCGGCGCTGACCCGAACCTTCATTCGACCGGAAAACGATGCCGCCAGATCCACGCTGATCAAGTACATGGAGCAGATCCTTTTCGGGCTCCACGATTTTCTTAAAACACACGTTGGTTTTACCGAAGCGGTCAGCCTGAAGGATTTGGCCGATCAATTTACGGACAGCTTGATCAGCCAAAATCCTGACAAAAAACTGGCCGACGTGATTACCGATCTGATCGAAGACATCGCGCCCCATGCCGTCAATGTCGCCTCACCTTATTTTGTGGGACACATGACTTCGGCCATTCCGTTTTTCATGGTCCACCTCAAAACCATCGTCGCTGCGTTGAATCAAAATGTGGTCAAAATCGAAACATCCAAGGTGGTGTCGGTGGTGGAAAAACAGGTGCTGGCCAAAATTCACCGGCTGATCTATCAAAAAAGCGATGCTTTTTATAAGGAACATATCCAGAGCACAAAAACAACGCTGGGATGCTTCACCGAAAACGGCACCCTCTCCAACCTGACGGCATTGTGGGTGGCTCGAAACGCGCTGCTTGCCCCTAAAACCGGATTCGACGGGGTTGAAAAAGAGGGCCTTAAGGCGGCTTATGATGCTTACGGAATCCAGCGATGCGTGCTTCTTGTATCGAAACGGGGGCACTATTCCCTCAACAAGGCCGGCGGTTTGCTCGGCATCGGCAACCGGAATATCGTCGGCGTCGATGTGGATGAAAAAAACCGTATCGACCTGGTCAGGCTTGAAGAAACCATCCGCACCTTGTTGAAAAGTCGCCCAAAAACAGCCGTCCTGGCGGTGATCGGCGTTGCCGGAACCACTGAAACCGGCTCCGTGGATCCCCTTCGGGAAATGGCCGGCATCTGTGCTGAAAACAATATCCATTTCCACGTGGATGCCGCCTGGGGCGGCCCGACCCTGATGTCGGAAAAATACCGTCATCTCCTGTCGGGCATCGAACATGCCGATTCGGTCACTATTGACGGACACAAACAATTTTACATGCCCATGAGCTGCGGCATGGTTTACTTCAAAGATCCCGCGGTGATGGATAACATCATCTATCATGCCAATTATGTCAACCGGCCGGGTTCCGTGGATCTTGGCATTAAATCGCCGTCCGGATCCCGGGAGGCCAATTCCCTGATACTCGACAGCGCACTTAAAATTATGGGGAGCCGGGGATATGCCCTCCTCATCGACCACGGCATCGAAACCGCCCGCAGGTTTGCCGATGAAATCGAAAAAAGGCCGGATTTTCAGCTCATCACCCCTCCTGAGCTCAACATTCTGACCTATCGTTTATGCCCGTACGAGCTTCAAAAGATACTCGCTGAAAGTGATGCGGAGCAGATGTTGCGCATCAACGAAAAACTGAACGACATCAACCGTCAAATTCAAAGACGACAGCGGGAAGCCGGCAACAGTTTTGTCTCCAGAACAACGCTCGACATTAAAGATTTTCACGGGCAACGTATCGTGGTGCTCCGAGCGGTGATCATGAATCCCATGACCTCCATGGATATTCTGCGGGAGATTTTAAATGAACAGGAAGAAATTTATAAAAATATGACGGTCTCGTAAACAGTCAAAAAAGCGACTTTTTTACGAGAGTGAAAACTTCAGGAAATAAAATTCAACAAAACGAAAATGCCGATAGCGGCAAAATGAAAAAGGATGGCGGGAAAAACGCTCTGGGACCTTTCCCGAACAAATCCGACAGCAATTCCAAATGCAGTTGCAGCAAATAAACAGCTTAATATCGCTTTTATCGACACGGCACCTTTCAGGAAATTTGGAAACAACACCAGATAAGCGATAAAACCCGCATATAGGACGGCCGAGCCCACCGTTGGATAGGAAAAAAACCATCTGCTGCGGCAGTCTTGAGTAGAG
>Ga0210077_1000248_pt1 | contig 22985 bp, 20 predicted proteins | sample RushMan_CattailN_5_FD_185556 | JGI IMG/M metagenome (GOLD analysis project Ga0210077, IMG submission 185556) | Wetland microbial communities from San Francisco Bay, California, USA, that impact long-term carbon sequestration -... | ecosystem: Environmental > Aquatic > Marine > Wetlands ... | reverse complement strand
TTTACCTATATAGCTTAATAGGTAAAGACTTTTCAACGAAATTCATTTGCGCCCGTAGCTCAGCCCGGACAGAGCGCCGGACTACGAATCCGTAGGTCGCAGGTTCGAATCCTGCCGGGCGCACCAGTAATAACAAAGGGTTATGGATAGAATCTGTAATCCTTTCGTCTTTTATAATGATATAGCCCCATTATAGCCCCACATTTTTCGTGTCCTTAAAGGAAACTCAGGGAAAGAACCTTTCCGGGGATATGCCTTCCCAACTCCACGCCATGGCCAGCGCAACAGGATTACACATACATCATTTTAATTTTGACTCATACCAGAACATGCATCATAAATTTTCCATGAATATTTGCTGATAAGCATGCCCCATTTCAGAATCATTTTCTGATAAGATTGCACAATTAGTCACATATTATGACGAGAAATGTCATTTCCTTTGGATGTAAATGAAGCAATAGTAAATCAGGAAATATATGCTAACCTCATGTATTGTTTCACTTATTATTAAAACGAGGTTTGTTGGTACACATTATGCATCTCTTTTTCTTTATCTAATTGTTTTTAATTCGAAGGGAGAACTTGTTTTATGGAAGGTGTCAGAAAAATGAATAAGGCAATTAGGATTTTAAAAGACCATGTCAAAAAAGATATAAATCTCGACCAGATAGAAATATTATTACATCTGGCAGATAATGAACCTGAACCTGTATCCTATTCGACCCTGAGTAATTTGATGAATAACTCTACGGCAATAATATCTATGAATATCAAGTTGTTGGAAGAATACTATATTAAAAATCCGGCTAATGAAGAATCGGTTAATACTGGTCTCGGCCTCGTAAAAACATTCCCGTCTCCAAACGATTCCGAGGACTATGTTGCATTTCTAACGGATGAAGGAACAAAAGTGGTATGGATTTTAAACGAACTTATTAGATAAACGAAGTGAGAAACCAAAAATCAATAATGATATTATAACAAACACTTTACCACTATGTTTCCATAAATAGTTGAAACCATGAAGAGACTGATAATAATAATCCTTTTGTTGCTCCTCGTACCCATAAGCTATGTGAGTGCTGGAGATAAAAAAACTGTAAATTTTGCAAAGGATAAAACTTTAATGTTTTTAAACGGATATCTACCAATAGTGGCCAAGTATAATTATGCTTTTTTTAATGAACAAATGGCAAAAGAAAACGAGATATCAGATTTCTTGGACTCAAAAGAGGAGCGAAGACGAATTATCGGTTTTGACAGAATGGATGCCGAAAATGAGATGACAAATTTTTCAAATGAGTACCAAAAGAAAAAAGTTACTATTTCTTCTTTTAGTTGGACAATTATACCCAATCTGATAGGAAGCCAACCATCAGGAATGATTCAGTTTACTTTCTCTTTTTAGCATTGATTGAACGGCATAAGCCGTAGTTCGAATAGGACAGTCACTTTCTATTGACAGGATTCATCTCGGTATGTATTAATTTAAATGTGGAGCTTTTCTGGTGCACGTACATTTTATATTCCGGTCACCAGCATATTGATGCAAAAGAAAAAATAAAATAAATGTGCACCGGGTATAAATACGGCATTCAGAGAAGTCTCATTTTGGCAAGGGCTTTGTAGGATGGTTAACCTATCTTCCTAACCTTTGCTGGGGTGATCCAAAAGGATCACCCTGTTTTTTTACCCATTAATCCTATCTCTCAACTTACCAGAGCACTTAAACGTAACCACCCTCCTCGGTGCCAGCATCATATCCCCACCAGTAGCCGGATTCCGGCCTTTACGTTCCTTCTTTTTATTTACACAGAACTTTCCAAACCCGGATACTAACACATCCTCACCGGATGCCAGAGTTCTTTTAATGATCTCTAATAGGGTTTCTACAATTTCTGATGATCTGGTTTTGGGAAAACCTGTCTGATTCTGGACTGATTCTATGATCTGGACTTTTGTGAGAGTGATGGTGGGAGGCTCCTTGTGAAATAATAGATTGAATTATAAGTGTTTTATCTCAATTGTGATTGTGAATGTCAACAAAAAGGCTAAATTCCTACAATGTGTCTGGCATGACAAATTTGAAAAATTACAAAAGCAAAAGGGCTAAAGCTGAAAATTGTCGCAAAGAAAACGAGTTAAACCCTTCATTTGATATGGCCTCACCGCTGTTAGGATCATTTCGATATTATCTCCTGAATACTGCCAAAGTTCCGTATCACGGGTTTCAACGAAGCAAAACGAGCAGTGGCCTTTTTCGCATCTGCGCGGTTAGCAAAGCTGCCGTAGATGACGACATAGAAATTACGTCCTTTTTGTTTTTTTTTATAATAAGCAAAGCTTCCGGCTTGGGATTGCTGCTTTATAAACTCTCTTGCCGCCTGTTCACCGCTCATCGCCGCCAGCTGTAAAGTAAAGTCTCCAGGATTGCGGCTTCTGATCCACCCGACGTTTTCAATGCGCTGTGATTCCTTGGGCGTGGTTGCTTGTTTTGAACCGGATTGCTTAGGGCCATGGTTTGTTTGAGGCAGAGCCGTCGTTGAGCTGGAGGCTTGAATGCCAAAACATTGCGCCACGGATAATTCTTGGCCCTGGTGAACCTGCTGATACTTTTCCCAAAAGGCGACGTCGATTTTTTTTTGTGCAACGGGAACGTCTTTCTTGCGGTAACGGTTCAGTTGAGACGGCCCGCCATTGTAAGCAGAATAAGTGGCGCGGGCCAGATTAGATAGACCGCCTCCATGTTTATGCTCTTTTTGTTTCAATGCGTAATTGACCATGAATTTGAACAGGATTTCGCTTCCTGCATGGGCGTTATAGGTGATGTCCCATCTCAACTTGGAGGGAGAGTAAAAGCCTCGCCACACCATTTCATTGATCTGTAACAAGCCGATATCACCTGTTCCGGAAATAAGGGGAACAACTTTGCGGTTATGAATGATGTATTGGCGCCAGCAGCTTTCCTGCCAAGCGGCGGCAAGCATCAATTTACGAAAAATACGGGCGTACTTTTGAGGTATTGGTGACGAACGAATTCGAGCACCCGCCTCTTTAAGCAATAAATTTCGAATCTCGATCAGATAAGACTTCAGATCGTCGGTGGTGGGTACCCACCGATTAAGACGATCTCTATGATTTGCGGCGTAGACCGGCCGGATTAATTGAAAATTAAAACCATGAGGTTTTTTTTGTTGGATGACTTCACCAGGTGTTCCGAATTCAAACAGTTCCTGTAGTATCGGATCGGTTTCATTCAGATATTTCAGCGGATCAATGGATGGGTCGTCATTTAGAAGACGTGCCAGACGTCTCAGGCCGTCAGTGGATATATCCAGCCCTATCGCAGGGCCCCAACGATTCAGTGCATTGAGTGCGTCAGCTGCTGTTATAAAGGACAAAAAAGGCAAAAAATTCTGTTTCGGCGAATGAACACTAATCTCCCGCATTACTGGCATCAGCCGCTCCCAGCTTCGGTTAAACAATTGTTTGACCGGGTCGGTTGTGCTTTGCGGGGGCTCGCCGAGAATCGACTTGAACTGGTAGCGTGCATCCAGAAGTATCTCCAACAAGGCGGCACGAAGTTCTTCCGTACGAGTGGCAGTGGCAGCCTCTTTGATGACGAACGTCAAAAAAGCATCCCAGCTTCGGTACCGTTGTTCCAACTGCTGTATTTCAAGTTTACTAAGGATGGACTCCGGACCGGTTTTGGCAAAAGTTTCGACATCAATTCGCAACTCGACATATAGGCCGCTGGAGCGGATCAAAAGATGACCGATGCGCAGGCTGTCAATCATTCCTGTCAAGCGATCTGCCGGATAACGGGGGATAAAGTAAGGTAGCAGATCTTTGAGCGAATCGGTTTCAGGTTTCAGATCCAGTCTGTAACGGCTTAATAAAAGGTGCAATTGTTCTTTCACTGCCTGAAGGACGGGACTATTCGTTAGTGGCCTGTTTTCTTGATCGTAAATCCTGGCGGATTGCACCTTAAACTTTGCGGATAACGGTTGACCGCTTACCAAAGAAAATTTACCGGTAACAACCGTGCGCCCGCTCCAGCGGGCAATGGCCTTACAGGTACCAGATGTGGGGACGCCGATTGTTGTAAGAATCTTAGCATCCACTCGCAGCAACTCCCCTACCGCTGACAGATGGGGTTCCGAAAAAGTAATACTTGTGCAACCGGCTTCATCCAGTAAGTACTGAACGGTATCATTCGGCCCTTTAAACTCATCCCGAATCATAAGAAGCTGCAATTGCTGATAGTCAAGAAAGACAGGGATAGCAATCGTTTCAGCCCCTACTGAGATTGGTTTGACGATCAGTGCCATAATCATAATGGCAAACAGGGTAATTGTCAGGCGAGAAACCATCGGCGTTCCTTATACCAAACTATGGCACCTATAGAGCTTGAGGTCATAATTTTAATGATATTAGATATCAAAGTTTATTCACGTCCCATTATTGTCGGTTACGGCAATGCACAGGAGTCGTGAAGTCTTGGCGTAAAACGCTCAGGGCCTGATACAACAGGTTTTTCAATTGCCTTAGCCATCCCTTTAAGCATTCCAAAAAAAAATCTTTCGTGAAATGGATAGAGCGTGTACCAGTAAAATAATCCCCAGAGCCCCTTGGGCAAAAAACGGGACAGCATCTCCAGATCCGTGTACTGATCTCCGATAAGGGCAACGCAATGGAATGAGGAACCGGGCTGATGAAATGTATCCAGTAAGCACTGAGGGTGGGTGTCAGCACGGGAACCCTACCGGATTGAAGAATGTCCGCCACTTCAATTCGAGAACGAAGATGTTTGCTTAATGAGCCGTTTTTTTTCTCTGCAAGACCGCCCAGATAGATGATCCGATCAATACCGGCGGATTCGGCTGCCGACACCATATTTTGAGCGGCCCTGCGGTCGGCTTCAACAAACTTGTGTTTCTGGGCGATCATGGAATGGACAAGATAATAGGCCACCCCACAGCCTGACAATGCCATTTCCAGAGATTCCCTGTCAAGAACATCTCCTTTGGCAAGTTCTACTTTCGGATGACGACCCCAAGGACGGCAGGCCAATTTCTCAAGGGACCTTCCTATGGCGCGCACCCGATACCCCGCATCCAGCAGGGCTGGAATTAAACGTCCGCCCACATAGCCGGTGGCACCGGCAACCAGAATCGGTTTGTCGTCTTTCATTGAAATCACCTGGTTTTTATACGTGATTGCGCAATTTCAGCGCAACAGGATGTGGGTTTAAATATACCTGTTGCGCCAAGTACGGCTGTTTGTATTTTCGTACATAATGGTTGAGCAGAGTCACCGGTACGATCAAAGGAACATATTCCTGCCTATACTGTTCGATTATTTCGAGTAGCTCCTGCTTCTCGTATGGGGACAACAGCTTTTTAAAATATCCCATGATATAAGGAAAATAATCCGTAAACACACGGGCAAATATACCTTGCCCCTTTTTCTGGGGCATTCCTTTGAAATTTGTTACCGGAACTCTGAACAGGCCGCTACTTGGAGAGTTTTTTTTGAATACAAATCCGCACAGGTTTTCTTTTTCCAGTTCTACAACTCTTTTCCTTGCCCATTCGTTCATCCTGTGAGTATGGACATTTGTTTTAGATGTGACCAGATTCGGGTTGTCCGGGTCTCCCACAAGACGCAAGGTCTCCCGGGGAACGCCCATCCCGCATTCCACTTCAGGACACACTGGAACATATTCCACGTATTGACCCAGTATGTCGGTTAAGTATCGATCCCTTGAATGTCCGCCATTCCATCGAACATTCTCACCTATCAGGCAGCTGCTGATCCCGATCTTAATCCGGTTTGCCATCTGATTATTCCTCTGTTTGAAAATTTAAGCGAAAACGCTTTTTTTGATACCTTATTTTTCAAGGAAATGATAATAACATTTAAAACATCTTAAAGCGGTTTTGATACATATATTCAGATTAAATCGTTTCTACAATAGATTTATAGTAAGTTGGCTGTCGAAACGTTATTTTGACAGCTGCTATAATTCCATCGATCAAAAATGGCCTGCAATTGCTTTCCAGAAAGGAAATTTCGGGTTAACGGTGACATCGATAAAGAGGATAACAGATAATGTTTGAAAAAATGAAGGCACTGATAAAAGAAAAAGACATGTGCGTGCTTTCAACAGTGTCCGAAGACGCCAGACCGCATTGCTCGCTTATGGCGTACGTTGCTGACGAAAAATGTCGAGAAATATATATGGCAACTCACAGCACCACGAAGAAATATAAAAATCTTCTGCATAACTCTTATGTCAGCCTGCTCATTGACTCCAGGGAAATTACGCCCCGTCAACAGGCCCAGGCGCTGACGGCAAGCGGCGTTTTTCAACTCATAGACGACGCACACAAAAGAGACCGGGTTGAAGCCCTTTTGTTAAGGCAACACCCTTACCTCAAAGATTTCGTCATCCATCCGGATACCATCATGATATGCATCAAGGTACAATCGCTTCAGCTCTTAAAAGGTCTGGCCGATTCTCATTTTGTTAATCTGAAAGAGATTTAGCCCTTCCGACCCCATACGGAATAAATGGGATCCGAATAACGTTTTTCCGGAAAATATTTGTCGTCACAGGGCCTCGGCAATCCTCTAACCGAGCAAGTTTCCAGGTCTTTGAACTTTTCGGTTTTTTGAAAATACTCGAGGACGAGACCCATTCGTTCATATTCATTAAGTTCTTCCCAAATCCGAATCACTTTTGGCGGAAACCACCGGTTTGAAATTGTCACGATTAGCAGACCGTCCGGCCGTAGAACACGGGCAAGCTCATCAAAAACCGCCTCAGGATGGATAAGGTATTCAACTGAATTTGTACAAATCACCGCGTCATATTCATTACTTTCAAAGGGTAAGATCACGTCTGCATTCAAATCATGAACCACCCGTTCGTCCAGAATTTCGTTTTTATCCAGCTCTTCTCTGTTGAGGCCCAGGCCGGTCAGCTTTTCAAAACGAAGCTTTGAAGGAATGTGGGACTGCCAGCTACTCATAAAATCCAGCACCCGCATTCCGCTATAGAGGAATTGGCCGTAAAGATCTCCTACCACCTGTATAGCTGTGTCATCGATATGTTGAACCAGTCTTGGCACTTTGTAGAAAATGGGGTCCGGGGTATTATCCTTTTTGTGAAACGGACGATCTGAAAAAAAGTCCGTCGGTTTGTTTTCCCACCGAGCTTGCATACCTGGACCCTCTGTTAATACCTCCGCCCAGTCATGGCACCTTCCACCCCGTTCGGCCTTTCTGGCGCCGATCTTTTTTATGGATGTTCGAAGTTGAATCGTTATTTTTGCAAGTGGATGGTTAAAATCGACATCCAGTTGAGCGTTTTGAACACCCACGAGACGAAATGGTTGAAAATTCTGCGGAAATACGCCAGCGATTCCCTTAAGAAGCCCCTTGGGATAAAACCGGCCTATTCGGGGTTCGATGGTCTTGTCTGGAATAAAATGCTGATTAAACTGACTGAGCTTGATAGCAAAGGTTTTTCTGGGATCGTATACTGAAGTCATGACACCTGGTTCAAAATAAGTTGTTATCGTTTCACCCTCAGACTTTCCCGCCAGTTGTTTGAGCAAGGTTTCAGGCAGGCAGTCCCGCCATATGTTAAGACCCTGTGCTTCATAAATTTCTGTATGCATTGCGCGGGAACTCTTCCATTGCATCTCGAATTTTACGTTGGCAAATGAATCCTGGTTAATCTTTTTCATAAGTTTTACCTTTTTCGTTTTTATTGTTCGCATTACACTATATTTTAAGTCCGGAAACAGAGAATTCAATGAGGAATAATTAAGGGCTTATTGAGGGGTATTTACCATCATCTATTGCCAGAGACAAAAACTTGAGTCTTAAAAACCGGGTGTCCGAAACAGCCGTTTTCACGTGATACCCATTCTACCGAGTGTTGTCATCTTATGTTAAAACTAACAATCGCCACGCTACGATAGGGACATCAGGTGGGTTCTGATGTTGATCTTCTGATTCAAATATCTCCATATCTTCGACATTGACGATTTCAATAACGCCCAGGCTTTTTCCACGGATAATAAGGGGCAGACAAATTATCGAGCGGGTGACAAATCCGGTATGAATAGTGCTTGGCCGGTTTCTGCCACATAAGCGGCTATTCCTTCGCCCGGCAACAACTGCAGCCCGTTAAACAACTGTTTACGAATACCTACAACAATTTCAAAGCTCAAGGCACTTGATTCTTCATTTTTTAAAAGCAGTGACCAGTGTTGCGCCCGGATTAATTGGCTGACCTTGAGCATGATCAGTTCCAGAATTTCCTTGCGGTTCAAGGTTGAAGTCAATAATTTGCCGACTTCGACACAGGTCCTGAATGTATCGAGTTTGAAAATATATGTGTTGTTGGTTTATTTCGATCCGTCATGAGTTGTTCCTATTGTTTAAGAAAATGCGGCCGTCTCAGTCCGACGGGACCTTGAACCCGATTGAAGGTTTTGAAATCCATTCTATCCGATTCCGAAAAACGATTTGATTTTGGCGATCATTCTGACCGATGAAGGCGCATGGGTCACGATTCGGCCGGCTTCCTCAGCAAGTTCCTTTTGGCGTTTGGCCAGGATCTCTCCCAACTCGACGGAAATAGCGGGATTGTCATTTAAAATTATAGAAAAATTCGCTTTATCGATGACAATAACGGTGGTATCCACCATGGCCCGTACAGTTGCAGTAATCGGTTCGCCGGTCAAAAGACTCATCTCACCAAAGAATTCACCGCTGTTAATGGTTGCGATTTTGTTTTCCTGTTTTTCATCTTTTGTAATGTAAACACCGCATGACCCCGTACGGATAATATAAAGGGAATCTCCTTGATCCCCCTGGCGTACAATGAATTCTCCGGCTCCGTATTCGGCAATCTTTGAACGATCTGCAATCTGTGTCCGGATTTCGGGTGACAGAGTGGAAAGAACCGGAACACTTTCGAGCAATCCATTAATATTGAAAGAACTTTTCCGAGAGGCCATTTCCTTGGCCTGAAACCGCCTTTCGATATGTTGATGACGGATATCGCGAATCGGAAAGGGAATGGTAATATTATTGCGACGGAGCGCATACCAGAGCCGGGTGTTTATATCCGATTTGATTCTCGGTTCAATCGCGAAGCTGGTATGGCAAAACCGAACTTCATACGTAATGGCAAAATCACCGAATTCGATGAGATAAATATCCGGCGGGGGTATTTTCAAGACTTGGCGATTCTGGCTCAAGACTTGAAGAATGACTTCCCTTACGATATTAGGGGGAGCGCCGTATTCTACTCCGATTCGAATTCGCGCGACGAGCATTCGATCCGGTTTTGAATAATTCATGAAGCTTTTATTGGTTATTTCCGCGTTTGGGATATACACCAGAATTTTTTCACGTGTCAGCAGCCGCGTTGATTTCCAGGTAATACCCACCACACGGCCCTGCTGGTCTCCCAGTTTGATCCAGTCGCCAATGGCAAAAGGTCGTTCGATCTGCAGCATGAGACCGGAAATAAGGCTGCTTAATGTTGTTTGAGCGGCAAACCCCACCACAACGGTTAATACCGCCGAAGTTGTCAGTATTCCGGTCAGATTAATATTGCTTTTCAGGCGAAGTACAATAACCAAAAGGATTGCATAAGATGTGAGCAGTATGAGATCGCGTGTGATGTTGGGAAGCTCTTTTTTCTTTCGCAGGCGGAGCGGCAACTCTATAAAAAGAAAAAAAGTCAATCGGGCGACCGCCCATGACAGAATAACAACGGAAGCCACTTGAATCCAGGGTGCCCATTCGGCGGCCCATTTTAGATCACGGGCAATTGATGCGAAGATGTGTGTAATCAAATAGAGGATGACAAGCCCGATAGGGATGGTCGGAATTTTCTTAAAACGTCTTGATATAACCGCATAGGCGCAAAGAAAAATAACGATGATCAGGACTTGCCAAAAAAGAGTATCCGTCACAACATGCCCCCTTCAAACCGATCTGATCTTAGGGATATGGATTAACAGCTGATATTCACTTTCATAAACAAGCGGTAAAAACAATCTACCCGTCTTCGGTTCAAACGTCAATAAAGAAAACGTGCCGCGTCTATCAAGCCTTTACGGCAATCAACCCGGCAATCATCGGTATGCCTTGAAGCACTTTATCACTTTAAATACTGTTCCGGCAATACGGTCTCATGTGAACGCGATATCCCGAAAAAAATCTTAAAGGTTGTCAATCCTAAACAAATTGTTTATCTTGTGAAAACACAAGTAATACCCGAAATATTGCCTAAACCAGAGAATCCTGTTAATATGAAGCCAGAATTTTCGGAGTTCATTCAATCATCAATCAACAATAATAAATCAGAATTCCAAAGTGAGGTTATCCCATGAGAAAAGCAGTGATGATTTTGATTTTATCTTTTATCGTCATTCCTTTATATGGATTTAATTCTCTGGTACGGCATGAAGATATTTCCAAAATGAGAGAATTGGGGATCAGCCCTGAAGTCATTCAATACTTCATCACGCACCAAACCAGCTCGTTAAGTTCCGAGGACGTGATTCAGATGAAGCAATCCGGTTTGAACAATGATGGCATTATGTCCGCAATCCAATCGGATCTATACCGGCCGGAGCAGAAATCCACGTCCATGAAGGAGGCTGAATTGATCGCTAAACTCAAAGCAGCAGGCATGAGTGATGAGGCCGTTTTGCAATTTATACAAACTGTGAAATCGACACGCCGCATAGAATCAGACGGAACCATCAGCAGGCACTATGCAGACGAATCCCAAAGAACGCCGTATCCGACGGCAGGCGCGACGTTTCCGAAACCTGAAAACTATGAATATGATCCAACAAACGGAAGGTACTATTTTTTCGTTAAACCACAAAATACCCCGTAGGCATATTCACGGCAATTGAGCGGGTATTTCAAGACGACCCTGTCCCCACAAAAAAGGCTCTCCACATCGACATTGGAGAGCCTTTTTGATTAGAACGTTAAGCTATATTACAGTGACATTGACCGCAGCAGGACCTTTACTTCCTTGCTCGATGTCAAACGTAACCCGGTCGCCTTCGTTAAGAGACTTGAAACCGGCGCTGTTGATCCCGGAATGATGAACAAATACATCCGGGCCGTCTTCTTGTTCAATGAAACCATAGCCTTTTTTGTCACTGAACCATTTTACGATGCCATTTGCCATGCCGTCCTCCCTCCTTTCATAGAATTCTCATGGTTCCAAACCTCAGGACGCCACTTTTGACAAATGGATGTTTCCTTCAGAACGAAACCCGCCCGCTGATAAAGACGAGCCAATTTTTTGCCATAATACGCCGTTCTTGCGTAAAGTCAAGCGAAAGTTCCTGTTAATTTTACGAAAATGATATCCAAAGCAGCAAAGAGATTCCGGTTCGTAAAAATCATTGAAGATTGCGCGTTAAAATCATATCCTTCACTTAATGTTTTCGCCGGAGAATATTTATAAATAATTGAAAAATCAAGTAATATAACAATTTCAATTGAAGGCGGAACGTGAATATGGTATATTCATTCAGTTTAAACAAATAGGGAGCGTAGACCGTGAAGGTGAGTAATGATATCGAGAAATTATTTGATGAAGGACTGGATCTCTTTAATGCCGATGAATATGATGAAGCGATCAAAAAGTTTACCGATGTGTTAGCCGAAGATCCCGATCATCCGGATGCCCAATACTATATCGCCGTTTCCTGGGCCAATAAAGGTGAACCGGGAAAGGCCATTTCCGAGTTCACAAAGGCCATCGAAAGGGATCCTAATGATACGGATGCATTAATCGGTCGCGCTGAGATCTGGCAACGCAAAGGAAAACTCAAACAGGCGCTTGCCGATTTTAAAATAGCGCTCAGCATGGATCCGGATAATACGGATTATATAAAACGGGTGGCTGAACTGGAAGAAAAGCAGGATGGGCATTGACATCATTTTCCTTGAAATTCCGCAAAATATAGGTTATCAAAGACGATAATAGTATGCCTGGGTGGCGGAAGTGGTAGACGCAAGGGACTTAAAATCCCTCGGCCCATAGTGGCTGTACGAGTTCAAGTCTCGTCCCGGGCACCAGGGAATCAAGGGTTTGATGGTTAAGATATTTGTCGAACCCTTTTTTCTTTTTTAGATTTGAACCGGCAGAAGCGAGCGCATTCCCCATGGCTTGCTGCGGGAAACGGTATGGAAGGGAGCGCATCACTTTCGTCCCCTTGCGGATTTCAGAAGAAATTTCAAATGTTCCATTACAAATTCCAGTACGGTCTCTCATCCCCTTAATCCGAATCCATCCAATGAATCCGGATTAGACAGGGTATTCTTGGGATTGAACCCGCAACCGTTATCCGGCTTCCCCATGACGTCAATGCGCTCAAAGAGGAATGGGTTATGTTGCAGCGCTTTTGCCCTCGCTGCACTTGGGCAATTCGGTGCAATATATGGTCATTCATTTATAAAATGTTTGACTTTTATATTACGTGTCATAGAAAAATAGGGTATTATGAATTTTACACGCATTGCAGGCATATCTTCCGCATTCAAAATCCAAAACATTGGTGCCGTAATATGAAACAGCCCATTGGAAAGACGGTTTCTTCAGTGGAAAAGTGCCGTAAGTTAAGGCGCGTGGTGGATGCAAAAGACACCCTCGCCGTATTAATCAATGCCGACCCGGATGCCATGGCTAGCGCCCTGGCACTCAGACGGCTGTTCTGGGATAAAACCAGAAAGGTTCACATTTTCAGGATCAACCGGATTGAACGGGCGGACAACCGGGCATTTGTCAATCTCCTCGATTTTCGGCACGATCATATCCGTTCGTTGAAAAAAACTGCGATAACCAAATGGGCGCTGCTGGATTCCCAGCCTTCCCATAATGAAATATTCAGCCAGTATTCTTTTGACATCATCATTGATCACCACCCGGTTTCTCCGAACCTGGAATCGGATTTTATCGACATCCGGGAAGAGTACGGCGCAAATTCCAGCATTATGACCGAATATATCAAAGCCGCCAATATAAAGCCGTCCCCAAGGCTGGCCACGGCCCTGTTTTACGGGATCAAGTCGGATACCAACAATTTCGTTCGCGAGACGACACCGAGCGATGTCATTGCGTTTCGGTATTTATATGATTTTGTGAACATGAACATTATCAAAAAAATCGAATCTTCGGAATTGAAGAAAAAAATGCTCCCTTCACTTAAAAAAGCCATTGAAAAGTTTACACTCCTTGGAGACACCGCCTTCTTTCCCATGGGGAAAATAGATCACCCGGATACACTGGTCGTTCTTTCGGATTTTTTTCTGAATTTAGCTGAAGCATCCATGTGCATTGTTTCGGGAGTATTCGAAGGAAATTTGGTCATCATATTTCGCAATGCCGGATTTCGGCGAAATGTCGGAAAACTGGCAAAAGAAATGTTCGGCGATGTCGGGTCCGCGGGAGGTCACAGGAGCGCGGCCCGGGCGGAAATTCCCGTCGGAAATATCGATTCAAATCAAAAACAAGACCCCGGGTACAGAAACTTTGTCATAAAACAACTTAAATCAGCCCTGTCGAATTAAATCGACGGGTTCGATTCCGAAAACATCATATGCAATAAGGTTGGTGGGCAAAAAGTATGCACCTTCGGCAAGAAAATAAGTTATTTTTGTTTGCAATGCACTCAAGAGCATTATACACTTAAATAGAAACTATAAAACAGTAACGCTTAACAATATTCATCGGGTCAAAATACCGGCCAGATCATATTTTTTTCTGCGATAAGCCTGATCATTCATTTGAATGACCCGCGCAAGATTTCAACATCCCCGACAGAAATAAAATTTTAAACAAGTCGTCTTTCGTTATATGACCCGGGATTGTCGATGACAAGGGAACCGTTTATCCAAGATGGTCACAATAATATTTAAAGAATTTCTCACCTCTTTAGCGGTGGCGCTGGTTTTATTTGTCATCTTTGCACTGGTCACTCGCAGCAGAATCCGGCGCACCGGATTTTTATGGCCTTTCCTGTTCGTGTTGATGGCCACCTGGGCCGGCGGCGTCTGGGTCCGGCCTTTTGGACCGGAGCTGGCGCATATTCGCTGGCTGCAGTTCTTGGTGGTCGGATTGCTCGCCGTACTTCTGGCCGCGTTGTTTGCGCCGCTGAAACCGCCCCGGAATCGCCGCGAGACCTTGGAACAGTTGGAAGAGATGCCCCGGCAAAGGCAGTTTGAGAAAATGAGTCACATCGCTCTTGGCATTGTTTTCTGGATCGTCCTTTGCGTTTTAATCTGGGCCGTCATTGCCAATTATCTCAAATGAGATTGTGGGTTATATATAACCCAAATATCCCGGTGCTGTGATTTATGTCTAAGGAATCAGGAAAAGTATGAATCAAAAGAATGCCAATAATAAAATCAATCGGCCATGGCCACGGAAATCTTTTGACTGGAAGACGTTGCTTGGGGTACTTTTGGTCTGGGTTCTGTTTATTTACATGTTCCAGGGCTTGGGAGGTTCGCCGGCCAGCAAGAAAATATCCTACACGCAATTCAAAAATCAAGTTCTTCAAGACAAAGTTGCCGAAATCACCATGCGGGGCAACGAAATCAATGGGAAATATAAGCAGGCCAAAAGCTCGGGGAAAAAGGATAAACCCGAAAAGACCCGGCGGTCTATATTTTCGTTTTTACGAAATAAATCGTCCAAAGCAAACTATTTTCAGACCATCAAGCCGGACTTGCGAGATCCCGAACTGCTGCAGCTTCTTCAAAAACACAATGTGATAATCAGCGCCGAATCTCAAAATAGATCCACTTTTTGGACCATCGTTATTTCTTTTTTGCCGTGGATTTTGATTCTGGGATTATTTTTTTACATCAGCAAAAAAATGCAGGAACGTATGATGGGGGGCGGCCGCGGCAAGGGCATTTTCGGATTCGGCCAATCCAAAGCCAAGTTGTTCGATAAAAAAAGTATCGATGTAAGCTATGATGACGTGGCAGGTTTGGACAATGCCAAAAAAGAACTCCAGGAAGTTGTGGAATATCTTAAAAATCCGTCCAAATTCAAGAACCTGGGTGCTGAGCTGCCCAGAGGAATCCTGTTGGTGGGTCCGCCTGGGGTCGGCAAAACCCTGATGGCTCAGGCGTCTGCCGGAGAAGCCGATGTTCCTTTTTACAGTATCAGCGGGTCTGAATTTATCGAAATGTTTGTCGGGGTAGGCGCCTCCCGTGTGCGCGATATGTTCAAAAAAGCAAAAAAAGACGCCCCCACCATTATTTTCATTGACGAACTGGACTCCATCGGAAGAGCGCGGGGCACCGGTCTGGGCGGCGGTCACGACGAACGCGAACAGACGCTTAACCAAATTTTGGCTGAAATGGACGGCTTTTCGCCCCATGAAGCTGTCGTCGTTCTGGCAGCCACCAACCGGCCCGATGTGCTGGATCCGGCATTGGTCCGCCCCGGACGCTTTGATCGCCGCATCATCGTTGATCTTCCTCAAAAGGAGGCGCGCAGGCAAATCCTTAAAATCCATACCCGCAAGGTTCCGCTTTCCGATGATGTGGATTTGGAGATCTTGGCTGAAAGAACAGTGGGGTTGTCCGGTGCAGATTTAAAAAATTTGGTCAACGAAGCAGCCTTGCTGGCGGGCCGAAGAGATAAGGACATCGTGGCGGCCGAAGACTTTGACCGGGCTCGGGACAAAATCCTCATGGGCATCGAGCGTGAGGATGTTATCAGCGACAGTGAAAAGAAAATAATCGCATATCACGAGACCGGCCACGCTTTGATGGCTGAACTGCTGCCGGATGCAGACCCGCTTCAGAAGGTATCCATAATCCCCCGCGGACGCGCATTGGGGGCAACAGAACAAATTCCGGAGGAGGATCGTTACAATCTGAAACGCGGCTATCTGCTTAGTCGCATCGCCATTATACTGGGCGGCAGAACAGCCGAAAAGATCGTTTTTAACGACATATCCACCGGCGCCGGCGACGACCTTAAAAAAGCCACTCAACTGGCTCGTCGCATGGTATGTCAGTGGGGTATGAGCGAAAAATTGGGACCGGTCACCTTTCGTCTGGGAGAGGCGCATCCATTTCTGGGCCGTGAGCTGTCTGAAACCAAAGATTTCAGCGAACACACGGCCATGTTGATTGATGAGGAAATTCATCGAATTCTAACGGATATGGAAAAAAAAGCCCAAAAAACGCTTTTGGAGCACCGCGAAAAGCTCGATGCAGTGGCCGAACAGCTACTTAGACATGAAACCTTGAGTAAAGAAGACGTGGATAAAATTTTGAAAGACTCGGCCAAATCAGCCGATTAACAATGCTGGCGGGATAATCCCGCCATAGCGCGACTTAAAATAATCAATGCCTTTCTATGACCCACCCAACAAAAGGAGGTAACACCATGGCAAAAATTGGCGAACTGTATCAAACGGCCGACTGGAAAGCAGAAAAACATGTTCCGGTGATCGATTGTCCCGATAAGGTTGCAGCAGACGAAATGTTCGACGTTTCCGTCAGCCTGGGCAAGGAGATCGCACATCCGAATACCACCGAGCATCATATCCGTTGGATTCAGATTTATTTCAAACCGGACGGCGATAAATTTTCCTACCAGGTCGGCAATTATGAATTTTCCGCTCATGGCGAATCAGTGGATGGCGCGAATCAGGGGCCGGTGTACACCCATCATTCGGCAACGGCTTCGCTGAAGATCAAAAAATCCGGCACTTTGTTTGCCACCGCCCTTTGTAATATCCACGGTCTTTGGGAAAATTCCAAGGCGATCAAAATCAAATGATCGTAAGACAGTGAATGCCGGGCGTGTGGTTTCGCCCGGCATTTTATTTTCTCCATCATCTTTATGTCCTATTATCCGTCCACATCCCGATCCGCATCACGGCTATTCGCTTCAAAATTTAAGCGGTTGATTTTGACTTTAAAATCGTGTATAGGAATTTCTGAAAATTGATTATAGGAGAAAAGCATGGCTCAGTGCGTTCTTCTGAATGCCGACTATACCTTTCTGAATGTGGTGAACTGGAGACGGGCAATGTGTATGATCACCAAAGGAAAGGTACAGGTTTTAAGACATTCCGGAAAAGTAGTCAGAAGCGCGGAAGGCATTGTTATTAAAATCCCGGCAGTCATGCGCCTTCTGAAGCTAATCCGAAGCCTTTACATCAACAGAGTGCCATTTAGCAAAAAGAATGTATTCATCAGGGACGGTTTCAGATGCGCTTATTGCGGAAACCACCATAGAAAGCTTACCATCGACCATATCATCCCAAAATCAAAAGGTGGTAAGACCACCTTTGAAAACTGTGTTTCGTCCTGTAAACCGTGCAACAATCAAAAAGGGGGGAGAACGCCCTCGGAAGCCCGGATGTACCTCAAAGTTCAAGCATACCAGCCGACGATTGCCGAATTTTTAAAACTGAAAGTTAAAAAACTCGGCATCAATGAAGTGCTGAAGGATTTAGGGATATATTAAAGCCGCTTTTTCGAATCATCCCCGATAAACATCGTCTGATCAAAAGCCCGGACCTCAACCTGTTCGGGCTTTTTCGTGGATGCCGCCGTGCAAAGTTCTGACCGGGCGTCTATTTCCTTGACAGAAAAATGTTTTGAAAGTACCTTTCAATATTTAACATAAAACCTGGTTTTGGAGGTTATATGGATTATAAAGAGACACTCAATCTTCCGAAAACGAAATTTCCCATGAAGGCCAGTTTGGCAAGGCGTGAGCCTGAGCAGTTGAAGTCCTGGGAAGAGGGGCGGTTATATCAAAAGATCAGACAAGCTTCCAAAGGCCGTGAGCCGTTTATTTTGCATGACGGTCCGCCTTATGCAAACGGCCATATTCATATTGGTACCGCACTCAATAAAATTCTGAAGGATTTTATTATTCGTTCACGGCAAATGGTCGGTTTTGACGCTGTGTATGTGCCGGGTTGGGATTGTCACGGGCTCCCTGTTGAACACAACGTTGAAAAAGAGCTCGGTGCAAAAAAATTAACAATGGGCCAAGCCGAAATTCGAAGACAATGCCGAACTTATGCCGAAAAATATATTGATATACAGCGGGAAGAATTCAAGCGATTGGGGGTCATGGGTGAATGGGATAATCCGTATTTAACCATGAATTATGCTTACGAAGCAACGATTGCCCGTGAGTGTAATAAATTTGCCGTGGAGGGAAGTCTTTTTAGAAGTAAAAAACCGATATACTGGTGCTGCAGCTGCAAAACAGCCCTTGCGGAAGCAGAGATCGAATATCATGACGAATCGTCGCCGTCTATATTTGTAAAATTTTTTCTTTTGGATGATATCAGTAAAAAGTATCAGAACCTTGCCGGTAAAAAAGTGTTTCTGGTCATCTGGACAACGACACCCTGGACGATTCCCGCCAATCTCGCCGTTGCACTTCATCCGGATATCGTCTATTCCGCCGTAGATACAAAAAACGGTGAGGTTTTGATTTTGGCAAAAGAACTGGTTCAAGATTGCATGAAAACCTTCGGGATTTCAAATTTTACCATACTTGCCGAGATCGACGCTGCAACCCTTGAACGAAAAAAGTGCCGGCACCCGATCTATGACCGTGAATCCCTGATTATCCTTGGATCTCACGTAACGCTGGATGCTGGGACCGGATGCGTACACACCGCGCCGGGACATGGGCGTGAAGATTACGAAGTGGGGCTCTTGTATGATTTGGATGCATATTCTCCGATAGATGACAACGGCTGTTTTACGGAAGACGCGGCGTTTTTCAGCGGGCAGTTCGTCTTTGAAGCTAATGCCGATATCATTGCCAATTTAGAAAAAAACGGTGCGTTGATTGCCCAGGGAACGCTGGAACACTCTTATCCCCATTGCTGGCGATGCAAAAAACCGGTTATTTTCCGTGCGACGCCCCAGTGGTTTATATCTATGGATAAAACAGGGCTCAGAAAGAATGCCCTTAAAGAAATCGACAAAGTCACATGGATACCCTATTGGGGGAGAGAAAGAATTTACGGCATGATTGAAAATCGCCCGGACTGGTGTGTTTCAAGACAACGGGCATGGGGCGTGCCGATTGCCATATTTTATTGCCAAAAATGCGGCACCCTGTATTTAAACAAAGAAATTATCGATCATATCTATACATTGTTTAAAGAGAACGGCGCCGACATATGGTTTGAAAAAACCATGGAAGAATTACTTCCTGAAAACGCCGTGTGTGAAACCTGCGGCAATAGCACGTTTATCAAAGAGGATGATATTCTGGATGTCTGGTTCGACTCCGGCGTCAGTCATGCAGCGGTTCTGGAGCAGCGCTCGAATCTCAGATGGCCCGCCGATCTTTATTTGGAAGGCAGTGATCAGCACCGGGGCTGGTTTCACAGCTCACTCCTTACGGCTGTTGGAACCAGGGGCAGTGCGCCCTATAAATCCGTATTGACACACGGTTTTGTTGTCGATGCCCAAGGCAAGAAAATGTCCAAGTCGCTGGGCAATGTTGTAGCGCCCGAAGAAGTGATTAAACGACATGGTGCCGAGATTCTCCGTTTATGGGTCTCTGCATCGGATTACAGGGATGATATTCGAATTTCCGAAAATATCTTAAAACAATTGAGCGATGCTTATAGAAGAATAAGAAATACCTGCCGATTTCTGTTGGGCAATTTGTATGATTTCAATTCTGAGACGGATCGTATTCCCTATGATATGATGTCTGAACTGGACCGATTCGCACTTCACAGACTTCAAGAGTTGATTCAAAGAGCTCTAACGGCCTATGATACTTATGAATTTCACATCATTTACCATGCGCTTTACAATTATTGCATCGTCGATCTTTCCGCTTTTTATCTGGATATCCTCAAGGACCGTCTATACACATCGCCGTCTCAATCCATAGACAGAAGAAGCGCTCAGACGGTAGTCTATACCATATTGGACACCCTTGCCAGGTTGATGGCACCGATACTCGCATTTACCGCCGAAGAATTATGGAATTTTATGCCGCGGCAAACAGAGAACCCGCAGAGTGTTCACCTGGCATCCTTGCCGGTCGTCCGAGAGGAATGGAAGAATGAACAAATGGCGCAAAAATGGAGACGAATCATTAAAGTTAGAGGAGAGGTAACCAAGGCGCTTGAGGAAGCCCGGGTAAACAAACTCATCGGGCATTCTTTAGATGCCGCCGTGATCATTTATGCGGATAATGATCTGTACGATGTTCTTGCGCAGCATAAAGATGACTTGAAAACGATATTCATCGTTTCGGAAGCATCCCTGATCAAAGGAAAAGCACCTGAGGTATCGTTTAAAAGCCCGGATATTGAAGGCTTGTCCATTCAGATTGAAGCGGCTCCCGGCGAAAAATGTGAACGATGCTGGATACGTGACATCTCCGTTGGAACGGATTCAGAGCAGCCGACGATCTGCAATCGGTGCCGGAATGCGTTAAAAGCATAAAAAAAGCCGATTTTTTAAAAGGAATGAATTGATGGTGCGTTTAAATTCTTTAGACTCGGACGGGTCCGGCGCCAAGCACAGCAAATATACAAAACTTTTCGTTATTTCCGGCCTGGTAGTTATACTTGATCAAATAACAAAGCTGTTGATCTTAAAAAATCTTCCCTTATTCCATTCCATCACCGTGATTCCCGGATTTTTCAACGTTACGCATATTCTTAATCCCGGCGGCGCTTTCGGATTCATGGCGCATCAAAATTCACAATTTCGTAATTTACTTTTTCTTCTGGCCGCATCAATTGCGATTTGCTTCATCTTTTTCTTTTACAAGAACGTATCCGAGACACAACCGCTTCTTGCGACAGGACTCGCCTTAATATTCGGTGGCGCAGTCGGCAATCTGATCGACAGAATTCGATTCGGAAAGGTCGTTGATTTTTTGGATTTTTATATCGGCAGCCATCACTGGCCTGCTTTTAATGTCGCTGACAGCGCAATCACGGTGGGCATCACTGTTTTTGTATTTCATCTTCTTTTTAAAAAATTGCCGTAGCACCTTATTGTCCTTGCATTCTAAAAAGACTTTCAACAAAGCAATCCCCTTTGTGGGGTACTCAAGGCCTGGTCTTTCTTTTGGGCTGTAGGCCGATGGGCCGGAAGCTGGGCCGGGATTTTTACAATGCCTGAAATTCACTATAAAGAACTGGATAATTATTTAAAGAAAATTAAAGACAATCAAAAGATCAAAGGTTTTGCGCCGATTTATCTAATTTACGGTGAAACGCTCTTGTATAAAAACGCACTTGAAATTCTCCTCGATGCCTTAATCCCAAAAAATCTTAGAAAATTTAATTACCACGTGATCGATGGAACCAATGGTCATATCAAAGAAGTTGTCGAACGGGTAAATACCTATGCGCTTTTATCCGGGCCGAGAGTAGTTGCGCTTTGCGATTCCAGAATATTCTATTCAAAACAGGATGAAGGACGGCTGTTTGAAAAAGCACGAAACGCCTATAAGGACCAAAACATGAATCAAGCGGCAACGTTTTTTCTGACGCTTCTGGGCCTGCTCAACCTGTCTTTAGATAATATTGATGAAACGCATAAAAAAAAGATTTTCAAACTTGAAGACGACAAGCCGGGGGAGAGGGAATGGCTTGATCAAATCATAAAATATTGCAAGGAAAACCATCTTTTCATACCCTCTGAAGAACATGATGCCGATCTTTTGCAACGCGCAATAGAAAAAGGATTTCCTCAAAAGAATTATCTGGTCATTACCGCCGACATGGTGGATAAACGCCGCAAACTCTTTAAAGTTATCAAAAAGAACGGAACTATTATTGACTGTTCGGTGCCGAAAGGAGATCGAAGGGAGGATAAAATTGCTCAAGAAGCGGTCCTTGTGGAGAGAATGGAAACCCTTCTTGGCCGGTACGGCAAGGTCATGAACAAAAACACATACCGGGAGTTGTATGCGTTGACCGGATTTGATATCGACACTTTTTCCGATAATTTGGAAAAACTGATTGACTACATCGGCGATGAAAAAGAGATCACGTCCAAAGACGTCGTATTTGTGTTAAAACGTACCAAAGATGATCCCATATATGAGCTGACGAATGCCGTGGCAGAACGAAATACTGAGCAATCGCTCTTTTTTTTAAACTCGCTGTTGCTGGAAAATTTTCACCCACTTCAGATACTGGCTTCGATGACCAATCAGATCAGAAAGCTGGTTGTGGCCAAGGATTTTGTGGAAAGTTCTCATGGCGGCTTGTGGTCTCCGGAACTGCCGTATGCTCAGTTTGCAAACCGTATAATGACGGCGATTCAGTCGTACAACAAAGAACTTTTGGATGAGATTGCGAAATGGAACGAATTGTTTTCAGAAGATATGAATCAAGATGCCAAGAAGACAAAAAAACGGCGCGAAGCCAAAAGGGGTTTGCCGGGTACGGATCTTGAGATCGCCAACAATCCTTATCCTGTGTATAAATTGATGTTAAATTCGGAAAAATATACAAAAAAAGAGCTTATTGAGGCGTTAGAGCATTTAAGTGAGGCTGATGTTCGACTCAAAACCACCAAACAAAAACCCAAGACAGTATTGGAAGAGGCTATCTTCCGGATATGCAAACCCTCTTTTGAGGCCAAAGACGATAGGGGGAAAAACTAAGTGGGATTTATCAGACAACAGGAAGAACGTTTGGCCGTGCGACTGTTGATTTGGCAGTATCAGAGGCTGAAGGTTCCGGTTCCGGTAGTGGAAGAACTGGAAAAACAGGCTGCCAGGTTTGTTGAGGACGCCCATCAAATCGCTCGCGACAGAGGACGAAATGTCATGTCGATTCTCAATGAAATGATAACCAATATAAAAAAAGGTCGGTAAATTAAATAATAAAACCGTGTGCAAAGCCGGTGATTATTTTGTTGAAAAA
>Ga0210077_1000247_pt1 | contig 23034 bp, 15 predicted proteins | sample RushMan_CattailN_5_FD_185556 | JGI IMG/M metagenome (GOLD analysis project Ga0210077, IMG submission 185556) | Wetland microbial communities from San Francisco Bay, California, USA, that impact long-term carbon sequestration -... | ecosystem: Environmental > Aquatic > Marine > Wetlands ... | reverse complement strand
GATTCTGAGGCTTGCGGTAAAGTCCTGGGGCAACATTGGCTAAAAAATTTCTCAGCCCATCCGTGCTCAGGCCCACCTGGTAGGTCTCGCCCTGGTCTGTCTTTACTCGCTGGATGGTCAGCATCTGCGCCAGGGCAGCAGGCTCGAAAGACCATGGTCCAGGGTCCCCTTGCTCGGCATTAGGCAGTTGCATGGTGAGAGGGGCGGATAGAATCTGCTTGGCCAGTTCCGCCTGGGCACTGGCATCTAAAATCACCGGGGGTGTCTCGCGCACCACCAGCGGCACCAGGCCATCCATCATGCTTTTCATCTGGGTATCCAGGCTGGCCAGGGTAGCATCGATATCCAGGTTGCGCCCCACCTGCCCTGAGTGAACCACCACATCCAGCCCATTGACTCCCAGGGTAGCTTCAATGATGGGTTTGTCGATTTGCTGGGCAATGCCCTGCAGATAGTGCTCAGCGATGCGTTTATCAAACACGAATAATGGTGCCAGCTGAACCCCTGAAGACCAGGCTCGCCACTGTTCTGCCAGGCGCGCTGGAAGACTGCCCGTCCGCCCCAGGTTATACGCCACCAGCGCAGTGGACTGTGCATCCAGGAACAGACCCAAGTCCGCCGGCTTAGCGGTCCACAAGTTGGTGCCTTCCTGGAAGGCGATCTTGCCACGCTGGGGGTAATCCAGGCGCTGCGTGAGTAATGTAGCTGCCTGTTCTGTGCTCATCCCCGAAATATCCACCCCTCCTACGGCCACGCCAGGAAAAATGCGCCCGTTATATTGGTGTGAGAATACTCCCGGCAGCAAGATGACCAGGATCGCCAGTACGGCGGTTCCTAAGGCGAGCGCCGTGAATGCCTGGCCAATCGGCTGGGTTAGCGAGGTGTTTGCAGGCTTGTGTGCCATGCGAGGTTTGGGGGTGGCATTTGGGATCATAGGCTGATTCTACCAAAAAGTATCTTAGATTGTACCAGTAATTGGATAAATTAACTAAAATTGGTTGAGTATTTTCCATACTCATTATACCGGCATGCTTTTAGACGTATAATCACCTCTCAGGGTTCCTTGAACGGGTAGTTTCTTTCAAGATTAGCGGATAAAATATCCAAAAAGTGAGCACTAATCATACCATCATTCGGTAAACACCATAACAAGTGTCGAAGGAGCAAATAATGTACCAATTTTCAACCAACCACAGCCTGGGCACCCTGGTCACCCATATTGGCGAAGAGCACAACCCCCATCATACCCATGTAAGCCCCATTTACCAGACTTCCACCTTTAATTTTCCTGATGTTGCCACAGGGGCAGGGATTGTGGCCCGCACTCAACCAGGCTATTACTATACCCGCCTGGGAAACCCCAATTTAGACCACCTGGCACATAAAATTGCCGTCCTTGAAGGGTTCGATTTAATCCGCTCTCAGCCCTCCTCTGACCCGGGCACACTGGTTACTGGTCAGGTGTTCGCTTCGGGCATGGCGGCTATCAGTGCGGTTTTGTTTTCTCTGCTGAAAGCTGGAGATGCCATCATCGCCCAGGAAGCCGTATATGCCGCTACCTTTACTTTCCTGAAAGAAATTGCCCCCTCCCTGGGTATTAATGTAGCATGGGTACGCGATCTTAGCCCACAAGGATGGGAAGAGGCTTTCAAAGTCTATCCTCATGCTCGCCTGGCTTATGCCGAGACTCCCGCCAACCCAACCATGGCCATGGTAGACCTGGCTGCCCTGGGCGAGATTGCCCATCGCCACAACGCCTGGCTGGTTGTGGATAATACCTTCGCTACCCCCTACTGCCAGCGCCCGCTCAGCCTGGGCGCAGATATCGTGGTGCACTCCACCACCAAGTTTCTATCAGGCCATGGAGCACTTACCGGTGGAGCGGTTGTCAGTACGCATTCCGACTATATCAGGAATTCACTCTACAAGTTCGTCAAGGTGCTGGGTGGAATCCCCAGCCCATTTGATTCATGGCTGGCCAACCTGGGTCTTAAAACTTTTGAATTACGCATTCAGCGTCATTGCGAGAATGCCCTGCAGGTGGCACAATTTCTCTCCAGCCATCCTGCTGTTGCTACGGTCTACTACCCCGGGTTGGAATCAGACCCCGGCCACCAGGTAGCTCTCCGGCAGATGCACGCCTTTGGAGGCATGCTCTCTTTTGAGTTAAAAGGCGGCATGCAAGCCGGCACTCGCTTGATGGAACGCGTGCGCCTGGCTACCCTGGCAGTCTCGCTGGGCACCGTGGATACATTAATTGAGCATCCTGCCAGTATGACCCATGCTCCCGTCTCGCCTGAAGATCGCCTGAGCCAGGGCATTACCGATGGATTGGTGCGTCTGTCCGTGGGCATCGAGAACCTCCCCGATATTTTGGCAGACCTGGAACAGGGATTAATGTGAACAAATTAGCCTCGAAAAACGTCTATTTGGAGATGTTATAATCCAATCTAATCGGGGAAGGTTACTGCCTCAAAGGAGAGAAATGTATGCGCTCCACCAATATTCCCTACGGGAATCACCGTAAGCCGTTAATTATTGTTTTAATTTCCACCCTGCTCCTGATCAGCCTGGCCTGGTCTCTGGGCGGATGCAAGAAGAAAACTCCCACCCCTACCATCACCCCTGTTATCACCCCCACGCAGGAAGCTGCCACACCCACGCCTCTACCGCAGACTTTACCACCTGCTTTGGTAGAGACTGACCCCCTGCCTGGCTCCCTCATCAAACTGACGAACCAGATCACCTTCTATTTTAACCAGCCCATGCAGCACGCATCGGTTGAAGCTGCGGTTAGTGGTGAGCCCACCCTCTCTGGAAATTTCAGTTGGCCCAATGATTCCACGCTCACCTTCACCCCCGATGCTGCCTTGCTGCCCGATACACCCCTGACCATCAATATTTCCACCACGGCGAAGTCACTCAAGGGGTTGGCTATGCTGACACCGATCAGCTTATCCTATACCACCGGGCCTTACCTGGAACTGCTGCAGAGCCTGCCTGCCGATGGCTCGACTGATGTAGACCCCACCTCTGCCATCGTGGCGGCTTTCAACCAGCCCGTCGTGGCACTGGGTGCCGACCTTGCTGGTTTACCTGCCGGGTTCGATCTCACACCTTCAGCCGATGGGCATGGGGAGTGGGTTAACACCAGCACTTATATTTTTTATCCCGAACCAGCCCTGGCGGGTGGGGCTTCCTACCAGGTGCAGCTTAATCCTGAGTTAACCAGCACTTCCGGTTCCCCTCTTCAATCTACTTCCAGCTGGACGTTTAATACCGTGCTGCCGCGTTTGGTTTCTAATTCTCCCATCGATAGTGCGTACAGCGTGCGCTTGGATAGTGCCATACAGCTAACCTTTAGCTATCCCATGGATTCTGCTAGCGTTGAAGCAAATTTCAGCTTGCAAGCCTCAGATGGAACCAATGTGGATGGTAAAGCTGATTGGAATGATGATTTCACCACCTTTGCCTATACTCCCACGACCTTGTTGAAACGTGATACCGCTTATTCGTACTTCCTGGGTAGCCAGGCAGCCGCCCTGGGTGGCACCCCGCTGGGTAATGACATTCGTGCCACCTTCCATACCGTGCCAGGATTGTCTATCTCTGCGAACACTCCCTCGAACAATGGAGTTTTAAGCACCTATGGTTCCTTATCTTTTAACATTTCATCCTTTGTGTCTACGGATGGCATCGAAAAATATGTAACCGTAGATCCACCGGTCCCCTTCCTGAGCGCCTGGATGGATGAAAACGAGATGACGCTCTCATTTTATAGCAACTACGAACCCGATACCAACTACACCCTTACCTTCTCACCCGACCTGACGGATTTATGGGGCAGTCGCTTGGGTCAAGCCTTTACCCTGCATTTCCGCACCGCTTCACGGCCCCCTTCGGTGCAGTTTGCCTACAGCACCGATACCAGCTTCCTCACTACCCATGATAAAGGTTTATCCGCCCAGGTGATCAACGTCTCTTCCATTCCCATTGCTTTTGGAAATATGACCATCACCGACCTGGTAACGATGCTTGGCTTCAACGGCTATGATTTCCGCCAAAACTATACACCGGCTAATGTGGAAACTTGGACCTTTTACCCCGAAGTGCCCAACAATCAATCCACCCTGGTCACCATCCCTGTCTCACCGAATGGGCAACCCCGTTCGCCCGGGCTATATTTCCTGAGGTTAAATCTGCCCAACGATTTTGGCTATGTCAATACCGTCATCCTGGCAGTCAGCCATATTCAGGCTGTGCTCAAGCTGGGTCCCACCGACGCCTTCGTCTGGGCGGTTGATTTAGACACCCATACACCCGCTGCCAACCTTCCGGTGACCGTTTATAACCAGTCGGGCACTGCTCTGGTATCAGGCACCACCGATTCTAGCGGCATCTTCCAGGGTGCCATAGAGAATTACGATGACCCGTATAACACGTCCTTTGCCTTTCTTGGTTCGCCCGGTGGAGATGATTTTGGCTTTGCCATGTCTAGCTGGAGTGATGGCATCACCCCCTATAATTTTGACCTCCCGGTGAGCTACTCACCTCCCAAAATCTTTGCCTACATGTATACCGATCGGCCCATCTATCGCCCTGGAGATACCGTTTATTTCCGCATGGTGGTACGCCAGGCCTCCAATGGGCGCTATTCACTGCCAGATCTGAGCTCCTACCCACTGGTGGTTAATGACAGTATGGGTCAGCAACTTGCCAGTTTTGATCTCCCATTAAATGCTTTTGGTACAGGTCATGGAGAATATACCCTGCCCCTGGATGCACAGCCGGGCACCTTCAGCCTTACCAATAACAACTACTCCGATGCCATTTTCTTCCAGGTGGCCGATTACCGTAAACCTGAAATCAACCTTCAGGTAAATTTTGCCTCCACCGATGTGCTCAGCGGGACGGCTTTAACTGCACAGGTCAATGCACGTTATTTCTTCGACGCCCCTGCCAGCAACTTGCAAGTTCATTGGACCCTCTACCGGCAAACTTCCAATTTTGATGTCCCTAACTATCAGGTGGGTCCAGTCGATACCAGCTGGTTGAATGTGTTTAACTATCCCTTCGGCCCAGGTGGGTTTGGCCCAGCTGTAGAAGATGGGGTTGGGCAGACAGATTCTAATGGCTTATTATCCCTTGAGATCATGCCTCCCCCTGAGTCGGGCCGGCAGAAATATACCCTTGAAGTGACGCTCACAGATGAGAGCGGCCAGCCGGTGAGCGCACGCAGTTCTATCTACGTCAATCCGGCGGAATACTACATCGGCGTCCATCCTGACGCCTGGTCTTACGCCGCCAAATCTAAAGCCGGTTTCGACCTGTTTGTCGCCGATTGGAATGGTGACCCGGCTGGAATTCGCACCCTGAATGCCAAATTCCAGCGCGTAGTGTGGGTGCGCCATGATCCTTCACCCGACACGCTGGGTTATGAATTTCCAACCTACCAGCCCGAATACACCCCTATAGACAGCCGCGTTATCACTACCGGCGCCGATGGCAAAGCCAGGGTGAGCTTCACCCCGCCCGACCCCGGTACCTACCAGCTGGATGTGTCGGGGGATGGTACCCTCACCCAGGTCATTATTTGGGTGGGAGGTGCCGGACAAGCCGTATGGCCTTCTTTGCCGAACCAGCGACTGCGCCTGGTAGCCGATCGCGACATTTATGAACCTGGCGACACGGCCCAGATCTTCTTACCTAACCCCTTCAATACTACTGCCCTGGGGTTGCTCACTATTGAGCGTGGCACCATCATGCGCTATCAGCTGGTCCAACTTGCGCCCGGTGGTGATACCATTCCTCTGGCCTTAAGCAAAGAGGATGCCCCAAACGTTTACGTTGCCATCACATTGTTGGGGCAAGATGAACAGGGCAACTCCGACTTCCGCCAGGGGTATGTTGACCTGGCCGTCGACCCTGCCTTCGAGTATCTCAAGGTAGACCTTACCAGCCAACCCCAACGCACCAGCCCTGGTGAGCCAGTCACTTTTAATATCCACATTACCGACCCTGACGGCAACCCGGTCCAGGCCGAATTTTCCTTATCGGTAGTTGACCTGGCCGTGTTAAGCCTGGCTGACACCAATGCCGAAGATATTCTCACCGCTTTCTATGGGTCACAACCCCTCAGCATTCGCACTGGCATTAGCCTGGCTGCCTCTGGCCAGCGCATGCGATACATGCCCGGAGGCATGGGTGGTGGGGGTGGTGAGGCGCCCGCTTCAGTCACGCGAGAGAACTTCCCCGATACGGCTTATTGGAATGCTGAAATAGTTACCGATGCTAACGGTGAAGCCACGGTCAGCCTGAACTTGCCCGATAGCCTCACTACCTGGCAGGTGCTGGTGCGCGGCCTCACTCAAGATACCCTGGTGGGTGAAGCCGAGATGCAGGTCGTTTCTACGCAAGACCTGCTCATCCGCCCGGTGACCCCTCGCTTCTTGGTGGTGGGCGACCATGCCATGCTGGCTGCCGTGGTGCAGAACAACACCTCCAATGAATTGCAGGGCACGGCCTTACTGCAGGCTACCGGATTCCTGCTGGATGACCCCAATACTGCCAGTCAATCGGTCACAGTGCCGCCCAATGGGCGCCTTCGATTAGAATGGTGGGGTACAGCCGACGACGTCGCCAGTGCCTCCTTGCGCTTCTCGGTTAAGGCGGGTGACTTGCAAGATGCTGTGCTGGTCTCAAAAGGAGCATTGCCGGTTCTGCATTACACTGCCCAGCAGACCTTCGCCACCTCCGGCAGCCTGCCTGAAATAGGTCAGCGCCTCGAACTGGTGAGCCTGCCCGTGACTTTCGATGCAAGCTCGGGTACACTCAATGTTGAGCTGGATCCATCCCTGGCGGCGGCCATGATTGATGCTCTGGACGCGCTCGAGCAAACTCCTTATGACAGCAGCGAGCAAATCCTATCCAGCTTCCTACCCAACCTGGTCACCTATACCACGTTACAGTCCTTTGGTATCGACTCTCCTGACCTGAAAGCTCGCCTGGACCGCACTTTGAATAACAGCCTGGTGCATTTGTTATCTTTACAAAACGCTGACGGCGGTTGGGGTTGGTGGCAAGGTAACCTCAGTGATGAATATATCACCGCCTATGGTCTTTTCGGGTTGTCCAAAGCCCGAGATGCCGGCTTCTCAATACCCGATGAGGCCATCACCAATGCCAGGAACTACCTCGCTTCCGTCATGATTACCCCCAGGCAGACTACCGAAGCCTGGATGCTGGACCGGCTGGCGTTTGAGAATTTTGCCCTTCAGGCATCAGGGGCAGGCAACCTGGATAGCGCTAATCAGTTGTATGATGTGCGCGACCAGCTCAGCCCGTGGGCCAAGGCATTGTTAGCCCTTTCCCTCAATCCCTTCTCTTCGAGCAGCACGCAGATCCCCACCCTGGTGTCAGACCTGCAAGCTACTGCCATCCGCTCTGCCACAGGTGTGCACTGGGAAGCAGGTCACCCAGACTGGCGTAATATGACCTCGACACTCTCCAACTCTGCCATGGTGATCTACACCCTGGCCCAGCTCGAGCCGGCTTCTACCGTCTTGCCCGATGCGGTGAATTACCTGATGTCCAACCGCCAGGCCAATGGTTACTGGAACTCCAGCTACGAAAGCGCCTGGATACTGCTGGCCATGAACGAGGTCATGAAAGGCACCGGTGAATTGGGCAGCAACTATGCTTTCAGCGCCAGTCTCAACAATACCCAAATTGCCACTGGTGAAGCGGGCGGAGAAACTCAGCTCAACCCGGTGGTGACTGATGTTCCCATCAACAAGCTCTACCCGAATGACCCCAATGCTCTGGTAATCCAGCGGGAGGCTGGCACCGGTCGGCTCTATTACAATGCTTCCCTGACGGTGTACCGCCCGGTAGAGGAAGTATCTGCACTTGACCGCGGCATCAGCGTTAGCCGGTCTTACTATCCCTTCGGTGTTGATGTAAAGAAAGCCACTTCAATCAGCACCGCTAAGGTAGGAGACTTGCTGACCGTCCGTCTCACCATCGTCCTGCCTACCGACGTGTATCACTTCGCGGTGGAAGATTACATCCCTGCCGGGACTGAAATCCTCAATACCAACCTCAAGACTTCTCAGCTGGGTATCAATGGCGAGCCTATGCCGCTTTATGACCCGCGCGATCCCTTCGGGAACGGCTGGGGCTGGTGGTTGTTCAATGCCGCCCAGATCTATGACGATCATATCAGCTGGACGGCCTCCTACCTGCCGGCTGGCACTTATGATCTCACCTATACACTGAGCGTTTTACAGGCAGGCACCTATCACTTGCTGCCTTCACACGCCTGGTTGCTATACTTCCCAGAAGTACAGGGGAACAGCGCGGGCGGTTCATTGGAGATCAAGCCGTAATAACCAACCTCCCACAGATTAACTTCTGTGGGAGGTGTTATTTTTATAAGGGGTATCTATGAGCGTAAACCAGCCCACTGCCACATATTATGCCCAACGAGCTCTCTCCCATATCCAGGTGCTTGCCCAGGCAGGTCGTGGTTCTGCCACACCTGCTGAGAAACAGGCAGCCGACTACGTGCAGTCACACTTGCAAGAAATGCATGTGGATGACATTCAAACCCAGTCCTTTTTAGGCTTGCGTTCCATCTGGTTGTTTTTCGCCTTGGCCTTTGGCCTGGCCCTGGTGGGTCATGCGGCCTACTGGTTCCTGCGCCATCCCTTGGGTGACTCACTCGCCATGCTCATATCGGTGATTGCCCTGGCTTTCAGCGGTTACCTTATGTGGAATAAGTTCACCTTTCGAGATTTTCCTCTGCGTACCACCCTGCCTCATGCCCCCAGCCAGAATGTCATTGGCATCATCCAGCCAATGGGTGAAGTGCGTAAACGTCTGGTGTTGGTAGCCCATTTGGATAGTCACCGCGCGGTTTTCTGGTTCGCCACCAACTTTTTAGTGATGGTTTTTGCCATTGCCGGGGTAGTGTGCATCTATGGAATATATCTGGCCATCCCACTCTACGTACTGGCCGCTCTCACTCACCTGCAGGGTTTCGCCTGGCTTGCTTTGTTCCTGGCGGCTTTTCACTTCCTGGGTTGGTTCACCGGTGTAACTGCCGACCTGGGCCCTTATTCTCCCGGAGCCAACGACAACGCCTCTGCCATGGGAACCATCCTTTCCCTGGCAGAACGCTTGAAGTCCCAACCCCTTCAGAACACGGAAGTCTGGCTCGTTTTCACTGGTTGTGAGGAGTCTGGCTGTGATGGGATGATGACCTTGCTCAAGGAGCATGGTGAAAAACTCAAACAAGCCCTGTTTGTAGATTTTGAGCTGGTGGGGATTGGGGATAGCCTGAGTTATATCACTGTGGAGGGAAATCTTCAGCGGCGTCACATCTCGCCTGAGGTGCAGGCACTGGTGCAGGAAGTGGGGGAGCAATACGGCCTGCACCCGGCTGCAGCACCCCTGGTGGGAGCGTCTACCGAGGGCGGCACGCTATGGGAATTTGGCTACCAGGCTGTCTGTTTCTCCGCCCACTACCGTGGACTGCCCATCTTACCAGAGTGGCACCGCCTTACCGATACCCCTGGCAAGATCCAGCTGAGCACCCTAGAGATGGTGCATAAAATGGCTTGGGATTTATTACAGCGGTTTGACCAGTGATGGATGGCCTCTTAACTTACGGTTAAACCAAACCCCCTCAAGCGTATACAATACCAGTGCTGCCCAGATAATGCAGAAACCCACCAGCCTCGCCTTCGGGAAAGGCTCTAAGTAGAGGAATACTCCCAGCAAGAATTGCAGCGTAGGGGTGACGTATTGAATGAAACCAAGCATCGAAAGTGGGATATGGCGTGCCGCATATCCGAACATCAGCAGCGGGATGGAGGTTACCGGCCCGGCCAGAACTAGCAGAAAGGTGATCAGCGCACCCTGGTGAGCAAAAGCGCCAATCCCTGCCGCATTGCGATAAAGCAGATATCCCAGGGCAGGTAAAACTAGCACCATCATCTCCAGGCTGAATCCATGCATAGATTCCAATGCAGCCGTCTTCTTGATTAACCCGTAGGTGCCGAATGAGCCAGCCAGGGCCAATGAGATCCATGGTAGGCTGCCATAATTCACCGTCAGGTACACCACCCCCAGCCCGGCCAGTATCACCGCAGCTACCTGCCCATTGCGCAGCTTCTCTCCCAGGAAGGCTACCCCTAACAAGAAGTTAACCAGCGGGTTGATGAAATATCCCAGTGAAGCTTCCACCACGTAACCGTTATTCACTGCCCAGATGTAAATATACCAGTTGCACGCCAGCAGGATAGCCGCCAGGCAGTACACCATCACTGTCCTGCGATTCCGCAGGACCTTCCCCATCCTGGGCCATTCTTTCTGCACCGTCAGCAAGACAGCCATAAAAACCAGTGACCAGACCATGCGGTGGGCCAGGATCTCGATGGCTGGATCCTGCTCCAGCAGCCTCCAGTAAATGGGGAACAGTCCCCAAAGGGTATAGGCAGTCAATCCTGCCAGGATGCCCCTGTTCATCCTGCTTCGGTCGCAGACATGGTTTTTAGGTAGCTGCCAAGCAAGCTAACCGCCTGGTCTGGCGTTTCATAGTTCCGTACCGTCAGCTGGGGATGTGGATTGCCCAGGATCATTTTAGATACCTTACGCCCATGGCGATACAAGCATAAAACCTTCTTTCCCAGGGCTAAGGCATACCCGATTTCATATCCCACTCCATGGGAGGGTGTGCTCACCTCCGCCAGCAATAAATCACACTCTGTGATCCACCTCACGTCGCGCACATACACGTCCGCGGCAGATACTACCCCCTCTAAAGGCATCACATCTGGGCTGGCCAGCAAGGCAGTTGGCACATGGTGACCATCTTGCTGCAAAGCAGCTACCAGTTTCTGGTAGATCAGCTCATCCTGCCGGCCTCCAGTGATGGAACATGCAAAATAGACATTCATGCTAGGTTACGCTCCCGACTGAACTGGGTTTCATACAGTTGTGCATACAGGCCGCCTTCAACCAATAATTCACGGTGAGTTCCGCGTTCTACGATCTTGCCCCGGTCCATCACCAGGATCACATCTGCCGCCAGGATGGTGCTGAGTCGGTGGGCAATTACGATACTCGTGCGTCCCGCCATTACCCGCTTGAGCGCCTCTTGGATCAGCATTTCCGACTCGCTATCCAGGCTGCTGGTGGCTTCATCCAGCACCAGGATGCGTGGGTCTTTCAAGATCACCCGTGCCAGGGCTACGCGTTGTTTTTCACCCCCGCTCAGGCGATATCCACGCTCACCCACCACCGTATCATATCTATCGGGTAATCCCATTACAAAATCATGGATGTTGGCAGCCTTGGCAGCTGCTTCCAGCTCGGCTTGTGTGGCATCCAGTTTGGCATACAACAAATTGGTGCGGATTGTGTCATGGAAAAGGTGAGTCTCTTGGGTTACCATGCCGATCTGTGCAGTGAGCGAATCAAGGGTCACGTCCCGCAAATCATGCCCGTCCAACAAGATGCGCCCTTCGGTTGGGTCATACAATCGCGGGATCAGATAGGTCATGGTGGTTTTACCCGCACCGCTTGGCCCAACCAGGGCCACCAGTTGCCCGGGTTCAGCGCTGAAATCAACGTTATCCAGCGCTTTCAGTCTCGCCTGTGTGTGCACTGCTGGTTTTTCGTCAGCACCATGCTGGCCGTTCCCCTCTGCCCCCGCTTTGTGCCTGGGTTCTTGCTCTCCACCTGAGAGCACTGCGCTGACGTCATCCATCCTGCCATAACGCTTCACATCAGTCAGCAGCGATTTCCCGGCCTGGTCATACCTGAAAGCTACCCGATCAAAAACCAGCTCACCTTTTACCTTTTCCAATACCCATGCATCCGCTTTTTCTTCGATATCATGCGGCAGGTCGATCACTTCAAAGACCCGCTCAAAGCTCACCACCGAAGTAGCAAAATCTACCGGCGCATTGGTCAGCCCCTGCAAAGCCCCGTAAAGGCTCGACATGTACGCCCCAAATGCCACGATCGTCCCAATGGTAAAGGTCTTTTGCATCACCAGGTAGCCACCTACCCCATATACCAGGGCCGTCCCAACGGCTCCAACCAGGCCGACAATGATAAAGAATATAGCCCCCAGCACTGCCCGGTTGATTCCCAGGTCGCGTACATGCCCGGCCCGGCTTTCAAAGCGTTTTACTTCCGTCTGCACCCTCCCAAACAACTTCACCAGCAGTGCCCCGCCGATATTCAGCGTTTCATTCATGGTGGCATTCATCTGGGCGTTGGCTTCCAGCTGACGGCGTGAAATGTTGCGTAATCGTTCACCCATGTGCCGCGCTGCCAGGATGAACAGCGGAAGGATGATGATGCTGATCAAGGTTAGCCGCCACTCCAGGGTGAGCATCACAACCAGCACTGCGCCTACCTGGATCAGGTTGGTTATGATATTAACAATCGTGTTGCTGATGGCGTTCTGTGCCCCCACCACATCATTGTTCAGGCGGCTCATCAATTCCCCCAGCTTGGTATTGGTGAAAAAGTACAGCGACATGCGTTGTAAGCGCTCATATAATGCCACCCGCAGGTCGTAGATTACACCCTCACCCACCGTGGCATTCAGGCGTCGTTGAAACACACCCAAAACCCCGCCCACCACCGGGATGAGCAGCAGAGAGATCGCCAAAAATACCAGCCGCGAAATGTTCCCTGAAGGGATGGTTTTATCGATCAAATCTCGCAAGATCAGCGGGGTAAGCAGTGTCAGGCCGGTTGAGCCCAAGATCAATACCAGCATGGCCACCAGCTGCCATCGATAAGGTTTTGAATAACCCAGCACCCGCTTTAACAGGTCACGTGTGACCTTCGGCTTTTCATCCGCTGATTTCAAATATGGGCGCCACACGCCACTATGAAATCCCATAATGCCTCCGTTTCTGGGAACGAGAAAGTATTATAACGCATGCTCACTTTTACCAGGCGTAACCTGAGCACAAACCTCCATTGACGTTAGCTGGAATTTGTGGTTTACTTTATGCATCATCTGGTGGCAAAACCACCATAGAATGCTATCCCACCATACAGGAGGTGATGTCAGCCATGTCAAGTGATAGTATAAGACTTAGCGCTGCGGCATCCCTCCTCCTTATCGGATAAGGGTGCTGCAGCGCGCCAGGGAGCCGCTCCAAGAGCGGCTCCCTGTGTTTAATGGGCATTAACCAATAATAATAATTGCTCGAGCGGCAGCTCAGCTAGCGACTCCATCTGGTAATCTGCCTGGTGAAGCGAAAGCTGCCTGGTAAGCTGGTTAGGCACTGCCACGCAAAACAAACCAGCACGCTTAGCTGCCTGGATGCCAAGCGGGGAATCCTCGAAAGCGATGGCTTCATCAGACCGTATTCCCAATCTTTCCAGCACGGTCAGGTACAGCTCGGGGTCAGGCTTGACTCGTTGCACATCGTCTGCCGTACAAACACAATCAAAACAACCTGACAGACCCAGGCGGCTCAGGTGCCTGGTTACCCATGCAGAAGTCGAGCTGGAGGCTACCCCAAGCGTGATTCCCAGGCGTTTTGCATCGCTCAAGTACTGCTCCACGCCGGGTAATATTGCTTGCGCCTCCAAAAGCGTATTTTCAGCCGCCTGCCGCCGCGCTTCCACCGCTCCCCAATCTACTTCACCTTTCACCTGCTTTTGCAGTTCTCGTTGTGGGTCAAATTCACCCTGGGTGGTGCCGATGATGGCCGACCAGGTTGAAAAAGGCAGGCTGAGGCCAAAAGACCGGTATACCTCCTCCCAGGTTCGGTAAGATGGACCTTCTGTTTCCAGGATTAAGCCATCAAAGTCGAGGATTAAGGCGCGAATCAATGCATTGACCTCCATGAAAAAGCACAGGAACCTATTATAATGGGATGTCAGGGAATTTAAGGTAATAACCTATGAAAACATTATTGATCTTGCGCCATGCGAAATCGAGCTGGAAAAAGCCAGACCTGCCCGACCATGATCGGCCGCTCAACAAGCGGGGCAAGAAGGAAGCGCCTAAAGTGGGTCAATATTTGAAAGAAAAGGACCTGGTGCCAGACCTGATTCTATGCTCGACTGCCCGTCGCGCCATGGAGACTGCCCAGGCAGTGGCTGACGCCTGCGGGTTCGAAGGTAAAGTGGACTACCAAAAAGATTTATACCTCTCCGAACCAGCCATTTACCTGGATATCTTACATTGCCTCCCAGATGAAGCCAGGCGCGTGATGGTGGTGGGTCACAACCCCGATGTTGAAGAACTGCTCACCATGCTCACCGAGGTAGACGAGCACCTCACCACCTCAGCTCTGGCCGTGGTAGATTTACCGATTTCTAGCTGGGAAGAGCTAAATGAAGCCACAGACGGAAAGTTGCAAATCCTATGGGTGCCCCGCCAGGTTTAACTTTCCGGTTGCTTTGCCCTGCGCTTGAGTAAGCTCCCAGCAATCATTAAGATGACCCCACCCGCTGCCAGGGCCACAATAACGACCACCAGGATATTCCCTACCAGGTCAGATCCACCCTGGCTGGTTCCTCCTGTCGCACCCGCAGCCTGCACTACGCCCGTCGGTGAAACCAACGGGGTAGCCGATGGTGTGGCAGTACGCGTGGGACGGTGGGTGGGTGTGGCTGACCGGGTTGGGGTAGCAGTTACCGTGAAGGTACTGGTAGGGCCAGGTGTACTGGCCAGCCGGATGACCAGCTTATCCCCCACGTAGATATCATCGCCAGACAGGTTGTTCAAGTCCTTGATCTCCGCCACCAGCACCCCGTATGCCTTGGCGATCCCAATCAGTGTCTGTCCAGATTGTACGGTGTGGATGATGCTGCCATCTGGGTTGGGCGTGGCAGTCTGCACTACATAGATTGGGATGGCTGTTGGTCCTCCAGGAGTATCGGTAGCCGCTGGGCTGTAGCTGCTGCCTCCCGCCACATAGGCTACGTCAATCGTGTAATAAACAAAGCCATTGGCTACGGAAACTCCCGCTCCAATATCCTGGTAATTAGCCCCCAGCATGGTCTGGATATGCGGGTCATCTCCCAGCCACATCGAAATAGCGCCATCCACTGAAAGGTCGCTGCCGCCAACAATATTCTCCGAGATGAAAAATGTGCCCCCGCCCCCATAACCAGCCGCGGCTGCTCGGTCTCTCGGGTGTGTGCCTCCCGGCCCGATATGGGTCACCTGGCCAATGGACGCCTGGTAATCACTGTGCGCCTGGGCAATAGACATCAAGATCCCATCGACCTGATACGCAGGTAGACCATTGCCAGCCCGCAGGTTATTAACCGCATCGATCAGGGAGTAAGGGTCACCTGCCTGGGCAGTGCTCTGGCCTGAACTGCCTAACAGCACCAGCAGGATAATTACCCCTACCATCCACAATCGATTTAAACTACGCTTCATACCATCACACGAACATGGGTTTGGGTCCTGGCTTCTTAATGAACCAGCGGCCCTCGTTTTTGCGAAAAATCAGCTCGTACATCTTATCGCCTGCTACCATCACCAGGGTATGCCATCCCTCCACATCCTGCCAGTGCCTGCCAGTGGATTCCACCTGGTAGGTGCCGCCACCCCAGTTAAAATGCAGCGGCGTTATGTTACCTTGTTCGTCAAAGTGGGCGGTTACTTCTATCGCTTCCATGTTTCACTCTCTGAGAGTTTTCGCTTCGGGTATGGGTCGCCCATATCCCTCTACACATACACCTGGCGCAGGTGATCGACCACCAGCTGTAATGCCGCTTCCGCGGCTTGCTCTTTTATCTCCAGGCGTTTACCCTTGAACAGGTACTGCCTGGCATCCTCCTCTTGGGGTGAAGAAAAGCCGATCCAGGTGGTGCCTACGGGTTTTTCAGGTGTGCCACCCGTGGGTCCGGCAATCCCGCTGACAGAGATCCCGATATCGGCTGCCAGGGCTATGCGAACACCCCGCGCCATTTCCAACACTGTTTCTGCACTCACTGCGCCGTACTTCTCCAGGGTATCCCAGTTCACCCCCAGGACGCGCACCTTGGCTTCGTATGCGTAGGCAGTCACGCTGCCCATATAATAGGTGGAGGAGCCCGGCACGTTGGTCAGGCGGTGCCCTATCAGGCCCCCCGTGCACGATTCAGCCGCGGCCATTCTCAACCCCTTGGCCCTTAATAATTCACCTACCAAAATTTCCAGCGCCTTCTCCAATTTGTTGCTCCTTTTCCCGATGCATCTTACTCGGGTTGGCGCTATTATACAACACCAGGGCTTTCCAGCACCAAGCTGACTCTATCAGAGCCCGCCCACCACCTCTTATCCCCTGCCCTCAACAGTGATACAATCTATGCCCGATGGAAATATCTGAGCATATTAAAGGCATCCTGGATACCGCACCCCTTAAACCAGGATGCTATCTCATGAAAGCCGTGGATGGTAAGGTGATCTATGTGGGTAAGGCGGTCAACTTACGCAACCGCTTGCGCTCCTATTTCCATGAAAGCGCTCAGGATGATCGCAAGACTCGTAAGTTAGTCTCCCATATCGCCGATATCGAGTGGATTGTGGTCGGTTCAGAACTCGAAGCCCTGATCCTTGAGATGAACCTGATCAAGAAATACCGCCCGCATTACAACGTGCGCCTGGTGGATGACAAGAGCTACCCCTATATCAAGGTGCATTGGAACGATCCCTTCCCCAAGCTGACTGTCACCCGCCAGATGGTCCAGGATGGCTCGCGCTATTATGGCCCCTACACCAGCGTCTGGGCTGTTCACCAAACCCTTGATGTCTTGCGTCATATCTTTCCCTACCTCACCTGCGACCGGGTGATTACCGGCAAAGATGAGCGCGCCTGCCTGTACTACGATATCAAATTGTGCTGCGCACCCTGTATCGGCATGGTCGACCAGGCCGGTTACCGCCAGATGATCGATGACCTGGGTCAGTTCCTGGAAGGCCATACGGAGCCGATTGTCTCTCGCCTGCGGGTCGAGATGAGCCAGGCCGCTGAACAGCTGTTATTTGAACGTGCAGCCACCTTGCGTAACCAAATACAGGCCATCGAAAAAGTGGTAGAGAAGCAAAAAGTAGTTTCCAGTGACTACATCGATTCGGATGTGATCGCCATGGCCCGCTCTGATGGAGAAGCTTGCTTGCAGGTGTTCTTTATCCGCAATGGAAAGCTGATTGGGCGCGAGTATTTCCTCATGGAAGGCGCAGAGGAGACGCCCGACCCCGAAGTGATTGCCAACTTCCTCAAGCAGTTCTATATCCAGGCTTCCTCCGTTCCATCTCAGGTCTTGCTGCCTCAGCAGATTGAAGAAATGCATATCATACGCGAGTGGTTGAATGGTAAGCGCGGTGGGCGTAAGGTGGAGCTCCGTATTCCACGTAAAGGCCCTCAAAAAGAGCTGATCCAAATGGCTGCTGAAAATGCCAGTGCCACCCTCGAAGCGCTCGAAGCCCAGTGGCATGCCGATACCCACCGCCAGGAACAATCCCTGGCCGAGCTAAAAACCGCCCTCGACTTGCCTTCACTGCCAAACCGCATCGAATGTTATGACATTTCCAACACCCAGGGCACAGCTGCGGTGGGCAGTATGGTGGTATTTGCCAAGGGAGTACCCAAAAAGAACCTCTACCGCCGCTTCAACATCCGCAGTGTTGTCGGCCCAGACGATTTTGCCAGCATGGAAGAAGTGCTTACCCGCCGTTTCAACCGCTGGAAGGCCGCCGAAGAGCTTAGTGAAACTCCAGGAGAAAAACCTGATCCCGCCTTCGCCATCTTGCCCGACCTGTTAATCGTGGACGGGGGCAAGGGCCAGCTGGGGCGCGCCGTCAAGGTATTGGAAAAGTTTGACCTGTATGGAAAATTCTATGTGACTGGGTTAGCCAAGCAGAACGAGGAGTTATTCATCCCCGATAAATCTGCGCCTATCCTGTTGCCTCGACACTCGCAAGCACTGTACCTGGTGCAGCGGGTGCGTGATGAAGCTCACCGGTTCGCCATTACCGCTCACCGCAGCCGGCGTGACAAGGCCGGCGTGGCCTCCATACTTGATTCTATCCCTGGTATCGGTCCTACACGCCGTAAAGCGTTGCTGTCGCACTTTGGCGGCCTCGATGCCATACGCCAGGCTCCCCTCGAAGAGATAAAATCTGTAAAGGGTATGACCGAAAAATTAGCCCAGGCAGTCAAAGAATCATTATAGAGTAACCCCATCAGGTGGCAGTGCAGCGCCAGGCTTGCTCATGAAGCCATTGGAAGCTCACTCCCCACCTGGGAGTCCACCGCCCGCTCTTAAGCATTCATTTAATATATTTTGCTAACAATGCTTTATAATAACCAATGTCAAATTGAAACATAGTAAGGAGTAAGGAATGGCAAAAAAGAAAGCAATGTCCAAAGGGCAGCAACGCTCCATCCGCACCCAACAAATTGTAATGGGTGTGATCGGCGTGATGATTATCCTGGCCATGGTCCTATCACTGATTGCTCGCTGATGAGTTAAGAAAGCACACCACGTTTATCTTGTATCCATAGAAACCAGGTTCCTTTAAAGCTACTTCAATCAGAAAACTTCTCGGTATCCCTAGTTCACCCTTCATTGCCAGTAGATATCATTAAAAAAGGTAGGCGATGATAAACACCGCCTACCTTAACAATTTAATCGGTCTAGAACAAGCCTACCACGCGTCCCGTTTCCAGGTCAAGGTCTACATCATAAAAGACTGGTCGTGTGGGTAAACCAGGCATGGTGCGCATTGTGCCCAGCAACGGGTACAAGAAACCCGCTCCCACGGACGCACGGACATCCCTGATCGGTACGGTAAACCCTTTGGGAACGCCCTTCAGGTTGGGATCATGGCTCAGGCTGAGGTGTGTTTTGGCCATGCACAAGGGTAGTTTATCGAACCCCAGTTGGTTATACAGCTTGATTTTCTCCTCCGCCTCTGGCAGGTATTCCACGCCATCTGCACCGTAGATTTCCTTGCAAATGTACTCGATCTTTTGCTTGATTGACCATTCCAACGGATATAGGAATTTGAAGTTGGTCGGTTTTTCTGCTGCGGCCACCACAGCTTCTGCCAGCTTGGCCGCGCCTTTACCGCCTTCCATCCAGTGGCGGCATACCACAGCATCTTCAGCACCAGCCTCGATGGCTGCCTTGCGGATCAGTTCCACCTCCGCCTGGGTATCATCCTTGAATGAGTTGACTGCCACCACCACGTTCACCCCATACTTCTTGGCATTACGGATGTGGTGCTGCAAGTTGGGTAACCCGGCCCGTAACAGGTCAAGGTTTTCCATGGTATAGGCGTAATCCAGGGGTTTCCCTGCCACAACTTTCGGCCCACCACCATGCATCTTTAATGCGCGCACGGTTGCCACCATCACCACCACCTGTGGGATCAAGCCCGAGGCGCGGCATTTGATATCGAAGAATTTCTCCATGCCAATATCTGCCCCAAAGCCCGATTCGGTCACCACGTAATCTGCCAGCTTGAGGGCGATACGGTCAGCGATGATCGAGCTGTTCCCGTGGGCAATATTGGCGAATGGCCCGGCGTGCACAAACACCGGTGTGCCTTCCAATGACTGCATCAGCGTGGGCATAATGGCGTCCTTCATCAAGACGGTCATGGCTCCGGCCACCCCCAGGTCTTCTGCGGTGATGGCTTCGCCATCCATGTTCGTGCCGATCACGATATTGCCCATGCGCTCGCGCATATCTTCCAGGCTGGTGGTCAGCGCTAAGATTGCCATGATCTCGCTGGCTACGGTAATATCAAAGCCCGTCTGGCGTTCGTTGCCCACTTCATCAGGGCCTTCACCAATGGTGATGGTGCGCAGCAGCCGATCGTTGGTGTCGATGACCCGCCTGAAGGTGATGCTATCGGGGTTAATATTCAGCCGGGCAAAACGCCGGCGCTCCTCGGGGGTCAGCTCGTTGGGGTCGGTCTTGTTTATGCCAAGTTTCTTCAGCCGGCGCAGCATGGAAGGTGAAAAACTGCGCTTTCCTTCTTTATCGGGTGGGCACAAGGCATCATAAAGCTTCGTGTCGTCTGTTCTGGCTCGCTCGTGCAGCATGCGTACATCGATCGCCGCTGCCAGCAGGTTATTGGCTGCCGTGATAGCATGGATGTCTCCAGTCAGGTGCAGGTTGAAATCTTCCATTGGAACCACCTGGCTGTAGCCGCCCCCAGCTGCTCCGCCTTTAATTCCAAAGGTCGGGCCTTGCGAGGGTTGGCGAATACAGGTAAATACATTTTTCCCCAGGTGAGCGCCTAACGCCTGGCTTAATCCCATCATGGTCGTACTTTTACCCTCACCTAGCGGCGTAGGGGTGATGGCTGTGACATCAATATACCTACCATCGGGTACATCCTTTAGGCGCTTGAGAACACTCAAGCGTACCTTGGCTTTATACTCACCATGCATTTCAAGCTCTTCAGGTTGCAAGCCAACTTCCTCAGCGATCAAAGAAATCGGTTTGAGTGTCGCTTCCTGGGCAATCTCGATGTCTGAAGGGACAGGAAATTTAATGTTTAGTTTTGACGGTGTAAATGGGCGTGTGCCACCTTTGGGACTCATAAAAAAATTCCTCCTTATAGAAATGTGTTGTAAACTGCCAGATTACAGCCATTGTATTGTGACAAATATTTCACCATCTCACAAGGGACGCTTATCCCTTATCCATGTGCTAAGTGTCACAAATTGATTATACTTTTAACCAGGTAGAACTCTCCACGCTCAAATCCACGCTCCAGGTAATACTGGCGCGTTCCCACAGCTGAAATGACCGCTATGCGTTCAAAACCCTTTTCGGAAGCTATCTTTTCCGCTAGGCGCAGTAATTCCGTCCCCAGGCCAGAATGCTGGGCCGCCCCATCTTGCTCTTCCCCCACTGGCAGCGATTGCCCAAAGACGTGCACCTCGCGGATGATCGCTGCACCGTCCAGGTCATCCAACCCGCTGCTCGGTGACCTTTCACCGGGCAGTGACAGGCGCAGGAAACCAGCCAGTTTATCTTCAGGGGTGACATAGGAGAGGAAATGCTCTTCCGCCCCACCTGCCAGGTAAACCTGCTGCTCCAACTGCAGTCGTTCAGCCTCCACGCTTTGCTGTCTCACTTCCCGGCAGCGGATGCACTGGCAGGCTGTTCCACGCCTGGCCAGTTCTTTGTGCACGTCCAGGCGTAGGCTGGTGCGTTTGTTACCTGCTACCACGTTATCAGATGGGATGTCGCGCACCACCCGGTTAACCCGGCTGTAGCGCGGGATGGTAGGCTTAATATCAGCAATCAAATCGATCAGTTCCTCGGTAGCGTAGGGGAAATATTCACCCCTCTGCCAGTATTCGTATAATTCTGCATTGGCCAGCAGTTGGGTGGGGTAGATCTTGATCTCATCTGGGCACAGGTCTTGCCATAGGCGTGCAAAATCTTGCCGGTCAGACTCTGGTGTCGCCCCGAGCAGGTTAGGCATCCAGTGCAGCACAATCTTGAAGCCTCCCGCCCTGAGCAGCGCTACTGCCTGGTGAGTATCTGCCAGCGTATGCCCGCGTTGATTGAGCTCGAGGATGCGGTCATCCAGGCTTTGGGCACCCATCTGCAGCTTGGTCACTCCCAGCCTGCGTAACCAGGCCAGTTCAGATGGATTAATATCCGTCGGTCGTGTCTCAATCACCAGCCCCACATTGCGACTCGAGGCAGCCTCATTCAGCGCCTGGGCTTGTTCCAGGGAGGCCGCATCCACGCCATTCAGGGCGTCAAAACAGCGTTGAATAAACCACTCATGGTAATCTCGCCGGTAGGCACACCATGATCCTCCCAGGATGAGCAGTTCCACCTTGTCTACCGGGTGCCCCACCGCTTCCAGGGCTTCCAGGCGGCTTTTCACCTGGCCGTAAGGGTCATAATTATGTTCCAACCCCCGCCTGGCCCCCGGCTCATCAGGCAGGTAGCTTTTCGGCATGCGGGCATCCGTCGGGCAAAAGATGCATTTTCCCGGGCATGGGTAGGGTTTGGTCAGCACGGTTACTGTGGTGACGCCTGAAAGCGTGCGGATGGGTTTCATACGAATACGCTCGAGCACCCCGGGCTCCGCTTCCCATTCGCCGCTTTCCGTCAGTTGCCTGTAGGCTGCCACCAGGGCATGCTTGGGCAAATATCCCCCGGCCGGGTTGGGGTGATGGCGTACAGCTTTCTCAAGGCTGGTGCCGCTGCGGATCTCTTCCAGCACCAGGCAGGCCAGCTCAAGAATTTCAGGCGTATATTCTCGTGTTTTTAACCAGTTCTCTCGGTTCATACCTGTAACAATAGGGTAAGCAGGCGAATAAGCTATAATTTCACTGTGAATCCTACCACCATTTCGTGCCTGCTCGACCTCAACCGCCAATTCTACCAGACCTTCGCCCTACCCTTTTCTTCCACTCGCCTGCGCCTGCAGCCAGGTGTCAGGCGCATCCTGGATGATATCTCCTCCTCTGCAAACATATTGGATTTAGGCTGCGGTAATGGCGAACTGGCCCGTCAGCTGGCTGAGCGCCGGCATCAGGGCACCTACACAGGGGTAGACTTTTCACCTACCTTGCTAGCTCAGGTCGGGCAAGGTTTGCCATCCAATTTCCATTTTTTACAGGCTGACTTATCTGATGGTGATTGGAACGCTCCCCTGGAGGGCATGAGGGTTGACCTTGTGGCTGCCTTTGCTGTGCTGCATCACCTGCCTGGAGAAGGACTGCGCCTGCAAGTATTGCGAAAAGTAAGCGCTTTCCTTTCACCCGCCGGGCGCTTTATCCACTCTGAGTGGCAGTTCCTCAACAGCCCGCGCCTTAAAAATCGCGTCCAGCCGTGGGAACGGGTGGGCTTGTCAGAAGGTGAGGTTGACCCGGGTGACTACCTGCTTGATTGGCGCCAGGGAGGCACGGGCCTGCGCTATGTGCATCACTTCTCCGAAGATGAGCTGAAACAGCTGGCTGCCAAGGCTGGCTTTGAGATCATCGATAGTTTCCTTTCAGATGGAGAAAA
>Ga0210077_1000246_pt1 | contig 23037 bp, 25 predicted proteins | sample RushMan_CattailN_5_FD_185556 | JGI IMG/M metagenome (GOLD analysis project Ga0210077, IMG submission 185556) | Wetland microbial communities from San Francisco Bay, California, USA, that impact long-term carbon sequestration -... | ecosystem: Environmental > Aquatic > Marine > Wetlands ... | reverse complement strand
ACCGACGCCCGGTTCTCGATTAAGTACCATAAGTACGCGGCTATCTCGGCGGAAATCGTATTGAATCCTATGAGGTCGGAGATTGTTAATGGGTCAGCTTTGAAGCGCCGGATGGTGAAGGTTGAGCCTCTTCGGGTGACCTCGCGCCCGTACGTCAGTTGGATGCGGCTTCCATCTGGGAGTGACGCGTCAAGGATGGGTACGGCTATGGATATGTTTTTGCCCGCGAGGTAGGCGAGGTGGATAACGAAGGAGTCAAGTTCCGAGGCGTCTTTGAACATGATGTTTGTGGGCAGGGACTCGTAGAGTCGGTGCCAGATGTAGATGGGGATGTTTACGCCGTCCGTGGATATGTCCTCGATTAACGGGTCCTTCATTAAAGGGTCAATTTTGCCGTAGCCAACGAAGTCGCGTATAATATAGTATGTGAGTTTATCGACTGCTTCTGCTGGGATTTTTAGGCGGTACTTTTTAACGAGTTCATGGATTTTCTGTTTGAGGTAAGTTTCTGCTTTTTCTTTGCTCTCGATGTCTTTCAGGTTTACGTCGATTTCTTCCATGAGGAGTGTTTTGATTTCGTTGAGGTGGGTTTTCTCGTCAGGCTGCAAGGTTGGTTCTATGATTTCGTAGCGAACTTGCTGAGTTTCTTTTTCCTTGATTATGGCGGCGTACACGTATGGCTCTTGGAGGGGATAGACTTCTTGGAAAACAGACGGTTTCTTGGCCTCGCTGGTTATCAATGCTATGGCTAGTGGCTGTTCTATGGTGCCTACTGCTTTTGCGTCTGTTTTTTTTCTCGTCGGCGGTGTTCCTCCGTTGGTTTAGGGTGTGGGTTGGTGTTTTCCAATGGATTTATAGTGAGTCGGAAGTCTTAATAAGCTATATGTACCGTTAATCCTTACTAAAATTCACACGCCACACAGCCTAACCAAAAAGCTGAACCAAAGTCGGCACAGGAACAAACAAATAAACGTAAATCGCAACCGCCAAAATCCCAACAGTAATCGCCAACAAAGCAAAATCACCCCTACGAAGCTTCAAAGCATACAAGTTAGTGCGCTTCTTGGTGGCGCCCCAGGCACGGGACTCCATCGCCTCAGCCAACTCAAGGCTCCGCCGGATAGCACTCACGATTAAAGGAATAAGGACGGGGATGTAGTTCCTGATTCTTTTCATGAAATTTCCCTTCTCCATCTCCAAACCCCGCGCCTTCTGGGCATCCATGATGGTTTGGGCTTCCTCCGCAAGAACTGGAACGAAACGCACTGCGGTCGTGAAGGCGAAAGAAAACTCGTAAGGCACATGAGTCTGCTCTAGTGCCAAGCCCAAGTGGTCTGGAGAGGTGGTCAAGAAGAACACCGAGAAGGACTCAACCAGCACTACGAACCGCAGAGTCATCGCAACCGAGTACTCCCAGTCCGCAGCAGTCAACACGTAACCTGAGTAGAAGAATCTGGGAATTATGTTGGCTAAGAATATGAAGGCTGCCAGAAAGGCGGCGCCTCGAAGCGAGCGTAGCCACTGCTTTTGGACGCGAGCCAACAAAACAAACGGAATCTGCAGAACGAAAAGAGCGAGCAAAGGAATGATTTGGCCAAAGAGGATAGCCACCACGAACAAGGCAATGACGTACAGGAACTTCATCCGCGGGTCCAAGTTGTGGATGGGAGAGTAAACTTTGCGATACTTTAACCCGTCAAAAACGCTCATTTCCGCCTCTCCTTCAGAACCTTAAGAAGTATTTCCTTGGCCTCGTAAATGTCGATAACATCCCTTGGAAGACCCAGCGACTCCAACTGCATAAAAACCTGAGCAATCTGCGGCAGCACAATCGACGACTGAGCTAAAATCTCTGGGCTGGTAAGAATCTCCTTTCCCTCGCCGTCGGCGACAATTTTGCCCTCCTTCATCAGCAGCACTCGCGGATTGCACTCCGCCACAAACTCCACATCATGCGTGACTATGACGACCGTCTTACCCTGAGCCTGCATCTGAACGATGAACTGGCGCAGCCTCTCCTTCTGCTCGTGGTCTTGACCTATCGTGGGTTCATCCAGAACCAGCGCCTGAGGGTCCCATGCCAAAACAGAAGCTAACGCGACCCGTTTCCGTTCGCCTCCGCTGAGCAGGAAAGGCGAGGTTTTCCTGTACTGCGTCAACCCTAGCAGGTTCAGAGCCCAGTCCAGCCGCTTCTCTATAACTTCCGCCTCAAACCCGAAGTTTTTCAGGGCAAACGATATTTCCTCTTCCACGGTTTCGCTGAAAAGCTGGTGGTCAGGGTTTTGGAAAACAAAGCCAACGTTTTTCGCTAATGTAGCTATGCTTGTCTTTTTGGTGTTAACGCCGTCTACGCGAACCGTGCCCTGTGTTGGCTTCAGCAACCCGTTGAAGTGCTTAACCAGCGTGGTTTTTCCCGCGCCGTTCTGCCCCATTATGGCTACGAACTCACCGTCTTTAACGGTCAGCGAGACGCCTTTCAAGGCTTCCACATTGTTAGGATAAACGTAGTGAACGTCTTCAACTTCAATCATTTAGCTTCCAGAGCACCCCGCAGTAAAGCTGACAACTCGTCGGAAGAGAGAGGCGTAACATCGCCAAGGTTCACCCCTTCTTTCTTAAGCAGCTGATAGAGAAGCGTCGCCTTCGGAATGCCAACTCCAATCAGGCGGGTTTCTTCGGTGCTTAAAATCTCGCGTGGAGCGCCGTCGAAGCAGACCTTTCCCTCGTCCATGATTATTATGTGGTTAGCGTACTTCGCGGTTAAATCCAGCCTGTGCTCCACCAGCACGACGGTTATCCCGATTTTCTGATTAAGCTCGTAGATGACGTCGAATATTTTCTCCGCACTCAACGGGTCAAGAAATGAAGTCGGCTCATCCAGAACTATGATTTCTGGCTGCATGGCAAGCACAGCCGCTATCGCCACCCGCTGTTGCTGACCTCCAGAAACCTCATGCGGCGACCTTTCCCTGAGGTCGTAGATGTCTGTGAGGTTCAGCGCCCAATCCACTCGCTTCCTCATCTCTTCTCTAGCGAAGCCGAGGTTTTCAAGTCCGAAAGCCACGTCTTTTTCCACGGACAGGGCAAAAAGCTGGTTCTCTGGGTTTTGGAACACTAAGCCCACGTGCTTTGCCATCTCGTGCGTCTGGTGCTGCGTCACGTCCATGCCTGAGACGGTTACTTCGCCTTTCAGTTCGCCTTGGTAGAAGTGGGGAATTAGCCCGTTGAAGCATCGGCACAAGGTGGTTTTTCCGCATCCGCTGGGTCCCGTTATGAGGACGAATTCGCCTTTTTCCACTTTCATGGAGACTTCGCTGATGGACGGGTTGGCTGCGCCTGGATAGGTGTATGCAACATTTTTTGTTTCGATTATAGCCATGTTTTGTGCCTGCTCCCTGATTAACCGAGCTGAATTCCCATTTAAGAGTAACTACTCACTAATGATTAACCATGTTCTCCTTAAGCAACCGCAAACACCGCTTAAGCCCCGACTCCACATCCCCGACGCCGTTGACGCCTGCGGCTGTCGCGTGCCCGCCCCCCATCCCCTGCAGGTACTCGCCCAAGGGCTTGGCAATATCCCGTCCCAAGTGAATGCCCGTCTCCAAGTGGAAATCGCGAGTGCACCGCATGCTAATTTCGATGTTATCGTTCTTTTGCCCCGCCACCGCTGCCATGTGCGCACCTAAATCCACGAGTGCCCTCGCCGCCGAAGCTTGATAAGCGCTGACATGTGACAGCGCGATTATCCAGTTTCCGACTTTCAGCAGCTTCGCCCTTCGGCACGCCTTCATCCTGGCCACGCGCTCGGAGAAGTCCATGGGCAAAGAAAGCGTTGACAGCGTTTCTTGGGCGTTTACGCCTAGCTCGCCGAGTTCCGCGATGGTCTGGAACGTTGAAGAATTAGCCAGCACGAAGTGGCGCGTGTCGAAGGCTATGCCAAGGAAAAGTGCTTTTGCCACGTTCAGGTCTGGCTTAACGTTAAGCTGCTTGTAGAAGCTGTAGACTATTTCGCAGGTGGACGCGGCTTCCTCATGCGTGATGACGAGCCTGGCTATGTGTTCGGTTTCAGGATGAGCCGCGTGATGGTCAACCACAAACAATGACGCGGTGGTTTTGGTGATTCTTTCCGCCAGATTGCCAAGCTGCTGAATCGTGTTGGTGTCCAAGAGCACTATGGCGTCGGCTTCTTCAACATTAGGTTTCTCATTAACCGTAATCGGGATAAACTTCAACACGTGCTTCGAAAGCCTGCTAACGCCGTTGCCCGTTCCAATATCAACCGACAAACCCGGCTTGAGCGTTTTCAGCAATCTCTGAAACGCATAAGCCGAACACACTGCGTCTGGGTCGGAGTTGTGGTGGCATAACAGAAGCACTTTGCTGGCGTTGGTGTCGTCGAGAATCTTGATTATTTCGTTGACTGTCATTTTAGTTTTCTCAGGTATTTTTCACTGGCTGCTAAGGCTTCCTTAACGGCTTCATTCGCCAACGCTTCCGCGTCGATGTCGTTTGCCTGCGGCGAAAGCGCCAGTTCTACTTCAACCGTTAAGTTCAAGGGTTTTGCTCCTTCCGCTTCCACGCTTATGTCCAGCCTCTCCACCATTTTGGATGACACTTTGGCGAGAATGTGTTTTCTAGCCGCGTCCTCCGCGGTTGTGCATAACGTTTCAATCTGTTCGGTGGTTAACTCGGGAATCTCAATCTCATCCACGAGTTTCACCTCGCTTGGGCTACTGTGAAGACGGTGAAACCGGGCTGAGGTCCTGTTGCAGTTTTGTCTGCGCGTCTTTCGCTTGGCTGCGGATTCTTTCTTCCTGCTTGGCGAGCACCGTGCTCCGAGTGTTAAGTAATTCCTTGCGTTCCACCAGCTCCTCGGTTACTTTGGCTTTGTCGCCTTTCACCAGAAGCGAGCCGATTGCCTTGTAAATAACCGCGTCATCCGCAGTCTTCTGCAGCTCACTTATGGTCTGTTCGACCTCGGTTTGCTCCATCTCCACCTGCTGTTTCTGCGCCAAAATCGACTGCAGAGTCTGCTGAAGCTGCTGAAGCCTCAACAGGCGTTCTTGAATTTGAGGAGGTAACTTTGAGATTTCGTCACTCATCTTTTATCCTTCCGTCTGCACAGCAATAAGCACAGCCCTTAATTAAGCATTTTCCAAACCAAAAACCAAACACTTCTTAGCATAAAAACTCGTCCTTTAAATAGGGGAGGGGGTAGTCTCTCAGAGCAGCTAAGCCCATTAAGTTACCGAAAATTACCAAAAGTTGCGAAAAGTTATCAATTTGCTTCTGCGGCGTCAGAGGCAAGGCATTCCAAAAACGCTGCATCAAACGTTGGTTTAAATAGGAAAGGTTTTTAGTTAAGATGTTATATGAAACTGTGCAAACGTGTATAGCGTAATAAGAGGTTAACATTATGTCCGTATTTGCAGCACCAGGAGCATACGACCGCGCCATAACAGTTTTCTCTCCAGACGGGCGGCTTTTCCAAGTAGAATACGCCATGGAGCTAGTAAACCGCGGCGCAACCATCATAGGAATCCAAAGCGCAGAAGGAGCTATATTAGCCTCAGAAGAAAACATCGAAGCCCTAGAAGAAGCAGGATACTCATGGAAAATCTTCAGGGTTGACGAACACGTAGGCGCCGCAATAGTGGGTTTAAGCTCCGACGCCAGAATACTTATCGATCAAGCGCGCATCTACGCGCAAAGCAACAAGCTCACCTACGACGAACCCATAGACATCGAAGTCGTAACCAAACGCATATGCGACATACAGCAGATGTACACGCAGCATGCAGGCGTACGACCCTTCGGAGTAAGCATAATCTTCGCCGGAGCAGACAAAACAGGAACCCACGTCTTCGGAACACACCCAAGCGGAACCTACAGAGGCTACAAAGCCACAGCTTTAGGCGCTGGAAGAGAAACCGTCATAGCGATACTTAAAGACGAGTACCGTGAAGATCTAAACTTAGAAGACAGCAAAAAACTCGCAGTCAAATGCCTCGTAAAAGCGTTGGAAGCCAGACAACTGCCGCCCAGAATCAAAGTAGCCGTAATCCCCATGGCGACGAAGAAACTGGAAATGTTGACCGACGAAACAATAGAAGGCTATACTAAAGAGCTGGGTTCGAGCAAGTGACAAGTTGATGAGTGAGAAGTACACCGTTGCGCGCTTAACACAAGATAACGAGCATTTTGAGATTCTGGTTAAACCCGAGAAGGCGCTGGACTACCGCAATGGAAAAATCGCCGGAATAACTGAGGTTTTGGCAGCTGACTTCATATTCGCTGACGCAAACAAAGGCACAAAGGTTTCCGAGGAACAGATGCAGAAGGCTTTCGGAACCACCGACCACCTGAAAATTGCAGACATAATCCTCAAAAAAGGCACGCTTCAACTCACCACGGAACAAAGGCGCAAAATGATTGAGGACAAGCGAAGACAAATCATCGACTTCATTTCACGACAGGCTGTTGACCCAAAAACCAACCTGCCGCACCCGCCCATGCGCATCGAAAACGCCATGGAACAAATCCGATACTCAATAGACCAGTACAAGCCTGTGGAAGAGCAGGCAAAAGAAATCGTGAAACTCCTCAGACCCATCCTGCCGTTGAAAATTGAGCAGATTTCTGTGGGCGTTCACATACCAGCGGAATACTCGGCAAGAGCTTACGGGTCAATGAAGAGCTTCGGCGTCATAAAAAAGGAGGAGTGGCGTGCAGACGGTTCATGGTACGGCGTGATTGAAATGCCAGCTGGCTCTTACGCGTCGTTCCTTAACAAACTTGGAGACGTAACAAAAGGAAGCGGAGAAGCAAAAATAGTCACATAAAAATATGGAGGTTAAATGAGTTTATGCCAACATTCTTTGAGAAAAAACAGGTTGTTACACCTGGAGAACTGCTCGCCGAAGGAGATTACCTGATCGGCGAGAACACATACATGGAAGAGAACAAGATATACGCCTCAAGAATCGGGCTTGTAGACTTGGACAACAAAAGAGTCAACGTCGTCGCTCTGCGGGCGTTCTACGTTCCAAAAATGGGTGACATCGTGATAGGCACAGTCAAAGAAGTCGGGTTCAACGGCTGGACCGTGGACATCAAAGCGCCCTACACAGCGCTTCTAAGAGCATCAGACGTTCTTAGCAGGCCCTTCAAACCGCAGAACGACGAGTTATCTCAGGTACTGAATGGCGGAGACTTGATTGTTGCCAAAATCGCCTCTTACGACAGAGCCCACGACCCTCAACTCACAGTCGGCGAGCCTGGGTTGGGAAAGATAACTCGTGGGCAGATAATGCAGGTGACGCCGACAAAAATTCCCCGAGTAATAGGCAGGAAAGGATCCATGATTTCCATGATAAAGCAGGAGACTGGCTGCCAAATAATCTTGGGGCTTAACGGAGTCATTTTGGTCACTGGAAAAAGTCCAGAGTTCGAAGAACTCGCCATGGCGGCGATTAAAAAAATAGAAGAGGAATCCCACACGAGCGGTCTCACAGACCGTATTACACAACTTCTTAAAGAAGAGAAAGCAAAATTGGAGGAAAATAAGAATGAATGAAAAACCTGAAAAACTAATTGATAAAAAAGGCTTAAGACTGGACGGCAGAAAAGCAGACGAACTGCGTCCGCTAAAACTTGAAGTAGGCGTCCTAGCAAACGCTGACGGCTCAGCCTACATCGAACACGGAAAAAACAAGATTCTAGCCGCCGTGTTCGGACCCAAAGAAATGCATCCCAAACACTTGTCGCTCCCCGACCGCATGGTAATCCGATGCCGCTACCACATGGCACCGTTCTCCGTGCAGGAGCGCAAGTCGCCAGCGCCCTCAAGAAGAGAAGTAGAACTCTCAAAGGTAATCCGAGAATCGCTGGAAGCGTCGCTGTTCGTGGAATTGTATCCGCGAACTGGCATAGATGTTTTCATCGAGGTGTTGCAGGCTGACGGCGGAACAAGATGCGCAAGCATAACCGCAGCTTCCTTAGCTATAGCCGATGCGGGCATTCCGATGCGCGACTTAGTAGTTGCATGCGCGGCAGGAAAAGTTGACGACACAGTGGTTTTGGACTTGTTCGATGTAGAGGACAAGCTTGGAGCCGCTGACGTTCCCGTGGCTTTGATGCCTAACCTGAACGCTGTGACTCTTTTGCAGATGGATGGAATACTCACACCCGAAGAGTTCGAGAAGGCAGTGAGCATGGCTATGGAAGGATGCAAGCAGATTTACGTCATGCAGAAAGAGGCGTTGAAAACTAAATATATGGCTATTAAAGAGGAGGTTGAAGAAGAGTAATGTCATCGCTAGTTACGCGTGTTAAACTGAAGCAGATAGAGCAGCTGGTTGCGAAAGGAAAACGACTTGACGGAAGAGGTATACTTGACTACCGAGAACTTAAGATTGAGCAGGGCGTCATCGAGAAGGCTGAAGGCTCTGCTCGAGTGCTGCTGGGAAAAACCGAGGTTCTCGTCGGAATCAAAGTTGAAACTGGCACGCCGTTCCCAGACACGCCCAATGAAGGAGTGCAAACCGTAAACGCTGAGCTTGTGCCTTTGGCGTCGCCCAGCTTTGAACCAGGTCCCCCAGACGAAAACTCCATAGAACTCGCCCGCATAGTTGACCGGGGCATCAGAGAGTCGAAAGCAATCGACACTGCAAAGCTGTGCATTGAGCCTGGAAAGAAAGTGTTCGTTGTCTTCATTGACGTTTACGTGCTTAACCACGATGGAAACTTGATTGACGCTTCCGCTTTAGCCGCAGTTGCTGCGTTGCTTAACACGAAGATGCCTAACTACGAAGTTGAAGATGGAGAAGTCAAGATAAAGTCAGGCTACACACCGTTGCCACTGAAAAGCCACCCGATAACGGTGACTCTTGGAAAGATAAACGGCAGCCTGATTGTGGACCCGTGGCTTGAAGAGGAGCAAGTGATGGATTCAAGGATTTCCATGGCAATCAACGATGAAGGCAACATCTGCGCCATACAGAAGGGCGGCTCAGGATACTTCGCACCGCAACAGATTTTAGAAGCCAAAAACATTGCCATGGAAAAAGCTACTGAACTGCGGAAAAAACTAGGCTGGTAAGAAAGTTGCCGAAAACAAAGAAAGTAGGTCCAACACGAGGTTTAGGACCACGTTACGGCTCAACTGTCAGGAAACGCTACATAAAAGTTATCACTGAGCTGAGGAAACCTCACAAATGCCCTCAATGCGGCTTCGTACGGGTTAAACGCGTAAGCGTGGGCGTCTGGAAATGCCGAAAATGCGACTACACGTTTGCAGGCGGCGCTTACACTCCAGTCACAAAGCTCGGCGTAATCGCGAAGCGCGCAGCTAAGGGCGCACCCGCAGAAGAGGCAGCTCCGGCGCCAGCAGCACCAGAAGCACCAGAAGAAAAAACCGAATAGACTCACCTAATCCCCCCCTTCTTCAACTTGATTATTTTTCTCGTGCCGTAAACTTATTTAGCACAAGTTTTCTCGTATACCGATGAGGCTGAACCTGGTGAAGGCGAAGGCAACCGTCCGCTTGCAGTTTCCGTCGGAAAAGCAGCTTGAAACCGTGATGGCTGCTTTAGCGCCGGAAGCCAACGCGCCAGTGAACAGGCGCTCTAAGGTAGCTTTCGCGAAAGAAGGAAATTACCTTGCCCTCACTGTTGAGGCGAAGGACACGGTTGCATTGCGGGCGGCGCTAAACGCGTATCTGCGGTGGATTGGCTCAACTGCAAAAATACTAAAAGTACTCGCCAAGTCACAAGATTGAATCTACCGTACATATTTTCTCTTCATAAACAAATTATCTCGGGCAGCCGTTACGCTTATGCACAGTGACACAGACTTGAACTCAATTGAACTTGAACAATTACGAAACGAAAAAGCACGCCTGCAAGAAGAAGCACGCGACCTAGACGAAGAACTAAGACAGCTCGAAGCACGCTCAAAAGTGCTTACAGAAAAAATCGCAATACAGGAATTAATGAACCAAAACGCCGCAAAACAAGAATCAATAAACCAGCTGCAATCCAAAATCAGCTTGCTGGAAACCCAATTAGAGAAATTAGCCCTATCCGCCGCCACCAGCAAAGAAGCCGCGCCGGCAAGCGAAAATGCCGAGGACCAAGAAGCTACGGAACAAACCGCCAATGCGCCTCAAGAGCAGCAGGAAAAGGACGAGGACACAATCACCGTAAATGCGCTAAACAACGACGAAGAAGAAATAAGCCAACACTTCTAAGCAATTAAGGCGGGCGTCCCGCACTAACCTTTCAATATTCCATGAGGCTCTTGCGGTTATACCCTCTGGCCGCGTCGTAAACCGATTCAGCCGTGTAGCCAGCAAAACTCAACAAGCCCGCCGCTGAAGCATACAACAAAAGCAGGTACTTCCTCGTATCCGCGTTCACGCCCTTCTCCAGCAACTGTTCCGCCTTCACTCTGCGTTCATACCGCTTATCCTCAGCATTTGTAAATAGGAACCTGATGTTTTTGCCCGCGTGAACCTCTGCGCCCTCATTCATCAACTGTTCCGCAGCGATTACTTGGCTAACACGCTGCTTGTATCGGCTAGGATGCTTCGACAAATGCTTCGTGACGATTAAGTCCCATACTGGAATTTCCCCGTTTAACAGTTGCTCTCTGTAGTCCTTCACTACCTGCATCACTTCAGGAATTTTCTCCATAAACTGCTTGGAATTATCCGCAGACGCCAAGACGTTAATCATGTCCATCTGAGCGTTGTGAACAAACCTCGGCGTATCCCTGCGGCGCACTTCTATGCCCCTGACTTTTATTTTGCCGTTTTTCATGACGCCGTAGTACCTGTTTAAAACCCCGATTCCAGGATGGGCTTTGGAGGGCAGAAAAACAATCCACTTGTAAACTCCCTCAAAATTCAAGGGAACACCAATCTTGACGCTGGCTTCCGCTGCTAATTCACGGTAATCCTCGAGGGTAGCGTTCTCCTTCTTCAGCCACAGCGAGTCAACAATCCCGTGAATAATCTCAAAACCTCTGTTCTCTGCCATGCGGGCTGCTCTGAGAAATGCTTCTCTGCCGAACGCGCAGACGCCGATATGTCCGTCCACAGTGCCGAACTTGGCGTTCCTGTAGCCCAAATAGCCAAAGCAGGTTACTAGAATCCATTTCAAGGCGGCTTGACGCTTATCATAAACCTCCCGAAGCCGCGGGTCCTGAACTTCCTGCGCCAATCTTTTATACTCCAGTCTTTTCGTGACGATGAGCTTTAACGCTTTAGGAACTATGCCAAACCGCTTCTCGCAGATGTGGTAATTCAGCTCGGGAATGCGACGCCTCGAATCTGGGCAACAGCTGCAAAGCACTGTTTCAGCGGAAATGTTGTTGTTCACCATCAAAACTGGATACATCGATGAAAAATCCACCTCGCCTACCTCATCGTGGATGCCCACCTGCGGCTCATAGACGAAGCCGCCACGGTCGCCGACAAGCAGCTCGTAAGCCGACTTGAACGCTTCAGGAATGCTCTTGTTTCTGGGAATCAAAACGTCATCCTTGATGGCTTGGTAGAACTGAAGCGAAGACATGCTGGAGCCAATAGAGGAACGAGAAGCCGTGTGCAATGGTACCCTGCAGACCCGCGCCACTTCGAACAAACCGTCAAAATCCGCCTCATTCAAAACAAACGTGTTGTTTCTGTCGATGTGAACTCTTCCATAAAGCCGCATCGTGGCTGCCCTGTAAAACGTGCGCCCATAAGAAAAGAAAGTCTTACTCTGCCCTACTTTGCCGACAAAAGGAATGTCATCCCTGTTAAGAGAAAACTCGTCCAAGACCTTGTTGACCGTGGCTCTGTGAATCAGGTACGGAAAAAGGTAAGAGTCCCCGCCAGACGTTAAAATCACGTCAGGGTCAAAATCCCTGACAACTCTGACAAGCTGCAATATCTTGTCTTCTTCCCCTCTAGAATCCAACCGTTTCTGCTCCTCTCCCTGTGTCGCCGTTATCCTGTCTATCGGGTCGCTGAAGCTGGCTATCTTGCTTTGTTTGGCAACTTCCACCTCCAGCCTGGTTATACGCAAAGATGGGACAGAGTAGTGATTGCGTCTCACCGAATCCAGCAGTATGTAGTCCAGCGTTTCTCCGTTGGCTTCCACTTTCACATGCGCAAGCGGAAAGAGGTCGCGGCTAAACAAGTACGCCCTGTCGCCATGCAAGTCGCAGTTATGAACCCTGTACCGCAAATAATCGCCCTTCTCCAGAACGCTACGGGTGAACGCTGGGATTCGTCTGCAATCGTTAAGGGTAACTTCCAGAACCCGCGATTTCTCGCTGTCCGTTGGCTGCGCATACTTGTAAACGAAATCCCAAGCGGCTACGGACGGGTTGGAGAAGAAGCTGCTGGCTAACTCCTCTATTTCATCTTGTGTTCCTGAAACGTAGATTTTCGGCTGAAACTTGTCCGTAAGCCTGACTCTCTCGCCGCTCTCGCTGATAATCCAAACCGCGACTTCGCCGGGTTTAGAAGGGTAAACGTCAAAGAGCCAGCCTCTAACGCGCTTGCTACTTGGTTGCATTCAACGCCTTCTCTAATCTGCGCAGCTTTTTCTGTTGAAAGAGCAGAATAGACATCACCATGGGCTCGAAAAGTATCGGTTGAGTGGCGTTGCTTCCTGCTGAAGCGAAAAGCCTGCATGCATTCATCAAAGCGTCAAATGCTTCCCGGTCTTCGGTACGTAGCGCCTTTGCGAATCCTTTCCACCTGCTGATTTCGTCTTCTAACGCCATGCGGTATGACTCAACAGTCCTACCCACAGTTAGGTCCCCAAGAAACTGTCTAACGTGAGAGTTTCAGAGGGAAGCTCCGCAGACCCCAAAACGTAGTGGGGATGTTTCTCCAAGATGAATTCGCGCTCGTACCTTGACTGCCTGAGGGAAATAACCGTGCTGGCTCTGCCGCAAGTTACGGCGTGGAGATAGCTGTTTCGCCTGCTTTCCTGATGCGGCGGATACGCGGCAACCAGTATAACGTTATTTTCTCGTGCAAAGTTCTGGAGGTAAGCGGTCACCTGACTGTAAACTCGACGCGCCTCAATCTCGGCAACATCCTTGTCCAAGAAGAAGCCAGCGATGTCTGATATCACTACAAGCTTCGCGTCATACCGCTTAACCGTTTCCCGCAGCTTCTCAAGCACCAGCGCGGTCATCTGGTAAGCCGTGAACGCCCTAGAAATGTAGATGCGCTCCAACGCTTGTTTCGGGTCCAGCCTGTGCAGTCTCGCGAGCCGAGCTACATGATAGAGCTGGAAGGTGTTTCCGCCGTCCACGAAGACAACGTTGCTTCCTAACCCCCCAAGCTGAACTGGCAGCTGCGCCCTAACGCATAGCAGCGAAGCTAAGGACAGAACAGACTCTGACCCGTGAAGCACGGCGAAATCCCCCAGAGCCAAGCCTGGGAATAAATCGTTTATGTTTCGCATGTTCAGCGAAAGCAAAGGTTGAGATGATACGGTTTTTACTACAGTGCTCTGATACAACGCTCATTTCTCCCAATTTCTAAGGAGTTTAAACAGTGCTTCCTGAGCAGTTTTTAAGCTATCCCAGAAGCGACTACTCAGCGCAGGTGGGAGAGTACAGTGAAAGTGAAGCGCACAAGATAAGCCTAAGTTACGTTATGACACTCATCACATACTTGGAGAAGTTCACTTGAGGAAATCGTGGAAAAACTAGAAAACGTTGAAAACGAGATAGAGGTCAAGAACGCATTAGTCCGTCTAGAACAAAGACGATCAGCAATCAAAAGCGGAGTTGTGTATAGAATCAATCCCCACTTCGGCGACTTGAAAATTAGCACTCAAAAAAGCATGGAAGAATTCTAGCTTTCCTGCAAATATCCGACAATACGAAGCCTTAGGTGATAAGATCTGTCGAAACTTGCGGAATAAGGTTGAAGGAAGGGATAAGAGGCTTAAGCTAATTCAGAATGCTGAAACTGGCAACAAAAACACGAGCGCCTCAGCGCCTCTTCCTAAACGCCAAGGCAACAAGCTCCAGCAACACCAACGGCACCACAACCAGCAACACCAACGGAAACTCGAATGTTTTAGCATCTGCAACCGCAACTGGAGTAGGCGACGGAGAAGGCACCGCTGGCGACACGCTTGGGCTCGGCGATGGAGAAGCAGGAGCAACACTGGGACTAGGCGAAGGCGAAGGGTAGCTGTATGGCTCTTGCAGGCCCGGAGCTGTGGCCGGCATAGGTGCGCCTTCCGATATGTCCGCGGTGTCCGGGTACCCTTGGCTTTCCCACATGCCTTTAAAGTCAAAATTCACAAGCTCAATTTGCGTGAGTTGAGCAATCCACTTGTAACCCCACTTTCCAGGAACAACCAACCTCAGCGACTCAGACAGCGGCAAGCCGTCTTTCTGGTACGCCACGATAACGTCGTTGCGCTTGGCTGTTGCCAACGTCAGGTCAGTGGCGTACCCGTCAGCCGCGAAAAAAGCCACTTTAACCGCGTCCTGAGAAAAACCAGCCTGCTCTAACAAGACCCAAAGCTTAACCCCAGTCCAATTACCTTGCGCCACCACATAACCCGGACTGTCAACGCAGTAGAGCACAGCGTTAATGGTGGTCTGGGGCAACGCCTGCATTTCCGACGGAGTCAAATTAAACGGGTTCGCCACCAGTCCTGTCACAGATAGCTGCCACTGTGAAGGGTTAGATTGCGCGTTGGCTGGGTTTGCTGCTGCAAAGCTGGCACCAGCTATCACTGTGATTATTAGGAGGGTTGCGGAGAAGGAGGATTTTTTCATTGGCAATCCTGCTAGAAAATATGACACGTGGAATATTTAAGACTTCCCTGCGCCAGCCTCTCCAACCGCTTAACCGCCAAAGCAGACGCAGTCGGCAAAACTTTATTATTCGACTGTGAAAATTTACATTCGGATAAAAAAAGATGCACAACGGTCTAAAAGCTTAGACTGGAGAATGGCTGGATGACGAAAATGGCGGATCTAGGCTTCTCCAAAGGCACGATTGTTGAGACCATAGTCTCCACCTACAGCGCGAATGGAGAGCCAAACGCAGCACCAATGGGCGCCATAATGGAAAACGAGCATCAACTAACAATCAGACTCTACAACTCATCACTAACGTACGAGAACCTCATGTCAAAGAGGCGCGCCGTGGTAAACGTAACCTCTGACGTGGAAATGTTTTACCGAACAACTTTCAAAGACGCAAACCCCACGGGAAAAATCCCCGCAGAATGGTTCGAAAAAGCAGAAAGCGTAGACGCACCAAAACTGCGGTTAGCGGACGCAACCTTGGAAATCACGCTCACAAAAACCAAACTTATCGACGCTGAAAGGACAGAAGCATTGTGCGACGTGAAATTGGTGGCAGCCACAAAAACGTTTCCTAAAGCACACTGCCGTGCTTTATTCGCTACTATAGAAGCCATCATACACGCCACTCGGGTTAAAGCTTACATAAACGGGGACGAAAAACAGAAAGCGCAAGCCCGCAAACTCTTAGAAAACATTGCGCATTACCGTGATGTGGTGAACCGTGTGGCTCCCAACTCACGCTACTCCGAAATCATGGAAGACCTGACCAAAAGAGCCGATTCATGGAGGGTTGAAGGCTGAAAGTTTACATTAAAACTCCCGCCAGACTCCAGTTAGGCTTGATTGACCTGAACGGAGACTTGGGACGCATCTTCGGCGGCTTGGGCGTCGGCATTGACCAGCCGAACGTGGTGCTTGAAGCTGAACACTCTAACAGATTCACAGTTAGCGGCGAAAAAACCGAACTCGTGAAAACGCTGGCTAAACGATTCTTTGATAATTACCACGTACAAGCCAACGTGAATATGCGAGTCACGCAGAGCATCCCAGAACACTCGGGTTTAGGCTCTGGGACACAGTTGGCTTTAGCGGTCGCCACAGCTCTCGCAAAACTGTGCAACGTGAACTCGTCAACAGAGGAACTCGCGGTTGCCATGGGCAGATGCCAAAGAACCAGCGTCGGAACAACCATCTTTAAGCAGGGCGGATTCGTGGTTGACGGAGGAAAACCCTTGAAGAACGGCGTTCCAAGCGTAGATTTTCCGCCGTTAATTTTCCGCCAACCGCTTCCTGAAACTTGGCGCTTTGTGGTGGCAGTTCCGAGCGCAAACATGGGATTAGCCAACGACGAGGAAAAAACCGCGTTCAAAAAGTTGCCTCCCATGCCACCTGAAACTGTCGGCAAGGTATGCCGCTTGACTATGATGAAACTGCTTCCGGCTTTGGCGGAATTCGACATATGCAACTTCGGAGAAGCCCTGACCAAAATCCAGAACACCGTCGGAGACTATTTTGCGCAGATTCAAGGAGGAAGATACGCAAGCGCCGCCACCGCCGAAACCATCCAGTTTAAGCAGGAACTTGGCGCTTACGGCGTGGGGCAGAGCTCTTGGGGACCAGCATGCTACGGGCTTTTCCCCGAAGAAGAAGCAGAGAAAGCCGAGCTGGAAGTTCAAGCTTTCTTGAACAGCAGGGCGGGCGGAAAAGTTTTCACGGCAAAAGCGAACAACAAAGGCGCATACATCAAACTCACGAAGTAGCAGAAAGAGGGCAAAATTTGAAAGCGTTACTGGTTACGGGAACACTTGCTGAAGAAGCGGTGAAACGCTACGCAAAAGAAAGCAGCGTAAAAACGGAAGTCCGTGTATTGAACGTTCCCGTGGCTGCGTTTCTGACGCCTGAAACCATCGCAGAAGCCCTTAAACACACGAACCTCAAAGGTTTCGACGCGATTTTGGTGCCTGGACTCATCAGAGGCGACACCACAGTCATCTCGCACACAACCGGTATTCCCGCGTTTAAAGGGTCAAGGTACGCTGCGGACCTGCCGACCGTTCTGGATTCGATGGGTGAAGTGACGCTTTCTACCGTCACGCCAGCTTGCGACTTGCTCAGGGATAAGCTCAGGCAAAAGGCTCTGGAGGAACTGGAGAGTGTTGAAAGAAACCACGTGAGCCTGCTGAAACACCCTTGGAACATGCTGATTAAGGGTTTAGCTGTGGGTAGGGATTTTCCCATGCGGGTCATGGCGGAGATTGTTGATGCCGCGTTGATGCCGAAAGCGGAGGTTCAGCGGTTAGCGGCGCATTTCGTGAAGCAGGGTGCAGACGTTATTGACGTTGGCATGGTTGCAGGCGAATCCAAACCAGAGACTGCGGCAAAGCTGGTTGAGGCTGTCAAGAGCGTGGTAGACGTGCCGGTTAGCATCGACTCGCTCAACCCAGCGGAAATCAAAGCTGCGGTGGAGGCTGGTGCAGACCTGATTTTGAGCCTTGACGCTGGAAACATCGAAGCGATTGCACCTGTCGCCGCTGATGTTGCGGTCGTTGCCATTCCGACTAATCAGCGTGAGGGATATTTTCCCAAGAAGGCTGAGGAGCGCGTAAAGTTTCTGGAAGAAATCATCGCGGAAGCACGGGCGCTCGGCGTAAACCGCATAATGGGGGACTTGATTCTTGAACCTTCGAACATTTTGGAGTCTATGCTTGCCTTCCGCATGTTCGCCGCGAGGAACCCTGATGTGCCGCTTTTCGTCGGAGTCTCCAACGTCACGGAACTTTTTGACGCGGATTCCGTGGGAGTAAACGCATTGCTTGCCCGCTTATCCGCTGAGGCTGGCGCGAGCATGTTGTTGGCGACTGAGAAGAGCGACAAGGCAAAGGGCACAGTCCAGGAAGTAGTGACAGCGGCGAAGATGATGTTTCTGGCTCAGAAGCGCGGTTCCGTTCCAAAAGATCTTGGTTTGGACTTGCTGGTGCTGAAGGACAAGAGGAACCGAGAAGAGCTCTACGATAAAACACTGGAAGCTAATAGTAATTCTGTGGTTGCTTCTGAGAAGTCTGAGCCTGTCGTGCAGGATGAACTGGGTTCATTCAGAATCGCGATAGACAGAATTGATGGTACCATAGTTGCGATGCATTATGCTTCAGCGGGACTGGATAAGCCTGCAAACATAATTAAGGGCAAGACTGCGGAGAGCGTTTACGCGAAATTTGCCGAGCTTGGTTTGGTGACCAGAATTGACCACGCAGCCTATCTTGGAAGCGAACTTGCAAAAGCGGAGATAGCCTTGAAAACTGGAAAGCAGTACCTTCAAGATTTTTCTCTGTTTTGAGGAAGCATTCAGGGCTGAACAATTGGTTCAGAACTCTTTTTTGCTAACTTTTTCGAATCGTTGAAAAAGGTTGTTTTTAGCACTCTCACCACGGGTGCTCCAATCACCACTGCAAGGATTACAAGCGCGAAACGCTCAACTGGGTAGACAAAGAAAATGCTTGCCCATATTCCAGGATAAGCAGCTCTCTCGATGTATCCAATGGGCTGTGCAAGTATATTCTCAAAGAGTATGTTGCCCATAAGGTGCTGCATCATCGTGCCGATGAGTGCCAGACTGAAAAAGCCGACAATGAACTTGCTTGCTTTAATGATTCTTTCTTTTTGATTCGGAAGGCTTCGGGGCTTATATTTCAGCGCAAATATCCCCCCAATTATGCCTAATATTGAGCCTATGCCGACTATGGAAATGACAACAATGATTTTCCCCCATTTCTTATGATTTTGAGGGTTAGAATTTAGTTTTGAAGCAGCAAAACTCACTATTGTTCCGCATATCGTGCTCAAAATACCAATCGTAAAGCCCACTAATGGCATTGCGAACAATTCAGGCAGCAGATAAGTTATCAACAATAAAAATACTCCAACTGTTACACCCACTACTCCAGCGATCAGGGAAATGAGATAGCCTGCAGTCTCCTTCGTAAATTTTTCTTCTGGGATATCTGCAACCCATTTTCCTGCTTTGTACCCCAATGGTGAAACAAGCAATATCAATACGGCAATATGTAACCAAGCGAATGGAATTGCGATTCCGCCAATATTTATCGAGAGTGTTGTCAGTGGATTTAGGAGGAAACCAGCTAGCAAAACCGCGTAGAGCGCAACTACTGGCCACCATTTGCGCCTGACTAGAAAACCTAACGCAACTGTGTTCACAAGGGCAGGAAGAAAATCTAAACCCAAGAATACAACAGGCTTTCCCATGGCCATTCCCAGAAAAGTGCCTATGATCACAGTGGCACCTCCAACATACGGACCAAGAAGGATTCCGTAGATTGGGGCGATAACGTCTGAAACTGAAAAGCTGGCACCTTGAGCGCCAATCATAGGCACAGTAGGCAATATCCTAAGCACTGAATACAACGCAGAGAATATGGCGATTGTGGCGATGGTTTTTGTTCTTCTGCTGATGGCCATTGAACTGCTCGTTTTCACGCATCTCCGCAGGAAGTTTTCTGCACTGCTGTGTAATTTTTTACACTGCATATAAAAAAGTTGCGCTAGTCACAGGTTTGCAATAATCTTTTGATTGAACAGGTAATGAGAAAGGTTCGTTTACCACCTTCAAACCGCCATGTTAACCCCGAATTTTTAAAAGGTCATTTTCTTGTCTATTTTGCTAAATTAGGGCAAAAAACGCCTATTTGGTCAGTAACAACCGTTTCCGCAATACGTTGCGAAGGGGCGACACGCAGTCAAGTCTTTAGTAAATTTTAAATACAAATTGGGCACTATATTAGCTGCGAGGTCAGTATCGTGGCTAAAGCTGCCAAAGGAAAGAAGAAAAAGGCTGTAAAGAAAAAATAAAGCTCTAACGAGCCTTGCTCAACTCCCATTTTTCTCATTTTCCATAGTTGATACGCCCTTTTCCCAACGAAAACAAGCAAAATTGGCATTTGCTGCCGTTTCAGGCTGAAAGAATCTTTTTATACCCAGTTGCTAACTGTTTCCGTAACTAAACGATGTGATTTGTTATGGCTGTTCAACCAACAACTGAATATTTTGACCTGCTAAACATGGCGGTCGCAAGAGAAATTCAAGTTTCAATCCAGTACATGCTACAACACGCGAAAATGGAGAAGCTGATACGCAAAGTCATCCCCGAAAACATCCTCATAGACAAAACCACCTACGACGCAGTTGGCAAGTTCCTGAAAGAGTTTGCCATCGTGGAGATGAAGCACGCTGCCGACATCATGGAGCGGATTTATTACCTCGGCGGATCGGCAACGACCAAGGCAAACAAGATCACGGTGGGCGACAAACTAAGTGAGTTCGCTAAGCTAGGCGCGAAAGCTGAAGAGGAAGCGCTTGTGCTTTACCGCAAAATCATAGACGCTGCAAAAGAAATCGGCGACTGGCAAACTCGTGAAATGTTCGAGAAAATCTTCAAGGAAGAAGAGCAGCATCTGTTCACGTTCCAAGAATACGTGAATTACAAGGATGAGCCTGAAGACGCTGAAAGCCCGCTTTCGGAGTGGCGCAAGATTTTCACCGACGACTACTTTGCATTGTTGAATAAGGCGGTGGCGGCGGAGATTTCTGCGATTATTCAGTACACGAATCAGCATGAGAAGGCGGCGTTGCTCGGTTTGCGTGGGAAGAAAACAGGGTTAGAAGTTGTTCAGGGGACGAACAAGGCGAAGGTGGTGAGTGACTTGTTGAAGCCGATTTTTCTGGTGGAGATGGAGCATCTGGAGAAGATTGCGGAGCGGATTTACCTGTTGGAGGGCGAGGCGGTGACTGAACCGGAGCCGATTCCGCGTGTTGGAGCTGATGCGGATGAGTTTCTGCGGCTGGATCATGAGGCGGAGAACTACGCTTTGGTGTTGTACCGGAAAATCATTGAAGAAGCCATGAAGCGCGGCGACAGCAAGACACGACGCATGTTCGAGGAAATCGTAAGCCAGGAAGAAGACCATTACTGGACATTCGACGACTACGTACGATAAGCCATCTTTCTTTTTTTCTTTTGTCACGCACCGGTTTTTCCGTGTTTTTGCTGAGCTGTAGCGCTCGGAGCAGACTATAGCCCCCCTTTTATATAGTTTTCAACATGGTTTTGGGCGGTTTCAGCGCCAATAGTGATAGACCCCCTATAGGTTTCTGCAATGTATTTCTATTAGGCTCCGAGGGGTGTGCATTATTCTGTTTTTTCGAGGTTTTTTGCTTTTTCTCTGTAAACAATCGTTTTTTGGTGAAAACAGGTAAACAGCCAAAATAGCACAAAAACGAATTGCGCACACCTCTCGGCTCCAAATATGACGGCGCCGCTGTCTGCGTGAAGCGCCTACCCCCTCCCCCATTTAAACAGTGAAGTGCCCAAAGAATAGCGGAAACAAAACAGTCTACTCTACGCAAATCACCTTCCAGCAGGACGAAATGCATTCTCGCTTCACCTACAACCTAGCGACGAGCACACAGCGGTATATGAACCCTAACGAAATTTACAAATTCACCAATTTACCAATTCACAAATTTACAAAACTAGCTCCATGAGAGACACTGAGCCACTCGCAGAGTCGCGCCCTATGTGGATATCTCTAAATTCTTCTGGAATGTCTCCCATTCTTGCCTAGAATGGGTAAAATACTCACCCGAGAGCTGTCCATTTTCATCTAGATAAATCCTAACAAAGCCCCTTAATCCGCATTTATACCTAATTTCAGATATTTCGTGATTTTTGAGTCTGTTTATTGAATCTATAAGATCAATAGTAAATGCGTCATGCCTTTGAACAAAAATTTCTTTTGTTATCTCTTTTCCATACTCTGAGAAAACGATGTAAATTCTTTTCGTTGCTGGTCCTTTGTAAGGCAATTTTTGGATTATTTCACTATTTAAAATCGTAAAATAGTTTTCCTGAGTCATTTTCTCTCTTTCCATCTATTCAGGAATATTCCGCCATTTATTTGTTTAATGTTATAATATATTGGTTGACTGTGCTAGTCATCTAGTTATTGGACTCTTTGTAGAGGACTGATTGTTACACCTCAAGTCTTAAGAAGAAAAACCCTTCTATATACAATAGATAGATTAAATGTGGACCTGTTGAGAGTGAAAAGACCTTGATTGGTGCAGGTGAAACCCCTTTCGACGAATTACCTGAAGCCTTAGTGGAAGAAATGCTTAATCAATGTGACGGACTTGGGGAAGAACTGTCTCGTTCTTTCAAAAGATTGTATGAATTGAAAAGTGGTTTGCGTGAAAAACTTGTAGTAGCGGATATCTTGAGGCGTGATACGTTATTATCGGTTGCTCCTTCCCACCCAACTTCTTGTGGGGTTGATGGTTCATTTGCAATTGAAAGACTTTTGTATACAGACATGGTTGCCATTGCTGGAGTAGCTGTCGAAGGTTTAACACCGCCTACAGAAAAAAGATATTGGCCCAAGCCACATCATCTTTCTAAAATTTTCACAGTGTCACACAATGAAGCAACTAGTTTAGTAGCAAGAGCCGCAATGATTTGCATGGAATTGGAGCTAGCTGCAAAAGCTCCTCACGATGTTGTCTTATTGGATGGTTCCTTGATTACCCCAATAATCTATTTGAACCAAGCCCTTAGCAGAATCGATGAGGTGCCAAGAACCCTGTCATCCTTTTTTAAAGACCTCTTAGCATCGGCTTTAAAGTCATATGCCGCTGTTTTACGAAGTGAAAGAACTGACAAGATATTTGCAGGAATCCCAAAATACACGACAAAAAAAGAAATCTCAAAGAAGTTGTCACTCTCTGAAGAATATGAAGACCGAGGTCTCCTTACATTTATTATGGAACCCGGCGAGTTTGTTGGTCCTCTACCTATAGATCAACAACAATGGCATATTCCAGTAGATGAAACAACTAAGAACTTAATTGACGAAGTCATTTCTGCAGCACAAAATCTTTACATTGCGTATTATAGACCATATGATCATTTTCCAGCTCTTAGAGTCGAAATTGCCCAGCCCATCGCTACAACTTCCCAAAGATTAGCTATCCTTTTTGAATCATTACGTCTACAATGCGCCTCACCAAGCATAATGGAACCATATCCGCTCTACCTAGCTGATCGAATGGTTAAACATCTAGGAACAGCCGTGCCAGCGATTAGAAGAGCAACGACTAATGAAATGTCTCGAAAATGGGAAAATT
>Ga0210077_1000245_pt1 | contig 23060 bp, 20 predicted proteins | sample RushMan_CattailN_5_FD_185556 | JGI IMG/M metagenome (GOLD analysis project Ga0210077, IMG submission 185556) | Wetland microbial communities from San Francisco Bay, California, USA, that impact long-term carbon sequestration -... | ecosystem: Environmental > Aquatic > Marine > Wetlands ... | reverse complement strand
GTCTAATCGGGAACTTTGTCACCTTAGATAAATCTGTCAAGACCCTTGAATCTCTTGTAGAGTGCATAAAATCCTGCCAGAAACAGAATTAAAATCTATGCAGCCGGCAACCGTTCCATAAGTTTTTTTACGTTTCCAAAACGGTTGTGGCTGTATATGCACAGCAACAAAGAATTATATCAACGCGCCATTCAATCCTTCTCTGAAGAGAGTTCAACATGAATCCACTTCTTGAACAAGAATCCCTAACACTAGTATTTGTCGCACTCGGAATAGGCATCATTGGCATGGCTTACGGCAGAATCAAAACCAAAGACACTCTCAAGATGCACCGCTGGGCAATGACAGGAGCAATCGCATTAAACCTGGTGTCAATATTTGTTGTGATGTTCCCTTCCCTTTTCGCCTTCTACACTGACCCTTCCATGGACGCTTTCTCATCCTTCTCAATGCTGCAGGTACTCCACGGCATAGTCGGATTCCCCGCAGTCGCCATGGGCTTGATTTTCGCTTTCAACGACTTGCCCGTAAACACCAAAAAATGGATGGTCGCCACAGCGGTTCTGTGGGTAACCAGCATTTTCCTAGGCGCAATCGTGTACTTCACAATGCCTAACTAGAGAATTTTCGAACATCAGGCGCTTAGATCAGTCCAAATCCTCTACTCGTTTTTTGACTGGTCGTCTGCAAATTCGCCCCGTAATGAAAGGAATCACCAAGGAAATGACCAATGTGGAAAGCAAAACCAACGAATAACCTGTCCTGTGCAAAACCCCTTCATTCAACGCAACCGCGGCAATCACGATTCCAATGGCGCCTCTTCCCGCAGAAATCGCCGCTACCTGCTTCGGTGACAAGTCATGCTTCGCTTGCAGTAGCCTCTTAGAAACATAATACGTCAACGCCACGCCGACCACCATCATCAAAATAAGAATCACCGCCAAATCCGCGTAGAAAATGGCGTTTAGACCTATTAGGCTCACCTCTAAACCTGCAAACCCGAAAAACAGCGGAATAAAAAACACGTTGTTCATCGTTGAAAGCGTATCAGAAACTCTCTGGAACGGTTTTCTGCCTATGAGTCCATCGTGAACAATCAGTCCGGCAAAGAAGGCGCCAAGAATGTATGTTAAGCCAATAGCCTGAAAAACAACCGAGATGGTTAAGCCCACAATTATCAGAAAAGCGTAGGCGAAATCTTCTCTCCTAAAAATCCCCGAAGCCCTTGCAATCAACTCTTTAAGGGCTCTAGGTCGCCTGTTAAGCAGATAATCAACCAGCACAAACAACACCACAAAAACCCCCACTTCAAGGGCGATAATCTCCGTTCTTTCAATCGAGCGCACAATGCCCGCCAGAATGATGAAGGCTACCACATCCGATACCGTGACTGAAGAAAGCACAATCTGTCCCGTGCTCGTCTGCAAAAGGTCATACTGAAGAACCAGAACCGAGACGATGGAAATTGACGGAACAGAAATCGCGAGAGCCAAAACCAGATCATCCTGAGACGAAAAAGGAAAAAGAACCTGCGACGCAAAAACCGTGAGCACCAGAGGAACAAGAAAACTTGTCAGCGAAAGCAAAGCCACACCTCCCAATTTGCCTTTCACCATCTGCGTCTTCATCTCAAAACCGATGTGAAAAATTATGAAGAACAGGGCAATCGACGAAACAGCGCTTATCGCGCTATCCGTTGTGACCACCCCAAGAAGCGTCGGTCCGAGAATCATCCCGCTCAGCAGTTCACCCGCCACAGAAGGGAGACAAAACCGCTCAAACAGCTCTCCGAGTAGAAGCGCTGTTGCCAAAACAATCAGCGTGCTGGTTATGATGTCGAATGCCAACGAATCACCGCTCTGAGAAAAATCGTCTAATCAGGATATTCTCTAACAAAACCAGATAATAAGGTTGTCGAACCCTGTCGTCAAGGCTGAAAATTTAGCGCTCAAGATGCAAGGCATTAAACGCTTTAATTGGTGAAGAACATATAGAGTCTGAAAGGAGAATGGGAGAGGACAACATTTTTAGCAGCAAAAAATTCACAGTTGCTACGCTGCTGGGAACGGCGGCTTTCGTCTCAAACGGGTTCCTGCCTTCACCCATCGACAAAATGTTCATAGTGATTCAAGCGTTAGCCTTCGCATTGGGTTCGCTGCTGATAGCAAAAAGCGGAGCCATAATCGCCTCTTTTATAAACGGACTTCTCCTAAGCCTGTTCAGAGCAGGGTTTTTCCCCTTCAGCTTGGTGTTCTCCCTGATTTATGGCGGATTAATTGACGGAGTTTTCCACGTCTTCAAAGTTAACGAGGGGAACAATGTCAAGGCTAAGAGGCTGATTCTTTCGTTGAGTGTTGTGACAGGATTAACAGGTTTCATTTCAATGTTTTTAACCACGGCGATGGGGTTGTTGCCCATGGTGCCTGAAATGTACGTTGGCGTGCTTGTCGTCGGGATTCTCAACGGGGTCATAGCGGGTTATTTGACGTTGACTATTTGGAACAGGTATCTGTCTCATCATTTTCAGGGAAGCGTGCCTAAACAAGGGCTTCCTTAGAAGTCTCCGTGAGGTTTTATACCGTGCTTAATGGGCTGAGCGCTTTTTTAGAAGCTATTGTGGAACGGTTCAAATTGAGAATGCGCGCATATCGACTAGCGAAGCACCCAGTAAATATTTTGCACGCCTGTCAAGCAAATTAGGTAAGTAGCGTTAGTAATCTAAAGGCTATTCCGCCCACAAGTGTTGCAAAGGCTATTTCGAACACCGTTATGAAGAGCGCTTTTTTCCAGCCGAAATCCTTGACTAACGCCGCGATGGTTGCTATGCACGGGATGTAAAGCATCGCCACTAAAGTGAAAACTACCATCTGAACTGGCGACAGCACTAGGGCAAAATTGGTCGTTCCCAACAGAGCGCCAAGCATAACCAGCGACAGCTCTTTTCTCAGTACGCCGAATATCAGAGTTATTCCTGTAATAGCGGGCAATCCCAGCCACGCAACAGTTATGGGACTGAGCACTGCAGCCACATTTTCCAGCACCCCTGAAACTTCCGCAAGCTTCAGCACCAGGCTTCCGACAATTATCAGGGGAAACGCTATTTTTATGAACTCAGCCACCCTGAACCACGTTTGTTTCAGAATTGTCTTCATGTGAGGCCACCTGTAGTCGTGCATCTCCATGATTAGCGCCGTTGGTTCGCCGGGTACCACTTTGAAGGCGAGTCTTCCAAGAGCGAAAATTACGGTCAAGTCGAAAAGGTAAATTGCCAGTGCCCATTGCAAGCCTAAAAACCGTCCCACTAGGCCTAGTATGATGACTGTGCAGGCTGCACAGGGAACCAGTGTCGTAACGAAAGCGGCAAGTAGCCTTTCTCTCTTGGTCTCCATTATCTTGCATCCTAAGCAGGCGGGAACGTTGCAGCCGAAGCCAAGCATCATAGGGATGAAGGCTTTTCCATGTAGCCCCATTTTGTGCATAACGTTGTCCATTAAGAACGCAATTCGACTTAGGTATCCTGAGTTCTCTAAGAAATACAGTATGATGTAGAAAGGTACTATATACGGCAGGACTATTGTGATTCCTGCTATTAGCCCTTCCATGATGCCGCCCCACACCAGGGTGCCAACTATTCCTGTTCCAAACGCGCTGGCGAAGAACGGCTCCAAACCATAAAGCAAGTCGCTCAGCAGCCCCGAAGTTAAGTCGCCAAAGGTGAAAATGGAGTAGAAAATTGCAAGCAGCGAAAAAATTAGTATGGCGTATCCCGTGACCTTGTGAGTTGTAAGGTCGTGCAGCCTCTCCCTCGAAGTGGGCTTTATTGGAGGCACCAACTTCTGAGAGGCTCGGGCAATGCAGCCAGCAGCTTCATACCGCTCCGAAGTTATCACGGTCGAGCAACCGTGCCCATGAACGCTTTCAATCTCGCCTGCAAATTTCTTCGCGATAAGGATTAAGTCAGGAGCGATTCTCCCGATTTCTTGTCTAACCTCTTTATCGCCTTCCAGCAGCTTAATCGCCACGTACCTCGGTGGGTACACGAACTGGATGCCTTTCATTTTTTCAACAAGAACGCCAACCCTTTTTTCGACTTCCTCGCCGTACATGACCTGTGGAGGCTTTTCCGCTTGTCCTTTTTCGACGGTTTCTATGGCTTTTTCCAAAAGCTTGTCGATGCCTATGCCTTTTATGGCAACGGTTGGCACGACGGGTATCCCCAGCATTTTCTGCAAACTATCGACGTCTATTTGGATGCCTTTTCCTTTTGCTATGTCTAACTGGTTCAGCGCTATGACCATCGGAGTTTCGAGTTCCATCAGCTGTAGCGTGAAGAACAGGTTTCTTTCGAGAACCGAAGCGTCCACAACATTTATCACCATGTCTGGTCGCTCAACAGCTATGTATTTTCTTGAAACCAGCTCCTCCAGCGAATACGTGGAAAGCGAGTATATTCCCGGCAAATCAACAATGTCTATTGTGTACCCTTTGAACCGAAGGGTTCCCTCCGCGCGTTCAACGGTTTTTCCAGGCCAGTTACCAATGTGCTGGTGCAATCCAGTGAGGTAGTTGAAAATGACCGATTTTCCAACATTGGCGTTTCCAGCTAAGGCGATGAGCAGCTTCTTCTCGTTCATTCTTTGTCTTTCTCCACGAGAATCCTTTCAGCCATGCCTCTGCCAACGGCAAGTCTTGAGCCTCGAACACAAATTTCCATAGGCCCATGAAACGGCGCGGATTTCACAACACTCACCTCTGTGCCAGGAGTTAGACCCATATCCATCAACCGTTTTTCGAATACCCTGCCTTTTCCGCGTCCAACTCTTATACAACTAACCGTAGCTGTTTCTCCTTTTTTCAGCGCCGTAAGCGCAACTTCATGTTTTTCCGAGTTCCCCTTTTTCATGTTGCCATCACTTTTTTGGATAGGTATTGCTAACTGATGGAGTGTTTTCTGTTGTTCAAAGATGAAGAGCAAATGTGCACAAAGTAGAACTCACTTGGCGACCAGCTGATTTTTTATTTCCACGAAAACCTTTGAGGCTATGCCTTTTCCAAGGGCAAGTTTTGAGCCTCTGACTGCCAATTCCACAGGACCGCCGAGCGGCGCGACTCTTGCAACGCAGATTTCGGTGCCAGGTGTGAGTCCCATGTCTAAAAGCCGTTGAAGCATGTTATGACCGCCTCTGATTAACGCGATTTTGCCGCACTGTCCCTGTTTGAGACTGCTTACTGAAACCAAGCTCTGCTTGTACTTCCCCGTTTCCTCCAAGCCTTTGCTGTGCAGTTGAATACATTCGGCGCAGCTGCCTATTTTGAGGTCACACGGCGGGATTATTTTTCCATCATCTGGGCAACGGTCAGGGTGTCTTAGAAATCTGCACAGTGCCTCTTCAGCGTCGTCTGACAAGGCATGTTCCATTTCGCATGCTTCGTTGTGGACTTTCTGGTTGTTAATTTTTAAAACGTCGTGCAGGAATCTTTCGAGCAGTCGGTGTTTGCGCGCCATTTTCTCGGCGATTCGTTTGCCGTTCGCGGTTAGTGTTGTTCCGTGGTAGGGCGAGTAGTCGATGTACTTTTTCTCGGCGAGTTTTTTCAGCATTTCCGTGACGCTGGCTGGTGCGACTTTTAGTGCTTTGGATATGTCTGTGGTGCTTACTGAGGTTCCGTTTGGTGATAGTTCGTATACTGTTTTTAGGTAGTCTTCTACGCTTTTGCGAGGCATGTTCCCCACGCCACTTTTAGGTATACCTAAATCCGTGCGAAGCTAATAAACTTTTAGGCACGCCTAAAAAATTTCCCTCCATCAAAAAGGCAACATCCCCATCCCTTGGAACCGCCAGCGCATCCAGTAACGGCTAAATACTGCCAAACCTATCTTCGAATAACGTTCAACCAAGGAAGAATAAACATGGACAGCTTCTCAGACCTCGCCCTCAAACTCGTCGAAGCCAGCCGCAACCACGAACAATACCGAGACAAAGAATGCATAAACCTAATAGCAAGCGAAGGACTCAAATCACCAGCCGTCAAGCAAATGCTCTGCTTCGCCTCGGACTTGGAAGGCAGGTACGCTGAAGGCGAAAACGACCGCGAAGGACACGTAAAAAAACGCTATTATCAAGGGCAAAAGTACATGACGCTCATCGAGGACTACGCCACGGACCTCATGAAAAGCCTGTTCAAATGCACATGGGCTGACCTGCGCTTGGTCTCAGGCACGCACGCGAACCTAGCCACGTTCAAGGGCTTGTCCACGGCGGCTAAGAACCGGAAGATGGTTGTCACGCCCCTCAGTTGCGGCGCTCACATATCCCACGACTACGCAGGCTTAGCTGGCTCAGTCCTCGGCTTAGAGAACATTAACCACGTTTACAATTTTGAAGAATTCAACATCGACCCTGACAAGTCCGCTGACGTTATCCGCGCCGCTAAACCCGGCATCGTGACGTTCGGCGGAAGCCTCTTTCTCTTCCCTCACCCCATCAAAGAATTGAAGGCAGTGTGTGACGAAGTTGGCGCTTACGTGGCTTACGATGCCTCGCATGTGCTGGGGCTTATCGCGGGCGGCGAATTCCAAGACCCGCTCAGGGAAGGCGCAGACTTCATAACTTCCTCGTCACACAAGACTTTCCCAGGTCCGCAGGGCGGTGTTATACTTGGAAGCCCCAATGATGACCCGCGCCTTGAAAAAGCCCGAAAGGCGATACAGTTCGCTATCTTCCCGCTTAGCGCTTCTAACACGCATTTGGGCAGGCTGCCAGCGGTCGGCATAGCCGCGTTGGAGATGAAACTGTTCGGCGCGGACTTGGCGAAGCAGATTGTGAAGAACGCTCAGACGGCTGGGCAGTACCTGTACGAGAACGGCGTTGAAGTCGTTTGCGAGGACAAGGGCTTCACGAGGTCGCATCAGATTGCTGTTGACGTTTGCGATTTTGGTGGCGGTAAGAAAATCGCCCAAGACCTTGAAGACGCTAACATTATCCTTAACAAGAACTTGCTGCCTTACAACAACCAGAACGACCGCGATAACCCGTCTGGCTTAAGAATCGGGTTCCAAGACGTGACCAGACGCGGCTTCATGGAAGGTGACATCAAGCACCTGTGCGACCTGATGCTTAGCGTGATTAAGGGTAAACGGCAGCCTTCTGAAGTGAAAGAAGACGTTATCGCGTTTAAGAAGGAGTTCAATCAGGTAAAGTACGGGTTCCAAAACGTGGAAGAAGCGTTAACCTACGCCCAGAAAGCCTGAGCGACGCGGCTTACGCTTTAAGATATTTGGCGTAAAACTTCAGCGTTCTCTCCCATGCGTCCTTTGCAGCGTCGGGTCTGTAGCTTGCGCGGGTATCGTTGAAAAAGGCGTGCGGCGCGCCAGGATAGACTTTTACGTCGAAGATTTTTCCGTACTTGGTCATGGTTTCCTTGAACAGGTTGATGTCGGATTCGGTGATGCCGTAGTCCGCACCAGCGTAGTTGCAGAGGATTGGGCAGTTGATGTTCTTCATCTGGTCGATTGGCGACGGGTTCCGCCCGTAGAACACCACCGCCGCTGCCAAATCCGGGTTGCGGCACGCGAAAAGAAGCGACAGTCCTCCGCCCATGCAGAACCCGATGCAGCCTATCCGCTTAGGATTCACAAACTGCAAAGTGGCGAGGAAATCGAAGCCGCCCTTCAAGTTTGCCAGAATCTTGTCTTCTGTGAATTTTTCGCGAAAACCTCGTGCCGTCTCTAGGTCTGAGGCGGTTTCTCCTTCAAACAAGTCCACCGCAAGCGCCACGTAGCCTTCGTTGGCGAGTCTTCGGCTGACATCCTTAATGTGGTCCACCAACCCCCAAATCTCCTGAATAACGATTACTCCTGGATATTTTCCGGGTTTTTCAGGTCTCGCCAAATAACCTTGGGTTTTCCGTTTCTGGTTGCCTCCCAGAAACTCTACCATAGAAGATGAAATCTCCATGTGCTTGGGCTCCTAAAAGTTGCTGTTAGCATCTAAGCATTAATAGGACTAAATACTTTTCGTTCTGTGGGCTGCGCCCGAATTTGTTAATTTGAATTTTTCAGAGGTGCGTTTGATGGCTCAAAAAGGTGACTTGGAAATCCGCGTTGCCTCTGCGATAAGAGAAACCCGAGAAAATTATGACGCTACTATGGTTGCCGTTGAGAGGGTGAAAGAAGAGATGAACAGGCTGGAGCGCCACATCACCGACGGTGGCATGGGTGAAAACGCTGGAGACGTGGCTGCCTTAAACGCTCTTACAAGCAGGTTTAACGAGTTAACCGATTCCCAAATTCTGGAGAGCAAAAGGGCTTGGCAGAAGTATGAGGAACTGAAACGCGAGGGTGACACTCAAGCAATAGAGGTTCCGCGGCTCAGCGAATTTTATGACGCCTGCCAAAAGACTCAGCAGTTTGCTGCGGATTTGACGTGTTATTCGCTGGGCAACCCGAAGCGATAGTCAAAGCGCCGCCGTTTTCGGGGATTGATTTATAATTCAGCGGATTAATCTACTTTAATCTGAAAAGTGCATAAATTCAGAGGAGACTGGTCCGAATTGAAAGTGTTACTGAATGATGGTTTAGAGGAAGAGGGAATCAGGGTATTCGAAGAGTCTGGTATAGAGACGGACACGCGGAAGAGAGACTTGACCGCGCTTACGGCGGATGTGGGGCAGTTTGACGCGTTGGTTGTGCGAAGCGCCACCAAGGTCACGCGTGAAGTTCTTGAAGCCGGTGCCAAGGGAAAACTTAAAATCGTGGGCAGAGCAGGCGTCGGCTACGACAACATTGACGTGGCTGCTGCCTCCGAATTCGGGATTGTTGTGAAGTCGGCGCCGTATGGGAACACGAACGCGGTTGCCGAATTGACCCTCTGCCTCATGCTGAGTGTTTCAAGGAACATTCCTCAGGCGCATCATTCACTTAAGAACGGCGTCTGGGTTAAGGGCAAACTGAAAGGAACCGAGCTTTCCTACAAGACGCTCGGGATTTTGGGCTGCGGGAAAATCGGGCAGAAAGTGGCGGAGATAGCCCGCCGCGGCTTCGACATGGAAGTCATCGGCTACGACATACGCCCCTGTCTTGAATCAAGCATAAAATTCACGTCTAAGGATGAGGTTCTTGCCAAAGCGGATTTTGTCAGCATCCACACAGGCGGTAAAGAAGTGATAGTTGGCGAGGAAGAGCTTTCCCTGATGAAGCCCACCGCGTTCCTAATCAACACTTCACGAGGAAGCAATGTTGACGAAAAAGCCTTGTACGACGCGCTGAAAAACGAGCGGATAGCAGGCGCCGCCATAGACGTGTACCACGACGAGCCTAAAAGGGAAGGCGCCGAATTCAGAAGCAAACTGAGAGAACTCGACAACGTAGTTTTCAGCTCGCACTTGGGCGCGTCAACCATCGAAGCGCAGAGGGAAACCTCTCTGGAAATTGCGCGTGTCGTCGCGGGCTACCTGTCAGGCGGAGACTTCACCAGCGCGGTGAACGCGGGCGAAAGCATAGAGCTGGAAGAAAAGCCCGTTTACCCGCTGTTCATCCATCACCGAGATGTCCCGGGGGTTTTCGCGAACATCGACAAGGTTCTGGCTGAAAACGACATAAACATCCGCGCAAACTATTCACGGCAGATTGGCAAGAGCGGCTACGCCATCTCAGTTTACGTGGTGCACAAGAAAGTTCCTGCTGAGATTATAAAAACGTTGAAGGGAATAGCGAACATCGTCAACGTTAAAACCTAAGTCTAAATTGCCGTTTGCTTGTTGCGAATGGATGAATGCAAAGCAAACATTTTTTGGTTATTTTCTTTTGATGAGGTAGATTAGAAGACCTAAGCCAGCTCCGACTACTACCGCTACGACAGCCACACCTATGATTATGTTGACCTGTTCAGGCGTCAGTGCTGATTGTTGGCTCGGTGTTGCTGTTGGCGGCGGTGAATTTGTGGGCGCTGAAGTAGGCGCTGGAGACGATTCACTTGGAGATGGAGTGGGAATGGATGTTGGTGACGCCGAAGGTATTGATGGTGCTTCAGAGTTTGGAGCAGTTAAGAATGGAACGAAATCTACTGTGCCCAAGTTAAAATCGTACTTGAAATCAAAGATTGTTTGATTAATTGCTTGCGTGTCAGTTGTTCCCCACCAATTATAAGTAACGTCAACATCGTTTGACGTACCTGAACCTAAGTAAAAGTTGTGTTGGACATTATTCTGTATGTTATTGTTCGCGATTCTGGGCGTAGTCAAATAATTCGATACGGCTATGGAAATTCCAATAGAATTTCCATAGATTGTGTTCTTTTGAATGGTTGGACAAAGTGACCCTGGATCAAAACGGGAGCCGAGCCCGATGCTTATGCCATAGGTGTTGTTGAATATGCAGTTTCTCTCAACGGTTGCGTATGGTGGCCAGGTTCCGCCAAACATCTGAACAGGAGAGAGAAGGATACCGAACTCGCAACCATAAATAGTATTGTCGAGGATTGAACCGTTTCCCCCATTGACTTGGATTCCTTTGCCGTCTTTGGCTGTAATCACGTTTTTTGTGATTATCGGCGTGTCCGAGGTGCCCATTGAAACTCCTCCCGTAAGAGTATTGTTCGAAATTACAGGTGAACCGCCGCGAACCGTCACCAATCCAGTTATAATGTTGTTTGATATGGTTGAGGACCCAAAGATGTCGACCGAGGCAAAGATGGAGTTGCCGTATATTCTTGGATAGGCACTGTCAATTGTTATTGAAGTTGAGTCAAGCACAGCATTTTCAATGACACATCCAAAATCATCCTGCTCAGACCAGTCAGCGCTGTTTTGCGTAATTGTGATTTGTCCTCCATTAAAATGGACTGAATCGGCTCCGTTGCCGACGGCATGTAGGGAACCATCAACCTGAATGTAATAGCTACCGAGATCCACAAGCGTCCCTGGCTCAATCACTAGAGACACGCTCTCGTTAACCTTTAACGGTCCAGTCAGAACATATGGACTGTTTGCTTTAGTCCATGTAGTGTCTGAAGTGATTATACCAATAACTTCTGTAGCGGCCACCGTTTCGATATGTATGGCACCCGCTATTGCGAATCCGCCAATCATGATGATTATCAAGAATGCGCTTGAGAGCAAGTTCTTGTTCACAGCTCAACCGTCCGACTAGAATACCTCATGTTTTTGATAAAAGGGTTTTTGTAACGGTTTCTTGACTAACCACGATTTTTTTAGTCCATGTTTCTTGACTAACTCGTTTGCGAATGTTTGGTCGCGGGCGGTAAGAGAGCTTGATGGAACAATTGACGAAACGGTTTTGAAACGGTTTTGTCCATGGCTGAACTGGCATTGTATATAAGCGAGACCAGCAAGTTTTCAGTTTGAGGCGCTTAACTTGAGGCTGGGCGTGCTGTTTTCAGGCGGCAAAGACTCAACACTTGCACTATACAAGGCGGGAAAAGAAAACGAAATCGTATGCCTAATCACGCTGGTGTCGCAGAACAAGGAGAGCTACATGTTCCACACGCCCAACATCGACATAACCGCGCTGCAGGCCGAAGCGTTGGGGCTGCCGCTTCTCAGAAGCGAAACCAAAGGCGAACCCGAAAAGGAGCTGGAGGACCTGGAAGCGGCGGTAGCACAGGCAATCAGAGAATTCAAGATTGAAGGGTTGGTTACTGGCGCGGTGGAGTCGGCGTATCAGTCGCAGCGTATCCAGCGCATCTGTGACCGCCTGAAAATCGCTTGTATCAACCCGTTGTGGAAGCAGAACCAGAAGGCGCTATTGGAGGAGCTGGTGGCGGAAGGTTTCAAAGTCATCATCTCAGGGGTTTTCGCGTATCCGCTTGACGCGGAGTGGCTGGGAAAAGAAATAGACGCGGAAGTCATCGCCCGCTTGGTGCAGCTTCAAGCGGAGTATGGTGTGAGTCCTTCAGGGGAGGGGGGCGAGATAGAGACTACCGTTTTAGACGCGCCGCTGTTCAAGAAACGGGTTGAGGTGGTGGATTCGGCGGTGGATTGGCGGGGCAACTGCGGCGTTTTCATCATCAAAAAAGCACTTTTAGTTCCCAAAAAGCCTCAAAAGTAACCAATTTGCTTTTCAAAGGGTCTGGCTTCAACCCGACACCACAACATACTCGTTTTCGCTCTTGACGCCGAGCCCAAGTGCCGTCGCCTGCCGAATCTGCGTGTAACTCCACGGGTCGCCCGTAAGCTCTGAACCCTCAAAACCCGCGATAACCCTGATGGCTTCCACATCCATCGCCACGCGGTCGCCCGACGCCATAACCACGTTGGGTTTTCGCACTTCGCCGCTGAAGGGACCGCCTGTAATGAAGCAGGTGCGCCCGTCCATGAGTATCAGGTTCGGATGCAGCACCAGGTTCAGGTCAACAAGCTTCTCCTTCAGGTGCCGCAGGTGGAATTCGATGCGGTCGCTCTTCTTTGTGAAGCCGAAACCCAGTTTCAGGCTGAGGGAGAAGTCGGCGCGGAAATGCGTCTTCATGCAGCAGGAGTAGACCAGCTTGTCGAAGCCCATCGCCTGCTCCGTCAGGTTCACATGCCCGAGGTATTCGCCGCCTGCATCAACCTTAACGTAGTTGCCCTCATCAAAGAACGCGATTTCGGCTCCTGTACCATCCAGCACGGCAAGCGTTCCAGTCTTGTCCAGTGCCTTCCGCGTTCTCAACATCTGCCACGAAGACTCACCCACCACGACTTTTCCAGCCCCATGCGCGTACAGCAGCTCCACCAACGCTTTGAGGAACTCGGGTTCAGTCGAAGCCGGAGGCGTGTCAGCACTGTTGTAGTTCGGCTTAACAAGGACTTTGTCGCCTTCGCTTATGATTTTCTGGAAGCCGCCGATGGCGTTGACCGCGTTAAGAATGTCCTGTTTAGGGTTTTCTGAACTGGGAACCTTGCTCACGAGAGGTTTGCCGTCTCTCAAAAGAGGATTGGGGAGAGGCTTGCCAATGGCTATGGTCGAAGACACTAAAAACACCGTCTACTAAATCCGTTGGACGCGGCAAATTTTAACCTTTAGGTTCGCCATGAGCCAAGACGGTTACCGAATACTATAAAACAAACGCTGGGCACCTGAATGGTTTAAGGAGAGATTTTGTTAAAATGGTTAATGAGTTAGCTGCGGAAAAAATAAGGAATGAATGCGACGCCAGCTTCATGCGTTGTGAAACAACGGAGGAACTGGTGCCACTCAGCGAAATCATCGGGCAAGAGAGAGCCGTTAGAGCACTAAAGTTCGGTTTAGGCATCCGCGACAACGGCTTCAACATCTACGTTGCAGGTTACCCGGGAACAGGCAGGACGACAGCGGTCAAAAACTTCGTTGGCGAATTAGCCAAAAAGGAACCAGTGCCTCCTGACTGGTGCTACGTGAACAACTTCTCCAACCAGTATGAACCTAAAGCGATTAAGCTGCAAGCTGGAAAAGGCAAAGTGTTCCAGGAAGACGTGAAGAACCTCATCGAGAACATTCGAACGGCGCTTCCTAAAGCCTTTGAAAGCGACGATTACAACGCCCGCAGAGAAGCCACCATCCGAGCATTGGAGAACCAGAGGAAAGAGTTGATTGGCCAGCTGAACGCGAAGGCTCAACAGGAAGGCTTCGTAATTCAAAGCTCACCCATCGGGTTGCTTCTCATCCCCGTGATAAAAGGCAAACCTGTCAGCGAAGAAGAAATGATAGGGTTGCCGCAGAAAGTTAAAGACGAGATTCAGGAAAAACGGGAACAACTTGAGTCAGAACTGCGGAGCACGATGCGGCAGTTTTCAGATATGGAGAGGAAAATCCGTGAAGAACTCAAGAAACTCAACCGAGATGTGGCGCTTTACGCCATAGGCAACCTGATTAATGATTTAATTGAGAAGTACAAGGACACGCCTGAAGTCACAGGCTACCTGAAAGAAGTGCAGAACGACATTCTGGACAACCTGCCGCAGTTCATCAGAAGAGGCGAGCCTCAACAGCAGCTTCCGTTCCAGTTACCGTGGATGCGGGAGGCGCCTTTCAGGAAATACGAAGTTAACGTAATCATCGACAACTCCGACGTCAAAGGTGCCCCAGTGATCATGGAGTCTAACCCGACCTACCAGAACCTCTTCGGAAGGACGGAGAAGGAAGCCCAGTTCGGCGCCCTCACCACCGACTTCACCATGATCCGCGGCGGCGCCCTGCATAAAGCCAATCACGGCTACTTGATTGTGCCAGTAGAGGAGCTACTTCGTAACCCGTTCTCTTACGACGGCATGAAAAGGGCTCTCAGGGATGGACACATAGTTATCGAGGAGCCAGAGGAACGGTACGGCTTCATCAGCATCAAAAGCCTGAAGCCTCAGCCGATTCCCCTGAAAGGAAAAGTGATTCTAATCGGCGACCCATACCTGTACCAGCAACTGTTCGTCTTGGATCTGCAGTTTTCAGAGCTTTTCAAGGTTAAAGCGGAATTCGACACCACCATGACCCGGACAGATGAAAACGTGCAGCAGTACGCGGCTTTCGTTTGCATGCTCTGCCAAAAAGAAAACCTTAAGCACCTTGACGGCTCGGCGTTGGCTAAGCTGGTGGAGTACAGCTCAAGGCTTGCAGAGGACCAGCAGAAACTCTCCACTCGGTTCTCCGAGGTCGCTGACATCGTGCGTGAAGCCAACTTCTACGCTGAACAGGAAAAATCGAATCTGGTGACGGGGACCCACGTGAAAAAGGCGATTGAGGAGAAGATTTACCGTTCGAAGCTTATCCAAGAGAAGATTCAGGAAATGATACAACGCGGGTTAATCCTCATCGATACTGAAGCGGAAAAGGTGGGGCAAGTCAATGGCTTATCCGTCATGGGACTCGGCGACTTCGCTTTCGGCACTCCTTCTCGCGTGACGGTCAGCATCGGCTTAGGCAGAGACGGCGTGGTCGACATCGAACGGGAAGCCAAGATGGGTGGTCCAATCCACACCAAAGGCGTCCTAATCCTAAGCGGCTACTTGAACGAGAAGTACGCGCGGAATAAGCCGCTCAGTCTCTCGGCAAGATTGACTTTTGAGCAGAGCTATTCAGGAGTGGAAGGCGACAGCGCTTCAAGCACAGAATTGTACGCGATAGTTTCAGCGCTTTCTGGACTGCCGATAAAGCAGAACCTTGCGGTGACAGGCTCCGTTAACCAGAAGGGCGAGGTGCAAGCCATTGGCGGTGTGAACGAGAAGATTGAAGGCTTCTTTGAGGTCTGCAAGGCAAAGGGCTTCACAGGTGAGCAGGGAGTGATGATACCGGCAAGCAACGTGCAGAACCTGATGCTGAAGGAAGAAATAGTGGACGCGGTGAAAGCGGGGCAGTTCCACATATACTCCGTCAAAAACATCGACGAAGGCATTGAGGTGTTAACGGGAACCAAGGCCGGCGAGAGGCGCAAGGACGGAACTTTCGAGGAAGGAACCGTAAACTTCCAAGTGGACAAGCAACTGAACGAGATGGCGGAGAAAATCAAGGAATTTGCGCCTTCTGCCGCGGAGAAGAAAACCGAAAACTAGCCATGAAACATGTGAGCTGAGGGCGAGAAGTGGAGGTGAATGTTCCTCCAACAAAACCTCTACGCGTCTTCATTTTATTATCGCAGAAAGATTTTGGATAATTTTATTAGAATGAATAACGTAAAATTATGTAGTGTTATTCTAAAACAGGTGTGAATTTTTGGCGAAGAAAAAAGGCGAGAAATACGAGTGCGAAGAATGCGGAATGGTCATCTTGGTTGAAGACCCATGCGGCTGCGAAGAATGCGACTTGATTTGTTGCGGCGAACCAATGAAGCCTGTGAAGGCGGCAAAAGCGAAAGCTAAACCTAAAGCCAAAGCGAAACCGAAACCGAAAACCAAGCCGAAAGCGAAGAAATAAACGCTTTCAACCACCCCTTTCTCTTTTTTACACTGAAATACAAGTCGTGAAAACTGTTTAATCGTCAAAATTGTAAAATATTTTTAGGCTCGGGCAGCTCCCAAGCTCTGCTAGCCAAGACCTAAAGCAAGAAACCGATTGGTGAAGTGTTTAGAAGAATTTATGCTTCTTTTTCTCTTGCTGCCTCTTGAGGTCCTCGCCGACAACTTCCTGCTCTTCCAGAGAACCGTCGTCGATTGCCGTAACCGTCACGGTTCCCCCTTCGACATCTTCAGAAGCCTCTTCAGCAAGCTCAGGAGCCGCTTCCTCTGGTGGCTCAGGAACTTCAGCCTCTGAGCTTGCTGTTTCCTGTTGGGGCTGGGATGGAGTTTCGGAGGTTTGAGACATCTGGTTCAGCTTGGATTCAAGTCCGTTTTTCTTGGCTTCCAGTTGAGATACTGCATCTTTTAGAGAGTTGTTTTTGCTTCTCAGTTCTTCTATGGCGAGTTTTTCTTCAAGCATCAAAACGCTGTTTTCTAAGGCTTTCTGCTTCTCTTGCAGTGAATGCGATTCGGATTCCAGTTCTGCGTGTTTGGCACGTAATCCTTCAACGTTATGTTCTTCGCTCAATTTTCATCAAACCCTAAAATGGCAGTGGATAAGAATAGCTTTATGAAAACATAATCAATATTTAAAGTTCAGACTGGAAGTAAAGTCAACCGAAACGCAACCTCGAACGCCGTCACCGCGCAACTTTGATTTTCCCTTCTTCCGAATACTGTCCATTCCTCATCCCTGAAAATAAGCGATTTTAAAGAAAATCTCCTCGCCCAGCCTATTTGGAGCCGAGAGGTGTGCGCAATTCGTTTTTGTGCTATTTTGGCTGTTTACCTGTTTTCACCGAAAAACGATTGTTGACAGAGAAAAGGCAAAAAACCTCGAAAAAACAGAATAATGCACACCCCTCGGAGCCTAATAGCGGTTATATGCAGAAACCTATAGGGGGGGCTATGACTATTGACGCGGAAACCAGCCAAACCATAATAAAAACAGCAAAGCTGATGGCTCTTATTCGATGGAAGGAATAGCCGCCTAGAGACTAAGCGCCAAACCCTTAAATTCCTAAAAGACAATAACCCATTCAGCCGATTTCTAAGAAAAGAAGGGTAACCAGACGAGAATTGCTGTTGTTGGAGCTGGAATCGCCGGCACCACTTGCGCCAGTGAACTGCGCCAACTGGGTCACGAAGTGGAAATTTTCGAGATGGCACCGCGAGATAAGCCCACGCGACCGAGACAGATGGAGGGAGGTGTGAATTTACTTCGCAATATTCCTGAAATAGAACCTGAACGCCGCATGAAAAAGATAAAGTTGCATTCGCCTAATGTTACAGCTCCTCTGAACGGGAAACTGGGTTTCTTCTACGAGGTTGGCGGAACAACAGGCATCGACGCAAAAGCCCGGGAAAACATCGAACAGCAGATTCCCATTCACTATTCCGCAAAAATACAGGATAAAACCGAACTCGACAAGTATCGGATTGTTGTTGCCGCCGACGGATACCGCTCCAACATCGCAAAGAAAGCAGGCATCATCTCTTCGAAACCGCCAAGTCAAATCGGCGTTGGCGTCGGCTTCACAGTAAAAGGTGACTTCGACCCTGAACTGATTGAAATATGGCTCGGCAACTACCACTCTCTACACGGCTACACGTATGTCATTCCCTTCTCCACGCACGAAGCCTCAATGGTGTCCGCTTCAGTTGGAAAAACAATAAACGCAGCCATCTATGAAGACAGGCTTAAGGAGCTTGCTGAGTCGAGGAAATGGGAGCTACAGAACCGCTGGGTTGATATTGAAAGCTGGCACACTTTCTCCTCGTATGCCAAGGATGGCTTGTTTGTTGTTGGAAACGCTGGGTCTTTTATTGACCCTGCTTTTGGCTTTGGGTTGAAGTGGGCGATTCAATCGGCTAAACTGTGCGCGCGGGCGATAAATGGAAATACTGACTATAACCAGCTGATTCGCAGGGAATTGCTTCCGGATTTTGAGTCTTTCCAGATTATGCACGAATTCTTTGCAACCGCGAACGACGGCGATTTCGATAAGTTTGTTAAACGGTTCAAGAATCCGTTGGTGAAAAGACTTGCAGAAGCCGGAGCATCACTTTTTCAAAACGCTTGGCTGATGCGTATGGTGTTCCCAAAAAAGTAGAAGCTAGACAAACTATTTGGCAACTTTTAGGCCACCATTTATCTCCTTATGAGTATTTCTTTTGTTATCTCTAGCAACAGTGCCTCATTCTTAGGCTATTCCATAATTTAACAAAGAAAAATAACAGGCGTAAATAACCAAAACTTAAATAGGAAATATTCAGAAATTTGTACGCCAGTGATAACAAATGACTACTGCAATCTCTGATTCCTTGAAGAAAATGATTGACGTTTCGGAAGAAAGAGACGGTGAATTAAAAGAAGAATTGCTCCGAATTTCAACTAAAGAAAAAGCCGTAGTATTGGCTTGCATAGCACCTTATGTAGGCAAAAAAGTGTCTCCCACACGAATTTTAACCGCGGAAATGGGCATGTCAGAGGAGTTTGCAATTGAGAGCGTTATAGAACAAATAAGGGCGCAAACTGACGCAAAAAACTTGATTTTGCTTTTGAACAGTCCAGGAGGGTTCGTCAGCTCCTCATTTAAAGTCGCTCGTGCGTTGCGAAATAATTTCAAAAAAATTAAGGTTTTTGTGCCACACATAGCGGCAAGTGGGGGTACATTGGTGGCGCTTTCAGGTAATAGAATAGTAATGGGCTTAATGAGTCAATTGAGTCCTATAGACCCACATGGGTCGAGTGGGTCTGCAAAGAGTATAATCGATGGTTTTGCGACAGTTACTGAATTCTTCATGAAAATATCAGAGGAAGATGCACCCTACACTTACAAAGTCCTAGCTGAAAAATATGATGCCCAACAGTTAGATGAAGCTGTATCCTCGCTTATGCTCATGCAAGAATATGCAACCGAAATCTTGAAGGCAAGTGGGTACAAAGAGGATAAAGCTTCTGAAATCTCAAGGAAGTTAGCCAGAGGATTTTGGACTCATGGAGAAGTTATAAATTATGATAAGGCTAAGAAAATTGGGCTCAATGTTGTTTCCAATGATTCCTGCGCTGAGCAGTGGAGCACAATGCGAAAGTGGCTAGGTCAATATTTGCTCAAGAGTGCGGATAAGCACATAATACGTTTTATAATATCGCAAGATTTAATAAACACAAAACCAAAAACAAATGTCCAGCAGATTCAATCCAAAGCGAAAAAGTTAAAAAGTAAATCCTCTGATGAGGAACCTCAAAAACGAAATAAGTGAAGGTATAAATAATTTGGAAAGACTAATAGTAATTGAAGGGATTTTTTATGACAACTGAACAGGTACAAAAAAACAAGAGAACAATAGAGGATACCGTGGAACAGTTCTCCAAACAAAAAGCAGATGACCCCCTGATACGTTACTGGATTGAAAGAAAGAAATGGTCTGATGAAAGCCAAAAAGACGAAAAAAAGAGACGCGCTTGAAGCATTTTTTTTAAATTCGATAATTCATACGCTAATTAGGCTTTTACAGTTCTTGGTAGAAACTGGATTAAGCCCAAATCTGGATGAGTTTTTCAAAATCTGCCCTATCTACTCCCATAATAACAAAACAAACGCGCATAAACTCAATAACCCGCTAAAATCTCATCTCGTTCACTAATACAATAAAAAACAGAGCATCATAGAAGGCAAAAAGCCATTCAAGAAACGAAAAAAATTATCGAGGAGCTTCCAAAATTACGGGGTATATCTCCTTGGTCACGTATTCCACGTACTTGTTCTTCTCTGCAAGGGCAAGGTTGAAAATGGTCACCGACGCATCTCTGGTTACGCCGACAACGTAGCCTGTCTCCTTCGACCTTGCAACTACGTACCACAAGTCCCCATGCTTCGTGTAATCCTCAAACAACTGCGCGTTAATCAAGTCAGGACCATAAAGCGAAAGCTTGTTCACGTTCGGAATATCCACGTTGTCGAAGAACGTTATCTTCGTGTCCTCAGGATTCTTCAGGTGAAAAGCCCGCAGGGTTTCAGGCGGAATCCTCGCTTCCACGATACCGCCAACTTTTTCGAAAAGCAGTTCGCTCAGCTTGTTCGCGATGAAGTTTGCCACCTGCTTCTTCTCCACCACCGCCAAGAACATGGTGTCTTCCACCTGTGCGAAGCTGAAAAGCGCCTCCACGGTTCGCGGTAACGGTGCAGTTTTGCCTCTGTGGAAAACGTGCATGACGTAGTCGTGGGAGTAAACGCCTGTGAGAGTGTTCTCCTTTGGCAGGAGCCCAACAACTTCCGTTACGAGTTGGAAGTTGTAGTCGCCTTCTTCGTAGGTTTCTTCTGTGCGGTAACCGTCAAGCTTCCCGGCAACGTCTTCGATGGGCATCTGCTCTGAGAGCCTGAAAATTTTTCCAGCAACAACCAAGCTATAAGCCTCAGATTTCTAAAGACGATGTCGCCACTTATGAAATTTTGCTTTCACCTTGCCTTTTTTAGGCAGCAAAATGTTGAAACACACGTGAATATCTCTGAAATTCCAATCTCACTTTGAGGGGAAACCTGCCTAATGGGTTAAATAAGACGATTTTCACCTATTACGAACGCAACATAAGAGGCATAAAACCTGCAATGCTGATACAGGAGCTTATAGTTGAGAACTTCATGAGCTACGAATACGCTAGGGTACCGTTTAGACCCGGCGTAAACGTTATCGGCGGGCCCAACGGCGCAGGGAAATCCTCTTTGCTTCTTGCCATTTCAGTCGGCTTAGGTCAATCCTACACGGAGCGTTCCAGGAAGCTCAGCGACCTGATTCGGTGGGGGAAAGACCAAGCGCGGGTAACGCTTATTTTGGATAACAGCAAGCGAGGCGGGAAACGCCCTGTTCCACGGTACAGCAAAGACCAGCTTTTCCTCACGCGTGTTCTGCGCAGGGATGGCAAGTACTGGTTTGAGCTGGAGAACCGCGCAGCCACGAAACAGGACGTTGAACGGTTGCTTGGCAGGTTCGGCGTTGACCCGGACAACATGCTCATAATCATGCACCAGAACATGGTGGAACAGTTCACCGTGCTCTCCAACGCGGAGAAGTTGCGGATGGTCGAAGCCGCCGTGGGTTTGGAGCCGTTCCGCGAGAACGTTCTGCAAGCCCAGCATAAGCTCACGCGAATCTTGAGCCAGTCGGAGTCGGTTGGCAAACTGCTTGAGTCTGCGGAGCAGACGCTCAATTACTGGCGGGAACAGTACGATAAGTATCAGGAGAAGAAGCAGCTGCAGACTAAACGGCGTTTCCTAGACCGTGAACTTGCTTGGGCGGAAGTGGAACGCCGCGAAAACATTTTCAAAGAGCTGAAGTCGGAAAGGAACAGCGAGCAGGAAGCCCTGAACCGCATAGAAGAAGAAACTGAAGCGGCTTCGGCGCAGCTTAAAAATGGGCAATCTCAACTGGAAACGCTGAAGAATGAGATGAAGACAGCTTTCACGGAGCGCATCGGACTTGAGCGGGGAATCGCCGAGAACGAATCCAACATGCGCTTGTACGAGCAGCTGCTTGAGGAAGCCGCGGTTTTAGAGGCTGCCATCCAGAAGAGTTCCAGCCAGCTTAAGCTTCTCAGAACTGAGAACCTGAAGGGGCTGGTGCAGAGCGCACGCAGTTACATTTCACAAACAGGCGAAAAAGTGAAGGAAAACCAAGCGAAAACCCTAAGCCTTGAGGAATCTGAGGACAAGGCGGCGAATCAGATTCTGGAAAACCGCGTCCAACTCGCATTGCTCCAGTATCAGCGGGAAAGCGCCACTGAGGACCTGGAACGAATTGAGGCTCAGCTGAAAGACGCGAAAGCCAGCTTGGATGCTTCCACGGCTAAGGCGGAGCAGTCCGGCGCAAGAATCGCTGTGGTGAAAAGCGTCGCTGAAGTTATTGATGAGATTCGCACGACTGATGGGCACTTGGCTGCGCTTGCCGATGTGTCGGAAGATATTGAGCGGATGTATGAGTCTTATTCTAAGCTTTACTTGGAGCTCAAGGAAAAAGCGCAGGTTGTCGCCGAGAACCGGCAGAAAGCGCTTGAGGAAGTAAAAACGCGGATGCAGGCGTGGCGCACGGTGATGCAGAACCTGATGGACCGCGTGAACTTGGAGTATCAGAAGATAATGGGTAAGACGCTTGCGACGGGCGAAGTTAGGTTGGCTAACGGACAAGACATAGAAACCGCAGGGTTGGAGATTCTGGTGGGTTTCAAGGGCGGAAAACCTGTGCCGCTGGATGCTTACACGCAGAGCGGCGGCGAAAGAACCACGGCAACAATGAGTTTTCTGTTGGCGTTGCAGCAGCATGTGCGTTCGCCCTTCCGCGCTGTGGACGAGTATGACATTCACATGGACCCTAAGAACAGGGAGATGATTGCGCGAATGCTGGTTTCGCTGATTAAAGACGCGACTGCGCAGTACGTCGTGATTACACCGAGCCAGATAACTTTCGCTCAGGAGAACGCAAGCATCATCACGGTGCAGAATGTTGAAGGGAAATCTGTAGTGCGAGAGGTTGCGTAGTGGAATCCAAAAAAGCCCAGAAGAAGCTCGGTGCTGAGAAGCTGCAGCGGATTATTGAGATGTGCATAGCCATCGAGAACCACACGGTTGACCCGTTTTTGCTGAATGTTGACGACATCATCAAAGTGGTGAAAGAGTATTTTCCGCAGTGGAACAAGCCTGAAGAGTTTAACCTTGACTCTGAGGCGATTAGCCACTTGGCGTCAGTGATTAAGCTTCAAAGCGAATGGGTGAAGCAGCGTTCGACTTCGCTTTACACTGACCCTTTTCTGCTGGAAGAGAAAATCACGCAAGCCACCAAGGACGAGATGGTCAGCGTATTCCTGACCGCGTGGCATCCATTGGTTGAGCTGGAGCAGATAAGCCTGTTCAGCCTTTCCGAAGCGTTGCAGTACTGGGACAGGTTGTTGCCGCTTAATGAAAGGTGGCCTGAACTTGTGGTTCCTGAAGTGGCGATGGGAACTGCGAGTTGGGATGAGCTGGTGCGGGAGCGTGTTTTGGGTGGCAAGGTTTTTTCTGAGGAGCTTGAAGGTTGCTGGCGTGAGTTGAAGGAGACGGTTAAGGAGAAAG